>ERZ791872.333-NODE-333-length-51672-cov-4.892245_pt1 | contig 51672 bp, 46 predicted proteins | sample MGYA00510279_ERZ791872 | MGnify/ENA primary metagenome ERZ791872 (study PRJEB30046, sample SAMN00792103) | human gut metagenome | study: EMG produced TPA metagenomics assembly of the A metagenome-wide association study of gut microbiota in type 2... | reverse complement strand
GCTCCTTCCACAATAGTTTTCTTCCACGGAAAAGCCGCATCCGAACCACTTCATCTGTCAGTCCAAGCGATTCGGCAATCTCCCGGTTGGTGTAGCCCATCGCCAAAAGGCGCAGTGGATCACGGTACATCGGCTTCATCTGCCCAATCAGTTCTGTCAGGTGTTGGATGTTATCGGTGCTGACTACTGCATCATCCGGCACCGGGGCATCATCTGGTGCGTCCGGGACTTCTTCCAGCGGTTCTTCTCGCTGCTTGCGAAGCATATCGTATGCACGGCTTCTACTACAACTAACGAGATAAGCAGCGAGTTCGTGACAGTTTTCTCGATGAATTTTTGAAAAATTTTTGGCAACGTATAAAAACACCTCTTGCAGCACATCCTCTGCCAGATACGAATCGCCCATAATTTTGTAAGCGGTATGGTAGACCAGCCGCTTGTAGGTATTATATACATCTATAAATTGTTCTTCATTACTTTGATCGTCAAGAACAGCTAAGTACAGGGAAAGCAACACAATCACCTCCAACGGATTCGCATGGATTGGATGTAGTGTACCATGAACCAACAAAAATGTCGAATGTTTTCCGTTCTGATCTGAACGAAGAACAGCCAGCATTATGACCTCACTTACCGTTGAGGCCACTGCTGGCTGTTCGTTTGGTTTGAGATGTCTCCATCAAAATTGCAGAGCGCAAATGTCTTGAAACTCCACCTTATATAAATAGAAGCGTTTTGAAAAAACGCGCAGCCTGCATCGGAACGGTGCAGAATGAAGGGGATTGGGCACAGCCCAACAAGCATTTTGCAACGCAAAAATGGCGTTTGTATAGACAAAAGCCCTGCTTGCAGCGTAACCTCGCTACAAAACTTCTACTTGTGTACTATGCAGGCTTTTTCAAATGTGCTATACTAAGCTTGTTCACTACTAAAAATAAGCGAAGAGGTGATTTTTAATGTCCAGCGAATCTATTAGCAATTTAGTTACTGTAGTTGAAGCAAATGAATCGTTTGAAACTATTTTAAGGAAAGAATATATTCCCCAAGAGTATATTGAGAACATCAAACAAGCATCCCTGCTTATTTTGCCATATGAAAATTATCGGGATGATCTGCCTCTTTGTTTTCCTGAATATACTGAGGAATTATATCGCTATCTGCACAGCCATTCTGAAATTTCAACTGAAATATGTGTACGTGACGCTGATTTTCAAATATTAGAGCTACATGCCTCCATCATAAAATTAGGCGAATTTTTGATAAAGGATATCATTTTCCCGATTGTCATAAATTTGTTTAGTAGCTTTCTTTATGATAAAGCAAAATCTTTGAATCAAACCCCAAAAGAAACAGGTGTTGATGTTAATCTGCTAATTGATAAAGAGGGAAAATGTCGGGAAGTCCGCTATAGCGGAAGTGTAGAAGATTTTGAAAAGACATTGAAAGCATTACATGAGACGATGTTTTTATGACAACTTATGATATCAAAAATTATCTTCAGCAATTTCACACCTCATTAGACAAAAATGTACTATCCGCTTTGCAGGAAAATAAGGCGGTTGCTGTTGCCGCACAAAATGAGTCATTGGCGAATGAATTGTGGCGGCTAGAAGAAATTTTCAGGATTCAGCAAGATTATCTTTTAATGTTCAACCGCTTAAAGAATCGGGAATATTTAGATGCTTGGCGCGTTTTAAGTTCCATTGATGTTTCTCTTGGAAATCTCAAATTCAATGCAGATTTTGAATCGCAATATTATCATATACCATTCATTTCATCAATTCTTCGGAACTATGAAATGATCTATCCCGATTTTATCTTCACTAGCAGGGAGATGCTTGTGGAGAAAGAATCATGTTCCATTTGTGGACGACTAGTTTCACTTAGAAATGGATGTCCACACACTCCGGGAAAAATTTATATGGGTGAACTATGCACCCGCAGAATCGAAAAAGCCAAATTTCTGGCTTTTGCAATTGTTAAAAATCCTCTTGACAAATATGCAGTTTTAGAAATCGAAAATCATCCCTACGATTATTCAATCTTAGATGACGTGGTTCCAAAATTAAATAGTCCTTATACTCATTGGAGCGTATCTAAATCTGAAATCAAAAAACCAATATTCAATAATGTACCTCGAAATTCAAAGTGTCCGTGTGGGTCTGGGAAAAAATATAAAAAGTGTTGCTTGAATACCCCAAATGAGCTTGAAACGCATTATAAAATAACGATTTCAGACTAAATTTTATTTTGAATGGTTCACTCCAATTCATATTGAGCAAATATTCAGTCCAAAGCATCAGTTTTTCATAATATTGGTTTTATTAGTCAAACTCATGCAAATAGGCTTTGTACATATGCAATCTGATGATAACGGATGCGATGTGCAGAGCTTATTTTTTATTCTCCAGTCGTCTTTTTATCATGACGATGAACAGGATTACCAGCGGAATTACAAAGAGCAGACACATGATATTTTTTAATTCAACATTATTTGTTGAAAGCTGCATCAAAACCATAGAGAGCGGATACTTTTCTTTGCTCTGCAAAAATGTCATGGGTTGTTCCAAAAGATTCCAGCTTTCAGCGATAGAAAGGAATGCTGCAATCATAACATACGGTCGTACAATTGGAGCATAAATTTTCCTAAAAAGCACCCAGTTGCTTGCGCCGTCACAAATTGCTGAATCGAATAGACTATTATCAATTCTTTTTGCTGCGAACCAAAAGAGTAAAATCATCCAAGGCTGGAAAGCCATCATTATCAATAGCCCTTTCAGAGAATCCAACCATCCGATGTTCATCAGAACCAGATATTGAGGGAGCATAAGTGCTTGCTGCGGCAAAAGCAAAAGGAAAACACAGGTCAAAAGAAAAAATGTCTGTGTTTTCGGGGATGGGATTCTGGCAATCGCATAACCTGCAGGCAGTGCAATCACAATTTGAATAAGCACTCCGGCAATTGCAAGAATCGCGGTATTTTTATAGGCGCAGATGAATTCCATCAGAGAATCCATCCGCCACAAGTCATCTGGGTGTATATCAAATGTCGGGAAAACAAGAAATATGCATGGCAACACAAAAAGCACCGCAGCTATCAGGAGCAGGATGCCGTATGTGGTTTCTTTTCGTGATTTCATCGCTCGTTCCTCTTTTTTCTCGCCAAACACATTCCACTCAGTACAAAGGCTCCAACAAAAATCACAACCAAGATAGATGCTGCTTCCAACCGTGCATAATTCATATTCATAAAATTGTTTTGCAAAAAGTGTTGAATACTATATAGTTGCTCATTCGGGTGACTACCACCAATCAAATAGGCTTCACGGAAACATCGAAAGCTATTGTAAATCGTCAAGATTCCACAAATTAATAAAGAACTCTTTATGATTGGAAGCTTTATGTACCAAAAACATTGTAGAGGGTTGACTCCATCCAGCATGGCGGCATCTATGATCTCGGATTCTATGGATTTTATAGCAACTATAAAAATCAAAATCGAGAATCCCATTGTTTTCCATAACACAATTACAAGGAATACATAAAATGCAACTGGTGTTTCACCCCACTGGCCAGGAGATTCTTGTAAGATGCTTGATGCAATTGTCACAACACAAGCTGCCGGAAGTATTGAAGGAACAAGGAAGAACAGACAAAGTTTTTCTTGTCGGAGTTTTATATAAGCTTCCGCAGTGAAAATGCCAACAACCAAATTGACGGGTACAATGATGACCCACAAATGAAATAGATTTCTAACAGCGAGTGAGAATGCCTCATTTTCAAAAAGAGCTACATAATTTTGTATGCCGACAAAATCGCTACCTGTTCCAAGAAAGAGACTTTTCCAAAAAGCAATCAGGATTGGAAACAGATAGCAAAAAAATCCGGCAGTAAGTGCCGGCAGAAGAAGGATATTGCTCTGAAGATTCTTTTTCATTTTATTCATCAAGGTACAATTTGAGCCGCGGAGTAAGTCGATCAACAAGCTCATCAAGGGTGATTTCATCATTCCAATACTGAACCATCGTTTCGCTTAGAAGATTTCCTCCATCTTCACTTTGATCAAGCTGCAAGGCACGGTACCAAATTGTGTGATATTGCGCTGCATTTATCTTGTCGCATATTGTTTCAAGTTGATCCAGCTGTGCATCAGTCAAATTGTCACCATACATCTCTTTTCGTTTTTCAATATCTTCTTGCCCTATTTTTTCATGGGATGCATCATAGACACTGAATTGATATTGTGCTTCCATACATTTTTTAAGACATCCACGTCGGACCGGAAACATATCTTTATCTGCAAACGCCGAACTCGACTGGCATTCTTCACTAAGAAGATAAGCTAAAAGTGCTTTTACCTCTGCTGGATGCTTTGTGTTTCGATTTCCAATTGCGTAAGAACCGATTTCAGCAGTAACACCGCCTAGCTCATTGGGAATGGGGAGTGTTACGGTTTCGATTCCAAGAGCCGCACACTGCCGGAGAAGTCCCACCGTCATATAGCTTGGGTCAAGACTAGCAAAAGGTTCACTGTTTGCAAAACAATCTCGGACTATTTCTGGATTGAAACTGTCAAACAAACCATTTTGCATCTCATAAGAAATTTCACCCGTACGGAATTCTTTCTCGTATGCTAATGTTTGTCGACAGCTAGCTGTGTCCAAGTTAATAATGTGATTCTTGTAATCGATGATCGGCTGCGATAACGCGCTTGTCATGCTAAAGTCCGTCACAACCAGCATTGGTTTTTCCTTATAGATGCGCAGCAGTTCATCCATCGTGGCAGCAAGGCTTTTCAATGCGGCTTGCGTATCAAATCCGCTGTTTTTCAAAACGCTTTCTGCACTTGTCAGCGTTGGAACTGAAAAGCACAAAGGTAAAATGTACTGTTTTCCTTTTAGTTTTCCAGCATCTAAAAGAGTCATATAAAAATTCTCTGCTGTGAATTCGTTTGAATCCATTACATCGGTGAGATCGAGAAAAGCTCCATTCATCATACTCTTTTCGATATCTGGAAATAGATTAACATTCGTCAATCTGTTTCCTTCCATAATAAAAAGGTCGGGACCCTTGCCTGAAAGGATTTCCGTATTTAGCTGATGAATCTCTGCCTCACGCTCTGCGGTATCACCCTCTTTGGGCGATACGAACTGTATTGTGATATTGGGGTTCTCTTTTTGATAATCTAGCAGTTTTTCATAGATAGGACAATGTGTATCAGGATTTGCATAGTGAGCCGTAAGGTAGACTGTTAACGTAACTGGATTTGAGCTATCCTCCGCGACTTGCTTGGTTAAATCTATTTTCCTTTTGGTAGATGTGCATCCTGTGAGAAGAACCAGCAGGCTTACTATAATAGCACCGATGAATATGTTAAATCGGTTATTTCGTCTATTGTTATACATGACTTCAGATTCTCCGATTTCTAAAATTTTGCTTCATACCAATACCAATGCGCCGCAATTCGTTCAGTATATTGTGTATTATCACCTTCTGATTCTGCCCACGACCATCCATTTCCACTTTTTACAAACTCAACCGGAACATCTTGAAAGCCATGTGGTTCATCATCTTCAGAATAGTAAAAGCCCTTATATGTAGTACTCGGAACAAGCCCGAAAGAGCCTGTACAAAATTCCACCATATCATCTGCGTAATAATATACTTTCCATCCATTCCACTCTAGCGGTTCCATTGGATGTTCTTTTATCACTTTCCGCGCATAGTTTGTCAGCTCATCCTGATTTCGCAGTATATAAGATTGAACAGATTTTTTGTTAAATGGTCGAGCAAACAATATCGCAGTCACCGCGATACTCCCTAGTACGATCAAAAGTCCCATGGATACTTTTTTCATGCTTTCCTCCAATAGAATGAAAACATATCATGTACAAGAGCGGAATTGTCTCCGAAAAATTTCTTGCCCTTTCAACTTTATCTTAGTATGCGTACAATATGCAGAGCCATGTCTGCATTTTCTTTATCCACAAATATCTCTGTGACATAGTTCGGTTTTATGCCTAAAGATCCAATTCTTGCCTGATCGAACGTATTACGCCGATTGACATCTTTGGTTTTGCAATAGAATTTGATTCCAGCAGCTGCCAGCGCATCCGTGATGCGATTGCACTGGTAGGGGTCAGAAACAGCTGCAACTTGTGATTTGAAAAATTGTTCTAACATAATAGGCCTCCATTACACGCTGTTGTCCATCTAATGAAGATTAAATCACTTATACTATATCATACAGATGATTACAAATGTAAAAAGTGCAGTATGAACCATAAATTTTGCAGTGAAATGGGCATTTCTAACCAACAAACATGAAAATCCCGGTAATTTGATGCTTTTGGGAATCAAGCCACTGGAACAATGATTTTAATCAGCGACTAATTGGAAACTGTGCAGAAAAAGAAAAAAGATGTTTCTGTGAATTATAATCAAAGACATAGAGAGCGTTAATATTCTCTAAAATAGCCGCGACATTTTTTAGACCGTAGCCGTGTTCAATTGATTTGTTTTTAGGTGCTACTATCTTATTATCGAGAATTTCAACATCATGCGCTGTGCGATTCTCAAGATATAAGAATCCAGCGGCTTCTTCTGTTCTCATTTTTAATAGCACTTTTCTTTCCTCGAAAGATGAAACAGCCATACAAGCATTAAAAGCATTGTCTAAAAGGTTTGAAAGGACAACTATCAGTTCTTCATCTGATAAGGGAAAAGCGGAAAGATCACCAAGTTGCATTTGGAATGAAATTTGGTTTTTGATTGCAGCAGAATGTTTTTGTGTCAGTAAAATATCTACAACATTTCGCCCTGTTTTGGTAATCAGTGAGGGAAGCAATTCTTTTTTTAATAGCGGTTCTACATATTTTATAATCTCGCCGTTGGGTGATTCTTGTTGCACCAATCCATAAATCACAGCTAGCTGATTCTGAAAATCATGTGTCTTTTTTCGTTGATCAGAATAAGCTTCCACCAGTGCTTCCATACTTTCTTTTTCTTGCTTGATACTACGCTTTAAAATTATATTATCCTGCAAGGCAGCTTGTTGCTGATCCATGTAATCAAGTATCCACATTGCCATCACATCAAAGAATAAAAGAATGATTTCACAAAGCAGGAGCTCTGTTCCTACATTAGATTCGACTTCATAAATTTGAAAAAATATTACAGAACAAAAGATTGTAGTCAATGGAAAAAGTGTCGCCCGAAGCCAGTCTTTCCAAGTGGTATTTTTGAATTGAAATCGGTTTCTCGCAAATAATCCGATTATAACAATAAGCAAAAGCTCCAAGCATTTTACTCCGTAGCATATCAAGTAATATTCCACTGGGTTTTCCATATATGTAGAAAATGCTTTTTTCGAAAGAAACGAAACAGCTAAAAGGACGAGAACATCCCACACGCTTACGAACGAATAAAACCCAATGGCAATTCCGATGCTTTGCATTATGGTGTCATCATACGCAATTTTCAACCATATAGCATCTACAATAATCACTGCAAATGCCTTACTCCAAAAATGGCTATCAAACAGTACAAGTGCGGTAATATTTGAAATAACTAATAGAATAACTGAAGCCCCGAATTTTCTTCTCGATAGATTTTTCTTTAAAAAGACTGATGCGAAAAAAATTAGCACTATTACTTCCAGCAACACTAATAGCACATTGATCCAAAACAAAAGCAGGTCATTCATAGATTCATCCCCTTCCAAAGTAAAAACTTTCTGCAAATAGCCTTGTAGTTTTTTTCGGAAACCTTAATTGTCACATTGTTACGAAGTTGTGCGCTATAACTTGCCATTTTATCAATATACTGCATATTTACTAGAAAGCTTTTTTGTAATCGAATAAATCCTTGTTCCGAAAGAAACTGATCATAATCTTCTAGTTTTCCAAGGCATTCTATGGTTTCTCCACAAGTCAAAATGGCCTGCACTCTTCGCTGAGAAGTTCCTTCAAAATACAAAATATCTTTAATGGCTATCGGTAAAAATCTATCTTTTTGCCGAATCTGAATGACACGGTTGTTTTCATATAGTTTTTCTTGAAGATCATCCATGCAACTAGAAAGTTCTTCGTCTAGCTTAGCTTTAAGCAGATAGCGGAAAGCATTGACCTTATACCCCGAAGGTGCATATTCAATGAAAGATGTCACAAATATTAAAACCATTTCCGGGTATCGCTGACGGAGTATGGCTGCAATCTCAAGCCCATTAAGATCTGGCAGATCAATATCGAGAAAAGCAGCTTGTACAGAAGATAAGTCTTCACTGAGCAAAGATTTGCTAGAAGAAAAAATCTTACAGTCATATAGCAAATCTTTTCTTGCACAATATGCCTTTATTTTTTTGTCTAAAATCTTAGAAAATTCCAACTCATCGTCAAGAATCACAATCTTCACGGCAAAAGAAAACCTCCGTATCCTTTTCTTACTTTGACTAACCATACCGCGAAGCCCTCCGTATTGTCAACATTATTTTTTCGATTCGTATCTTTAGCACAATTATCAATCATTGGTGTGTTAAAGTCAAGAAAAAAGCTGATTATTAGCACAAAGTGAGATTGAGGCATGAAGATATATGACTACGCCGGCAAGAAAAACATCAGCGGAGAACGGATACGAGAGGCACGAACCCGACTCCATTTGACGCAAACAAATCTTGCTGTTCAGCTTAAACTATCAGGGGTTGACGTAGAACGCGACTCTATCAGCCGTATTGAAATCGGAATGCGTTTTGTTACTGATTATGAAATTCGTGAATTATCAAAAATTTTGAAAGTTACTCCTGCATGGTTGCTGGGAATGGAATAAACTTCTACTTATGAAAAGGTGCAGTGATTTTGAGTCGCTGCACCTTTTTGATTATTCACACAATCGCACTGCGACGGATATCAGCTGTACGCTCTACAAACAGATAATTTGTAAATACCCATCTCACTGCAAAAAATATGGCATTCACTGCATTTTGGGCAGTTGTAAAATTTTTGTGATATAGTAAGAATCGAAGTAAGTGTGTACTTCATAAAACAATCGTATGATGTAGCTTTGTTCAGTTCTTGCGGTTGCATGATTGATACCAGCACAGCATCGGGATTCACCGTACAGAGCGAGTGAAGTCCTGATGCTGTGCTTTTTTATTTGATATGAGGTGAAATTTTATGCGTCAGTCTGATCATGAGTACGAAGAACGGAGCTTTGGAGATATTCAACGTGCAATTGATTTTGAGAACAGTATGAATGACCTTGAATCGCAATTGTATTACCGGCGTCTTTCTCCGAAAGAAGTCGCTCAGCAGGTACTGAAAGCCACCTGCCAATTCTACGATGCTGACTGGTGCGGTTTGATTCAGGTCGATCTTAATCTGAACTTATGGACACCTTTCTGGTGGTTCAACACTGGCGCAACGGATAAAACGATGATTCTGACCGAAGAATATGAGTCTGCTGAATTTCTCGATCGGTGGGTACAGGCTGTCCGCAAGGGGATTCCCATGATCGTTCCGGATGCCGAGGCGACAAAAGAAGCCTATCCTGCGGAGTATAACCTGTACCAGCGGCTTGGCATTCGGTCTGTCATTGCCGTTTCTTTGGAGCCGCGCCCAGTCGCGCTGCTCGCCGTCCGCAATCCCAAACGGTACATCCAGCAGACCAGTATGCTGCGGATTCTGGCCTATGTGCTGCTTGCATCGTACAACGAACAGAAAATGCTGAATCGGCTCCAGATGGTAAACATTTCCACTTCCATTCAAAACAGCAAGGATATCTATGTCAGTCTGTTTGGCGAACTGAGTATCAGTACGTCCAAAGGCGTTCTGAAAGAAGCTGATTTTAATTCTCCGAGAATCAGCCGACTGATTTCGTATCTTCTGATCTCTCGCAAAAATGCTATTTCTCCGCAGGAGATCACTCAAACACTCTGGCCGGATGATTCAGACAACCCAGCCAAGAACGTCAAAGGTCTGGTTTACCGTTTACGCCAGAAGTTCAGTATCATTTCGGATGAGCCATTGGTTTTATCCTCCACATCCGGATATCAGCTCAACCCGGAGCTTCACATTATGACAGATTATCAGCGTTTTGATGAACTTGTATCCTCTGCTGTCAGAGCGTCCTCCGTAATCAACAAAGTGGACATTCTCAAAAATGCTCTTGACCTCTATCATGGGAAGGTCTTGCCCTCCGCAGATGGGGAGCATTGGCTCATTCAGTTTTCTACAAAATACCATCTCTCCTATATGGGTGCTGTCAGTGAACTGCTGAAGCAGCTGGATTCGCTGCATTCTTATGACTTGCTCAATCAATACGCCATGAAGTCTCTGACCATCGCGCCAGATAATCCGAAAGCGTACTGCTGGCTGATCCGCTCCCTGAAGGCGCAGGGAATGAATGAGCTTGCCACCAACGAGCTGGCCGCAGCAAAGGAACATCTGACCACGGAAGAATACGAGGAAATCCTTGCATTTGGAGCCAATTGGTAAGAATTATTCCTATAACACTTTCGTAACACCTTCATGTGACTTTTATAACACCTAAAATTTTTCAGAAAGGGGCAAAAATGGCTCCATAACACTTTCATAACACCGCCAGATGACTTTCATAACACCGTCGTGTGATATGCTTACAGGGCACGAATCGATGCCCTGTAAAGCTGATCGCACGGCGGTTTTCCTTTTTATAGGCTTCGATGCGTCGGAACAAACTCATATCGAAGCCTGAGATGCATTAAAGGCCGAGGATACTTATACCGCTTTCCATTCTCGGATGGAAAACAGTGTCGGTACCCTTTTCTTTAGTGCATCTCTTTTTTGTTGCCAAGAAAAGCCCGCAAGCTGTCACGCAGTGAAGTGTCCTCAACCTCCGCATCCGGCGGAAAGGACACTTCATGTTTCTTTTTGCCCATTTTTCGTGGCTGGAACTGGCCGCACGGTATCCCTAGCAACTCCAAGTTTTCGACTTTTTACGATTTATCGAAAATCTGGAGGTTTACGATGGCTTTTAATAAGGGCTATGAGTTAAAAAAGTTTGAAGCGCACTGGGAAAAGTTGCGAATCGAGTACGCAGCGGCAGGAATGGCTGAGGATGCCATTCAGAAGATGTACGACTATGACCGTCAGCAGTTCAATTCCGAACGCACCTGCATTGAGCGAACGCAGGAGTTCACTGCACCTGCGTATGAAAGCACCGAGGAAGAAGCCTCACCTCTAATGCTACGCTATCAGGAAGCCATTACCACAACAGATACATACCACGAAACCAAGCGCAGTTTTGCATGGATTGGTGAAATCGAGGATGAGAATCTACTTGCTGCACTTGAGCAACTCTCGGATTCTGACTTAGAACTTATAACTTTGTACGCCTATGAAGAGTATGACACCGTTGAAATTTCTAAACTGTTTGGCACAACAAAGCAAAATATAAGTAAGAAAATCCGTAGAATTACTAATTTTATCAAGAACTTTCAAATCAGGGTTGTCTAAACGGCATTTTCGTCGGCTACCAAGTGAGGGGACAATTTCAAAAAGCGGCTCTTACCGCTGGCAAAACGTCCGCACTCACGAACCTTGAAAATTGAAGAGTTCAGTTGTTCGGTACTCAGATAATGATACTTCCGTAATTCGCGGCCCGGTCAGAATGTAGGCGGGGTGGCTGAGATGCCAATGAAGCGGTACAAATCCGCTGCCGAATGATTCCCCACTCGCAGGGAGCCGAGGGCGAATATGCGAGACCTGAACATATTTTATCAGGAGTGACCGGATGCTGTTTTCGATCTCCGGTCACTCCTGTTCTTTTACATATTTATCCGCTAATCACCTTTACTAACACGGAGGACTACTCAAATGGACGAGTTGAATCCTACGGTGCGCGAACAGGAGATTTACGAGGAGATGGAACTGACCCCGGAAATGATCAAGTCCATCCGAACCCTCTGTGCAACCTGTCTGCGACATTTCGTAGAAGCCAAGGCTTTCAAAATTGCTATCGTGCCGAGTGCAGACAACAGCATGGACACTTGCACTGTCTGTCAGACCCGGCGTGGTTACGATTATGTTGTAATGCACCGTTGATACCGGTGCTTTATCTCAGTCATCGAAGGAGATGATGTGTATCGTATAAAAAGAATTGCTCCCATACTTCAACAGAAGCCCGCTGCCTAGGAGGTGCAGCGGGTTTCTTACATATCCAAACGGAGGTTTCGCAATTTGGAATCTACTTTGAAATTCCAACGCGGAGACATCTACTTCGTTCGACTTGACAACCGCACAGGTTCCGAACAAAGCGGAACCCGTCCAGCAGTCATTCTACAAAATAATGTGGGAAACTCCTGTTCACCGACATTGATCGTTGCGACTTTGACAAGTAAGACAGAAAAGAAAGCTACGCAGCCGACGCATTGTCTGGTGGAACCGGAGGGGCTGGAGCCGTCCATCGTTCAGGCTGAGCAAATCTTCACCATCGACAAAAGCCGTGTCAAAAGATTTGTCGGACACCTCACTCCAGAAGAGATGGGGCGGGTCGATGATGCTGTGAAAATCAGCCTTGCTCTGAACCCAATGGGAAGCATCCAAAAGCTCAAACCGATCGTCCGTTCTACGGCGGCTTACGCACCGCCAGAAGTAGTTGACGGTAAGCCGCCTGTCTATCCCTACACTCCTATCAAATCCGATTTTGAGGATGCAGGAACAGTCGAAGAAATGATGTTATACACCGAACTGCAAGCCGCTGTTCACGCAATGATCCAGCGGCTTGAATACAGCTTCACCTTTAATCCCAGCTTGCTCACCAGCCCGAAGCGTAAGAAGCAAGTGACTGAGATTTTGACCGAAGCTGAAAAATACATTTGGCGAATTAAGGAGGAAATCAGATGCGCCTGAAGAATGACACTGAAAATTTTGCCGCTTCCTTCAATATCACCCCGCCTTACCAAATGAGGGTGATTCACAGCAGTAAGCTGATCTACCCCCGTGAAATCTACCAGCGGGGTGTGCAGCGCAAGCGGGTGGAACTGATTGCTGCTGACTTCAACGAATACGTTGCGAATGAGCCGAAGATCAGCTTCCGCAACGGCAAGTATTATGTGGTGGATGGCCAGCACACCATCGAAGCGCGCATCCTTCGTAACGGCGGCAGAGCCTTGCCGATTCTCTGCAAGGTCTACACCGGTATGACCATGCAGCAGGAAGCCCTACTCTTTGCCGAGCAGAACGGCCATTCTGCCCCTTTGTCTGCGGGCATCAAGCTGCGAGCAAAGGTTGCGGGCGATGATGCTCCTTCCAAAGAATTTCTCGCTGCTACCAACCGGGTGGGGCTGGCATTCAACTATGACAGTTTGCAGTTGAGCGACTACCGCATCAGCTGCGTGGGCACCGCGCTTAAGCTGTATAACGAGATGGGCGAAAAGATCTACTGCGAATCCCTGCGGATAATCGTGGCTGCGTGGGATGGCAAGCCCGATTCGTTCCGTGCATCTGTCCTGCGTGGCATGATGCACTTTGTGGAGTTGTATCACGGCGAGTTCAGCGAGGAACGGCTGGTTCGTGCGCTTGGCAGCGTCCATCCCATGGAGATTTACCGTGTTGGCAGGGATAACCCTGCAAAGCTGCCCGGATGGAAGAAATACGTTTTTCCCATCTACATGGCTTACAACGGCAAAAGCCGCAAGGACGCTCTGCCGATGAAGTTCTAAAACATATTTTCTCTGCCAAGAGGCACCTGCAAGCTGCGGGTGCCCATTGTTACATATTAAAAATTATAATATATAGGAGTGATGATACAATGGTCGATAAGTTTTCGCAGGTCGCAGGCAATATTCCTGTGACCAACGATGACCCCAATCGCCGTTACACCGTTATTAACGGTTATCCTGTCGTTCTCAGTTTTGCAAAAGAACCCAATCCGGGTGTCTTTGATCGTATCCGTGACATTCTGCTCGCCACCAGCTATACCAAGACAACTAGCTGACATCGTGGACGAGGACAAAAGAACGCGCTATACTGAGGATGGCAGTGGTATTCGGGACAATCCATGAACCACTACCAATCGTTCTTTGATAACCGAATATCGTTTATCCTCGCTTTTATAGCGAAAGTGAGGAACCCCCTATGACTGAAAATAAAAACCGTGTCTGCTGCCTGTACCGTGTGTCCACTGACAAGCAGGTGGATTTCAACTCGAACCACGAAGCAGACATTCCCATGCAGCGCAAGGCGTGTCACAAGTTTGCTGAAGCAAAGGGCTGGGTCATCGTCCATGAAGAACAAGAAGAGGGCGTGTCTGGCCACAAAGTCCGCGCAGAAGCCCGTGACAAGCTGCAAATCATCAAGGAATACGCTCGAAAGGGCAAATTTGATATTCTGCTGGTGTTCATGTTCGACCGTATCGGACGCATCGCAGATGAAACGCCATTTGTCGTAGAATGGTTTGTACGAAACGGCATCCGGGTATGGAGTACCCAAGAGGGTGAGCAGCGATTTGACAACCACACTGACAAATTGCTGAACTACATCCGTTTCTGGCAGGCAGACGGCGAAAGCGAAAAAACTTCTGTCCGTACCCGTACCAGCCTGCGGCAGCTTGTGGAAGAAGGACACTTCAAGGGCGGCAGTGCGCCGTATGGTTATGACCTTGTGAAAAGTGGCCGCATCAACAAGCGCAAGCACGAACTCTACGAACTTCATATCAATGAGCAGGAAGCCGAAATTGTTCGGCTAATCTTCGATAAATATGTATACGAGGGTTACGGCGCACAGCGGATCGCCACCTATCTGAACAATGCTGGATACCGCGCCCGCTCTGGAAAGTGCTGGCATCCGGGCAGCTTGCGAGGAATGGTCGGCAATCTGACCTATATGGGCGTTCTCCGCTGCGGAGATGCCCGCTCCGAATTGATACCCGAACTCCAGATCATTCCGCAGGAGGAGTTTGAAGCTGCACAGCGTATCCGAGAAGATCGCTCTGCCCACGCAGCGGAAGAAGCCGAACACCATGTTCCTCTTCGTACCCGTGGACAAGCACTACTTTCCAACAACGTTTACTGCGGCCACTGTGGTACAAGGCTTGCCCTGACGACCAGCCGAAAATGGCGTAAACTCTCTGATGGTACTCTGGATGACACACTTCGCATCCGCTATACTTGCTACGGAAAACTCCGTAAGCAGACGAATTGCACCGGGCAGACCGGCTACACTATGCACATTCTGGATGAAATCATCGACAAGATGGTTCGCCAGATTTTCTCCCGCTTGAGAGGCATCCCCAAAGAGCAGCTTATCATCAGCCGCTATGCGAAGGAAACTGCGGAGCGCAAGAATCATCTGCAAGCCCTTCAAGCAGAACGCGACAAGGCTGAAAAAGACCTGCTCGCCTTAAAAGCTGAGATTTTGGCTGTAATCAAAGGGGAGAGTGCTTTTCCGAAAGATACTCTTGCCGAGATGATCGCAGCACAGGAAAAGAAGCACACGGAGTTGGAAACTCTGTGTGAAGAAGCCAGTGCAGAACTGGAGCGAAACGCTGAATTGATGGCAAACGTATCGCAGCTGTACGAAGAATTGATTTCTTATGCAGACCTGTACGATAGTGCCAACTTTGAAGCAAAAAAGATGATTGTCAGCCAGCTTATCCGCAGGGTAGACGTTTATCGCAGATACCAAATCCATGTGGACTTCAACTTTGATCTTGCACAGTATTTGGAGAATAGCGATGAACTTGCTTGCTGACAAACACAAAAACACCGTTGACTTCGATTTGAAATCAACGGTGTTTGTAACTCTCATTTGAGCTAATGGTGGAGAATAGCGGGATCGAACCGCTGACCTCTTGCATGCCATGCAAGCGCTCTCCCAGCTGAGCTAATCCCCCATAAAATCCAAGAAGCGAACCTCTTGGATGGAGTTTTTTGTTGGGAATTTGATTGTCGCAGGACTATCTGACTGGGGGTGTGTTTTGATACCAACCGGGCTCCCAGCTGAGCTAATCCCCCAGATGTTCGTGCCGTGCCTGACGACGTGATTTATTATATCAGCACATCCGGGAGTTGTCAACTATTTTTTGAAAAATTTTTCGGCAGTTTGTCTGCCAATGGAGATTTTTTGAGATTGTCCGATCCTGCTCCATCCCTGCGCCGTTTTCCCACAGCCTGCTCAGTTTTTGCGCAAACAAAAACCCCGCACAAAACAATTGCTTGTCTTGTGCGGGGTCCTCCTAGCTCTTTTTATCTGACACAACAAACGTCATGTCAAATCAAACTATCTATCCTATTCAGGAAAGATTAGTTATTAGAGAGTGGGCAGAGTGCCAGACTTAGTTTCCAGACCGATGGAGCTGCTGCCCAGGGTGTAGATAGCGGACAGGCCGCCCAGGATCTGCATGCCAGCGTTCAGAGCGCCAACAGCAAAGCCCCAGTTGCCGCCGAAGGTGCCGTAGCCCTTGTTGTAAGCCTTATCCAGCTTCTTAACAGAGTAGCCAATCACATCGCCGGGAATGTAGTTGCCATCGAACAGCTGGCTCAGAACATCGTTGGTGTACTTAGCCAGGAAAGAGTTGCCAACGATCTTGATCACGTTAGCGGAAACGTTCTGCCAGTTGGCAGTGGTCATAGCAGGAGCCAGGACATCAACCAGGCTACCGCCGACAACATAGGTCATTTCGTTTTCTGCAACAGCAGAGAAGTTTGCAGGCATCATCATAATGAATTTCTCCCTTCAAATTTAGAAAGATATTTGCAAGCCATTTGTTTGGCTTACGTCCCTTACTAGGATGGCAATAATATACCACACTTTCCAGAAATGTTCAAGTACTTTTTTGAAAAAAATGTGAAAAATGTGATAGACTGTGAAAATCCGGTCTCAAAATTCTTACAGAAGCCGCTTTTTTGCACACAGCGACATGGTTTTTTGCAGAATTGGAAGATACTGGAATTTGAAAGGGATCGTGTATGAAAACCGTGATCTATCTGGACGAACTGCTGCTGACGAACTTTCTGGCCGCAGCAGCGCTGCTTTTGGGCGCAGGGATTTTGTGTGCGCGGCAGTGCAGCGGCCTGCGGCTGATGGCGGGCAGTGCGGCAGCGGCAGCAGCTTCGCTGGGCATTCTGCTGCCGGAGCTGCCCGAGCCTGCAGCTTTCCTTTATAAGGTATTCACCTGCTGTGCTGCTGTAGCTGCGGCTTACGGCGTGCCGGGCCTGCGCAATTTTGTGCAGCTGTGTGCGTGGTATCTGCTGCTGAACCTGCTGCTGTGCGGAGCCGTACTGCTGCCCGGGGTGCAAAGCGCAAATCTCTGCGTCTATCTGCCGCTGTCTCCGGGCCGGCTGCTACTGTGCTGCGGTGCAGTGCTTGCCGTGCTGCGCGGCGTACTGTTCTGCTTTGGCCGTGCAGGCACCCGCTGCTTTGCCGCTGTGCTGGAGCTGGAAGGCTCAGTCCTCTCCGTACAGGCTTTCTGTGACACCGGCTTCTCCGTGCAGGACCCGCTGACCGGGCAGGCAGTGGTTCTGGTCTGTTATCCTGCCGTGCGCAGTACCCTGCCGCCGGAGCTGCGCACATTTCTGGACAGTTATTTTGCCTGCGGCACAGCACCGCCGCCGGAGTTGCGGGTGCGGCTGGTGCCCTGCACCACCATTGCCGGGCACTGCGTGCTGCCTGCCGTTCCGGCCAAGGCCCTGCGCACCAGCAAAGGCAGTGCAGCGGGCATTCTGGCCGCATTCTGCCGCCCGGAAACACAGCAGCCATGGACAGCTCTGCTGGGCAGCGAATTGGCCGTACAGCTGGGCATCCGCTGAGAAGCACTTGATGCGATCGATACTTATAGATGTACAGGAGGGGTATTCATGTTTCATGTTCTGCACCGGTTCTGGCGTTGGCTCCTTGCACGGCTGGGCTATTGCGGCGGCGCACATTTTCTGGCGGGCGCGCCCAGCCTGCCCCCGCCCCTGACCCCGGAACAGGAAAAAGTCCTGCTCTCCCGTATGGCTGCAGGCGATGCCGCTGCCCGGGACGACCTGATCACCCACAACCTGCGGCTGGTGGTGTACCTTGCCAAAAAGTACGAAAGCAGCGGTGTGCCTGCCGAGGACATGATCAGCATTGGCACCATCGGGCTGATCAAGGCGGTGAATACCTTCACGCCGGAGCGCAGCATCAAGCTGGCCACTTACGCCAGCCGCTGCATCGGCAATGAAATTCTGATGTACTTACGCAAAAGCTCCAACCGCCGTCAGGAAGCCAGCATCGACGAACCGCTGAACGTGGATGGCGACGGCAACGAGCTGCTGCTTTCTGATATTCTGGGCAGTGATGAGAACCAGATCAGCCAGCGGCTGGAACAGGATGCGGAGCGCGCCGTTCTTCGCCGGGCCGTGGACAGCCTGTCCCCGCGGGAACGTCAGATCATGGAGCTGCGCTTTGGTCTGGCGGACGGCATCGAACGCACCCAGAAGGAGGCCGCCGACGCACTGGGCATCAGCCAAAGCTACATTTCCCGGCTGGAAAAACGGATCATCCATACCTTAAAAGTACAATTGGAAAACGAATAACGGCTCCCAGTTTTTCCCGTGCATAGTGCTTTGCACGCAGGGCCATACTCCCGGTGAAGATCAAAACAGACCGGGGGCGTTTGGATGTACAACAAAGTGGAGCTGTGCGGCATGAACACTGCAAAGCTGCCTGTGCTGACCGAAGCCGAAAAGCGGGAACTGCTGGCCCGCGCCCACGCCGGTGATGCGGCAGCCCGGGAACAAATGGTGGAAGGCAACCTGCGGCTGGTGCTCAGCGTGGTGCAGCGGTTCGCCCAGCGCGGCGAAAATCTGGACGACCTGTTTCAGGTGGGGTGCATCGGCCTGATCAAGGCCATCGATCATTTTGACCCCGCCCAGCCGGTGCGCTTTTCCACCTACGGCGTGCCCATGATCATTGGGGAGATCCGGCGCTTTCTGCGGGACAACAACGCCCTGCGGGTGAGCCGCAGCCTGCGGGATACCGCCTACCGGGCCATGCAGAGCCGCGAAGCGCTGGAAAAGCAGCTGGGCCGCGAGCCGACCATGGACGAGATCGCACAGGCGGCGGGCCTTGCCCGGCGCGAAGTGGCCGCTGCGCTGGAATCGGTGATGGAGCCGATCAGTCTGGAAGAGCCGGTGTACACCGATGGCGGCGATGCGATGTATGTGATCGATCAGGTGCGGGACCCGGACGGCGAGGACAGCTGGATCAGCGGGCTGCAGTTCCGGCAGACCGTGGCCGGGCTGACCCCGCGGGAAAAGCGGATCATGGAGCTGCGCTACCTGCAGGGCAAGACCCAGATGGAGGTGGCGCAGGAGATCGGCATCAGTCAGGCACAGGTCAGCCGGTTGGAAAAAGGCGCACTGAGCCAGTTCCGCACCCGGGACTGAACCTAAAAAAGGCGGCACAGCTTCCGTTTTGTTCGGAAGTGTGCCGTCTTTTATCTGCGGCTGTATTTGCGCCGGGTGGCCGCACCGCCGCGCAGATGCCGCTCTGCCTTATTGCAGGCCAGAACCGCCCGCACCTGCCGGAACAGCTCCGGCTGCAGCGTCCGCAGCCGCACCGCAACATCCTTGTGCACGGTGGACTTGCTGCACCCGAACACCGCTGCCGCCGCACGCACTGTGGCCCGGTTGGCCGCGATATATTCGCCCAGCTGTACCGCCCTCTGTTCGGGGTCTCCCTTCATATCCAGACTCCTCCCATTGTGAACTTATAGTACAGCCTATGCACAGGCCGGGGCAGATATGTTCCGCCGGGGCTTGACTTTTGCGCCGGATGCGCTATACTTTTGCTTGGACATAAAAACAGGGGCGCCGAAAGGCTGAGATCCGCGTTTTGCGGAGTACCCTTTTACCAGACCGGACAATGCCGGCGTGGGAGTTTGCAGAACTGTCCGTTCTTTCACAAACCCCGTGCGCCTGCTGGAAAGCGGGCGCATTTTGTTTTTGTGTACTATCGTTCTGAGAAGAGGAATCCCTATGACCAAAACCTATTCCAAGACCCGCATTCTGGTGGAGGGCGCACTGATGATCGCCCTGTCCACCGTTTTGAGCATGATCCAGATCCCGCTCATGCCCCACGGTGGTTCCATCACCCTGTTCAGCATGGTGCCCATTCTGGTAATGAGCTACCGCCACGGCGCAAAGTGGGGCATCATGACTGCGTTCGTCAACAGCCTGATCCAGCTTGTGCAGGGCCTTGGCAACCTAGCATACTGCCAGACCCTCACGGCACAGGTGGGCTGCGTGCTGCTGGACTACCTTCTGGCCTTCACGGTGCTGGGCTTTGCCTGCCTGATCGCAAAGCCGTTCCGCCGCCGCACCGTGGGTGTCGGTGTCAGCGCCTTTGTGGTGTGCCTGCTGCGCTTTTTGTGCAGCTTTCTGTCCGGTTACATCGTCTGGAAGGACTACGACTACGCTTTCAGCTGGATGACCGAGATCGGCTTTCCCGGCATCTCCAACATGAGCGTGGACGGTCTGTGCTGGCTGTACAGTGCCGTGTACAACGCCACCTACATGCTGCCCGAAGCCATTCTGACCACGGTCCTTGTGGTGATCCTGATCCGTGTCGCACCGCAGATCTTCGACCCGCAGAACGCAAGAGCGTAAGTTTTTTCGCAGTCATTTTTCCCGCCGGGAAGGGCATTTCCCCGGCGGGAATTTTTTTTTGCAGAAAATCCCAAAAAGCTGTTGACAATCCGGCAAAGCGCTGGTATAATTACTCCTGTCGTCAGGCACGGCACGAACATCTGGGGGATTAGCTCAGCTGGGAGAGCGCTTGCATGGCATGCAAGAGGTCACCGGTTCGATCCCGGTATTCTCCACCAGAAGGAAAAGCACCGCACGGAAACGTGTGGTGTTTTTTGTTGTTACCGACCAAAGGAGAGATTATGAGCTACGCGATCGTATTCAGCAGTAAAACAGGCAACACAAAATTATTGGCAGACACGCTGCACGCCTGTCTGCCACAGGAAAACTGCTGCTATTTTGGCACCCCGGACCCTGCTGCCATGGAAGCGGACGACCTCTATGTGGGCTTCTGGACAGACAAGGGAAACGCCGACGAAAGCACTTTGGACTTTTTGAAGCAGCTGCACGGCAAAAGGATCTTCCTTTTTGGCACCGCCGGCTTTGGCGGCAGTGAGGAGTATTTCAACAAGATCCTGAAAAAGGTGGAGTGTTCGCTGGACAGGAGCAACACAGTCTTCGGCCGTTATATGTGTCAGGGCAAGATGCCGCTGTCGGTACGCCAGCGGTATGAGGGCATGAAAAAGCAGCCGATCCATCTGCCCAATCTGGATGCGCTGATCGAGAATTTTGACAACGCCCTTTCTCACCCGGATGCAGAAGATCTGGAACGGTTAAAGCAGGCGGTAAAATGATAAAAAGGCAGCGGTTTTCCTCAAACAGAGGAAGCCGTTGCCTTTTTTGCTTAGCGGATGATCCTACGCTCCTGCCTGCGTCTCCGCGGTTCTCATCCCACGCTTCTTTTATAAAAGAACAGGTACTGCTGCACGATGCCTGCTTCCGGCCCGAACTGCGGGAACGGGTCCTGTCCGGCAAACTCGTCCCGGATGAGCCGTTCGATCCAGACATCCACCGGCACACGGCCCACACGGCCATAGCCGAACAGACACACGCAGTTTGCCACCTTTTTGCCCACACCGTCCAGTTCCATCAAGCGGGCAAAAAGTGCTTCATCGGGCAGGGAAGCCAGCTTTTTCAGGTCCAGTGTGCCCTCTGCCGCCTGCTGCGCCGCATGCAGCACGTAGCGGGTGCGGTAGCCAAGACCGCACTCCTGCAGCGCCTGCTCCCCGGCACAGCAGAGCGCTTCTGCTGTCGGGAACGCATACACCGGCCCTTCGCTATCGCTGCCCAGCCGCTCGCCAAACCGCTCCGAAAGCAGCTCTACCGCCCTGCGGATAGCCGGGATGCTCTTTCGCTGCGAGATGATGAAGCTGACCAGCATCTCCCACTCATCCTGACGCAGCACCCGGATGCCCCGGCCATATTCCATGGCACGCTGTAGAAAATCGTCCCGGCTGTCCAGCTTTCCGCGCAGGGCGGCATAGCTGCGGCCAAGGTCGAAGTAACCGTGCCAGAAGGTTTCCCATGCGCCCGGCTCACACCGCACCGTGTAGGTTCCGCTGCGCAGTGGTCTGAGGTAAAGCAGCTGTCTCCCGGAAACAAACCGATACCAGCCCTCCGCCTGCTTCCGGGGGCGAAAGCACTGGCCGCTTTCCAGAATTTTGTCCGGGTCGAAATCATCCCGGATCTGAACCGTTTTCTCTTCCAGCTCCATTGCCCCCATCACAGCTCCAGCTCCCGGTACACTTCGCCTTCCAGCGTTTTCCAAAGGAAAGTCTCCCCTTCCAGTGTCATATAGCTATGTGCGCTCCCCTCCTTCGGGATGCTCACAGAACCGGGGTTCAGGTAGAGATTGCCTTCGCCGAACTCTGTCCACGCCGGAATGTGGGTGTGGCCATGCAGCAGGACATCCCCCGGAGCCAGCGGCGGCAGTTTTTTCAGGTTGTGTACATGACCGTGGGTAGCGTAAACGAGCCGCCTGCCCACCGGCAGCACCGCATAGTCGGCCAGAATGGGAAAATCCAGCACCATCTGATCCACCTCAGCGTCACAGTTGCCCCGCACGCACAAAAGCGCCGGCTTCAGCCCGTTCAGGAGCGGGATGACCTCCTTCGGGGCATAGCCCTCCGGCAGGTCGTTGCGGGGGCCGTGATACAAAAGATCCCCCAGCAAAAGCAGCCGGTCTGCTCTCTCCCGCTCAAACGCTTTGATCATTTTTTTGCAATAAAACGCCGACCCGTGCAGGTCGGATGCGATCATCCATTTCATGGCAGGATTCTCCTTATTTTATAAAGTATCTATTTTTATTTTAGCCTCCCGGTGAAAAATGGTCAAGTCTATAAAAGTCATACTTTATCCGTTTGACCTCTTGACATCTGCCGGAAGCCGTGTTATCCTACAGTTAATAAAATTCGTGTGGATTTTTACAGCAGTATGCTACTTTTCGCCACACAATGACTTCAAAAAAGCCATTGTGTGGCTTTTTTGCGTCTGCGTTTGTTTTCGAGCAGTCTCGCCCTGACGATTCCGCGGCTGCAGTAATTCATTTCTTTTCTCTACAGGAGCAATGCAAACACTATGAACGAGACCTTTATGAAAGAAAAACCGGTGCTGCCGCTGCTGGTATCCATGGCACTGCCGAACGTTATCTCCATGCTGGTGAACAGCCTGTACAACATCGTGGACAGCCTGTTCGTGGCTCGCATCAGTGAGGATGCCATGACTGCCCTCAGTCTGGTGTATCCCATCCAGAACTTTGCCAACGCCATTGCCATTGGCTTTGGCATTGGCATCAATGCCATGATCGCACTGTACCTTGGCGCAGGCGACCACAAAAAGGCCGAGACTGCCGCCACCCACGGTATGGCGCTGAGCCTGATGCACGGCATTCTCATCACCATTGTCAGCATCGCCATCATGCCGGGCTTTTTGCGCCGGTTCACCAGCGACGCAGGCCTGATCGCATCCGGCATCACCTACTCCACCATCGTATTCCTGTTTGCCACCATCAACATGGCGGCACTGGCCTTTGAAAAGATGTTTCAGGCCGTGGGCCGCATGAAGGTGACTATGGCGGCGCTGATCTTCGGCTGTGTGTGCAACATCATTCTGGACCCCATCCTGATCTTCGGCCTTGGCCCGGTGCCTGCCATGGGCATTGCGGGTGCGGCCCTTGCCACCGGCATCGGCCAGCTGCTGAGCCTGTGCGTTTACCTCTTCGTTTACGTCCGTACTGAGCTGCCTGTCCGACTGCGCCGCAGCTGCCTGCGCCCGGATGCCGCACTAGACGGCAGACTGTATGCCATCGGCGTGCCGGCCATCCTCAATCTGGCCCTGCCCTCTCTGCTGGTCACCTTCCTGAACGGCCTGCTGGCGGGCTTTTCCCAGAGCTACGTGGTGGTGCTGGGCATTTACTACAAGCTGCAGACCTTCCTGTATCTGCCCGCCAACGGCATCGTGCAGGGTATGCGCCCGCTCATTGGCTACAATTACGGTGCCAAGCAGCACGCCCGCGTGAAAAAGCTCTACGAACTCACCCTCATCATGAGTGCTGCCATCATGGCTGCGGGCACGGTCATCTGCCTGTTCGCTTCCCGCCCGCTGATGCAGCTGTTCACCTCCAACCCCGAAACCGTCGCCATCGGCCAGACTGCCCTGCGCATCATCTGTCTGGGCTTTGTAGTTTCTGCCGTATCCACCACCTCTTCCGGTGCACTGGAAGGCCTTGGCAAGGGCGCAGAATCGCTGGTCATCTCGCTGTGCCGCTACATCGTATTCATCATGCCGCTGGCCGCTGTGCTGTGCCATTTCCTTGGTGCCAACGGCGTGTGGCATGCATTCTGGATCACCGAAGTGCTGTCCGCCATCGTGGCTTACCCGGTGTACCTCAAGGCAGTTGGAAAGTGCTGAGCCTTCTTGAAAGCGCTGGACGGCGAAGACCAAGTAAAATAAAATAGTTTCAAGCAGTTGAGGGAGAGTTTGCCAAAAACCCTCCCTCTTTTTTGTGCATTTTATTTGACAGTACGCAAAAACTGCGGTAGAATAAGATGTTTGTTTTCCGGCATTTCGGCTGGAAAAGCGCAATTTAACAGAGGATGTGGGAAAAATATGATCGAGACGATCACGGCCGTCAATCAGGCGGTCAACCAATTCATCTGGGGCGTGCCCGCCATGGTGTGCATCATCGGCGTAGGCCTGCTCCTGAGCGTTCGCACGGGCTTTTTGCAGATCCGCAAATTTCCCTACGCCATCAAGACCACCATCGGACGCATGTTCCGCAAAAAGGATGCTTCCGATGGTGCCATGACCCCCTTTCAGGCGGTGTGCACCGCGCTGGCCGGCACCGTGGGCACCGGCAACATTGCCGGTGTGGCAGGCGCGATTGCCATTGGCGGACCGGGTGCCGTGTTCTGGATGTGGTGTTCTGCCCTGCTGGGCATGTGCACCAAGTTTGCCGAGGTCACGCTGGCGGTGCACTACCGTGAGCGCAGCGAGGCGGGCGAATGGGTAGGCGGCCCCATGTACTACATTAAAAACGGCCTGAGCAAGCATTGGCAGTTTCTTGCTGCGCTGTATTCCCTGTTTGGCGTGCTGACCGTGTTTGGCACCGGCAATGCCACACAGGTAAATACCATCGTTGCCGCTATCGATACCGCTCTGCTGGAGTACGGCGTGGTGGGCGGCGGTGCGCTTTCTACCCTGAACCTCGTGGTTGGCATCGCAGTGGCCATGCTGGTGGCCATGGTGCTGCTGGGCGGCATCAAGCGCATTGGCAGCGTGAGCGAAAAGCTGGTGCCCTTTATGGCTCTGTTCTACATCGTGCTGTCCGTGGGCGTTATGGTGCTGAACTTTGAGCGCCTGCCCTATGTGTTCGAGTCCATCATTGCGGGTGCGTTCAACCCGGCAGCGTTCACCGGCGGCACCATCGGCAGCCTGTTCGTCAGTATGCAGAAGGGTGTGTCCCGCGGCATTTTCTCCAACGAGGCCGGCCTTGGCACCGGTTCCATTGCCCACGCCTGCGCCGACACCAAAAAGCCGGTCAAGCAGGGCATGTTCGGCATCTTTGAAGTGTTTGCCGATACCATCGTCATCTGCACCCTGACTGCCATGGTCATTCTGTGCAGCGGCACCGCCGTGAACTACGGCACCGCCGCCGGTGCAGAGCTGACCATCAGCGGCTTTACCACTACCTACGGCGGCTGGGCTTCCATCTTTACCGCCGTGGCCCTGTGCTGCTTTGCTTTTTCCACCATCATCGGCTGGGGCCTGTATGGTTCCCGGTTCCTGGTGTTCCTGTGCCGCAGCGATAAGGTGGCAAAGCCCTTCTTTCTGGTCTACTCCTTTGTGTCCATTCTGGGCGCAACGATGGATCTGGGCCTGCTGTGGAGCATTGCCGATACCTTCAACGGCCTGATGAGCATTCCGAACCTGCTCGCGCTGCTGCTGCTTTCCGGCACAGTGGTCAGGCTGACCAAAGAATTTTTTGCATCGGAGGGCTGATTGCCCACAACAAAAAGAGGCTGTTGCACTTTCGGCTAAAACGATGTGCAACAGCCTCTTTTGCTATTCGGGCAGGCGTACCGGTACCCGCACCACACAGTGCACCCAGCAATCGCCGTCCTTGCGGGTATAGCAGAACACCTTGCGGAACAAGATATCCCCCGGCACAAGGTTCAGCCGCCGGGCGCTCTCCATTCTGGACACCGCCATTGGTGTGATCATTGCACTGCTGGTGAACTATTTCCTGCCGCGGGAGCGGGTGGTGCGCCTGTGGGAGGGCTTCAAAAAGCGTCTCGGCCTTTGCCGATAAAAGCATCCGGACATGCGAAAAAGCTGTTGCAAGACAGCTCTCCAAAAACATTGTACGAAACCCGGAACTTTTTCAGGGCCAAACGGCTCTAAAAAGGTTCCGGGTCTTTGATTTTTCGCAATTTCCCTGCGCAGGCTGCTATCGCATTTCTTCAACCGCCTCATAATGCCCGTGTCCGGCTCTTTTCAACCCGGACAGTTCATGTTACAATATACATTAGAAATAAAAAATGAATCGAGGGAATGAACCTTGGATTTTTATGGTACCATCGGCCCGGCCTGCGCACAGCCGGCGATCTTGCAGCACATGGTGGAAGCCGGCATGACCGGCATCCGCATGAACCTTTCCCACGGGCCGCTGGCGGCGCACACCGACTGGCTGGCCATGATCCGCGCAGCCGGCATCCGCCAGCTGCTGATCGACCTGCAGGGGCCGGAACTGCGCATCGGCACGCTGGCAGAGCCTGTTGCTCTGGTTGAGGGCAGCTCTGTACGCCTTGGCGCAGACGGCGTACCTTGCCCGGCAGCTCTGGTACAGGCGGCTGCGCCGGGCCAGCAGCTTTTGCTGGACGACGGCAAGCTTCTGGTGCAGGTCACACAGGCATTGCCGGAAGCCCTTGTGTGCACCGTGGTGCGCGGCGGCACCCTGCAGAGCCGCAAAAGCATTGCTGCACTGGGCCTTGCGGTGCCCTCGCCTACCCTGACGGAGGAAGACCTGCAGAACCTGAAAATTGCAAAGCAGTGCGGTGTTACCGGTGTGATGCTGCCTTTTGTGCGCGGCAAAGCAGATATTCTGGCCCTGCGCCATGCGCTGGAAGAAGCCGGGGCTGCGGATATCCGTATCTTTGCCAAAATTGAAAACATGACCGGTGTGCGTGCCCTGCCGGAATTCATCCACCTTGTAGATGAGGTGGTGATTGCCCGCGGAGACCTTGGCAATGCCATGCCGCTGTGGGAGCTGCCCCGCTGCCAGAAGCAGCTTTCCGCCGCCTGCCGGGCTGCCGGTGTGCCTTTTATGGTGGTGACCCAGATGCTGGACAGCATGTGCACCCGCGCCGTGCCCACCCGTGCCGAGGTGAGTGACATTTACAACGCCGTGCTGGACGGCGCGGCCAGCGTGATGCTGACCGGTGAGACTGCTGCCGGACAGTACCCGATGCAGGCCATGGAATATCTGGTGCGCACAGCGCAGACAGCCCTTGCCTGACCTTTGCGGAGTTTTCGCGCAAAAGGGATGGCGCATTGTGTCAGAATACGGTATAATAGATGTAAATATTTCTTGTTCAGAAAGGTTTTTTGCTATGGGAATCGTTGTGCTCGGTGCTGTTTTTGTGGATATCAAAGGCTATCCCCTGTCTGCCTATATTCCCGGTGGACGCAACGCCGGGCGCATTGAGCAGGTGCATGGCGGTGTGTGCCGCAATGTGGTGGAGGATATCGCCAATGTAGAGCTGCGCCCTACCTTTGTCAGTCTGGTGGACGACACCGGCATGGGGCAGGATGTGATCAACAAGCTGGAGAACCACAAGGTGAACACCAAGTACATCCAGCGCGTGCCGGACGGCATGGGCACCTGGCTGGCCATCTTTGACAACGACGGCGATGTGCATGCAGCCATTTCCAAGCGGCCGGACACCACTCCCCTCACCGGCCTTTTAAAGGAAAAGGGCGACGAGATCTTTGCCGACTGCGATGCCATTGCGCTGGAGCTGGATCTGGAAAAAGATACTGTAAAACAGGTGCTGCACTACGCCAAAAAGTACAACAAAAAGGTTTTTGCGGCCATTTCCAACATGAGTATTGCCATGGAGCGCCGGGATTTCCTGCAGCAGATCGATTGCTTTGTGTGCAACCAGCAGGAAGCCGGGCTGCTGTTCTCCGATGATTACGGCCATCTGGCTCCGGACGAGATGTGCAAGGTTCTGGCCGCCAATGTGCACAGCGCCAACATTCCCAGTATGGTGATCACCATGGGCGGTCAGGGTGCCGTATATGCCCGCGCCAACGGCGAGTGCGGCGTGGTGCCTGCCAAGAAGGTGGATGTGATTGACACCACCGGCGCAGGCGATGCCTTCTTTGCCGGCACCACCATCGGCCTGACCTACGGCAAAACGCTGGCCGAGTCCTGCGAGATCGGCAGCCGACTGGCCGCATCGGTCATCTGCATCACCGAGAACGTCTGCCCCCGCTTCCGCCCGCTGGAATTCGGGCTGAACATTCCGGTGGTGGATTAAAGTAATATCAGAAAGCCGGGCAGACTGCGGTCTGCCCGGCTTTCTTTTTAGGATTCGGGGAAGAGGTTTATATCATGCTTCCAGCACCTTTTTGCCGGTAACTGGATCAGGGATATCAAGCAATGCCAGAATGATGGCCATGCGGATATACACGCCATTGTGCACTTGATCAAAGTAGGCGGCACGCGGGTCGTCATCCACATCCTTTTTGATCTCGTCGATGCGGGGCAGCGGATGCAGCACCGGCATATCCTGCGGTGCCTTCTGCAGCAGCGCTTCGTCCAGCTGGTAGCAGCCTTTCAGGCGCAGGTATTCTTCCTCGTTGAAAAAGCGCTCCTGCTGGATACGAGTCATGTACAGCACATCCAGATGCGGCAGCTCGGCTTCAAGGTCAGCCGTTTCCTTATAGATCTGATGGGTCGGCTCCAGCGATTCATTCTTCACATACTGCGGCAGGCGCAGATCTTCCGGCGAGATGAACACGAACCGGTTGCCCTCAAACTGGCTCAGCGCAGCGGTCAGGGAGTGGACCGTGCGGCCAAACTTGAGGTCGCCGCAGAAGCCGATCGTCAAATGATCCAGCCGCCCCTTGCGCTGGCGGATCGTCATGAGGTCGATCATCGTCTGGCTGGGATGCGCGTGCCCACCGTCGCCTGCATTGATCACCGGCACACGGGCAGAAAGGGATGCCCGCAGCGGTGCGCCCTCTTTGGGGTGGCGCATGGCGATCACATCGGCGTAGTTGCTCACCACGCGGGCGGTGTCCTCCACCGTCTCGCCCTTGCTGGCGGAAGAAAGCTGTGCCCCTGCAAAGCCCAGTGTCTTGCCGCCCAGCCGCAGCATGGCCGATTCAAACGAAAGGCGGGTGCGGGTGGAAGGCTCATAGAACAGCGTTGCCAGAATGCGCCCATCGCACAGGTGGGCATAGGGTGCCGGGTCGGCCTCCATCCGGTCGGCAAGATCCAGAAGGGCCAGCTGCTCTTCCAGAGAAAAGCTGTTGGGCTCAATAAAGTGTCTCACAGCCATTCTCCTTTCAGCACGAACTTCTCGCGCTCGGCTCCGGTGGAGACGAACTGGATCTCATGGCCCAGCTGCTTTTCCAGAAATTCCACGTAAGCCTTGGCCTCTTTGGGCAGCTCATCCCAGCTCTTGCAGCCGGAGATATCCTTGTTCCAGCCTGGCAGCATAGTGACCACCGGCTCTACACGGTCAAGGTCGGACAGCGGGTCGAAGCTGGGGACTTGCACGCCATCCAATGTGTAACCGGTGATCACCGGGATCTCTTTCATGCTGCTGAGCACATCCAGCTTCGTCAGGGCGATCTTGTCTGCACCCTGACAGGTAAGGCCGTAGCGGCTGGCCACACAGTCGAAGGGGCCGACACGGCGGGGACGGCCGGTGGCCGCACCATACTCGCCGCCTGCCTTGCGCAGCTGTTCATTCCAGTCCTCGCTCATGGCGTTCTCGGCGGCAAAGGGGCCTGCACCCACGCAGGTGGAGTAGGCTTTCAGCACGCCCACCACATGGTCAAGACGGCAGTTCGGAATGCCTGCGCCCAGCGGCGCATAGGCTGCCAGCGTGTTGGAGCTGGAAGTGAACGGGAAGATGCCATAATCGATATCGCGCATGGCACCCAGCTGGGCTTCCAGCACGATGCGCTTGCCTCTGTCGTGGGCCTGCTGCAAAAATGCACCCACATCACAGATATACGGTGCAAACTGTCCTGCCTGCATCCGGCACCATTCCAGCAGAGCATCGTAGCTCATGGGTTCCTGATGATAGCAGCCGCCCAGCTCCAGATTCTTGGATTCCAGGATCATGTGCAGGCGGTCCTGCACCCGCTTTTCGTCCAGATGCAGCAGATCGCCCAGACGCAGGGTCTTTTTGCGGTATTTGTCGCTGTAGGCGTAGGCAATGCCGCGACGGGTAGAGCCAAAGGCCGTGCCCTTCTGGGCAAGACGATCCTCTTCCAAGCCGTCCTGCACCTTGTGCCACGGCATGGAGATGGTGGCCTTATCTGAAAGTTTCAGGTTTTCTGGGCCTACCTTTACGCCGCGCTCCTCAATGGCATCCATTTCTCCGGCCAGATGGTCGAGGTCGATCACCATGCCCGCACCCAGCACACAGACAACGTCCGGGTGCAGGATGCCGGAGGGCAGCAGGTTCAGGATGAACTTGCCCTGCTCCGTTACAACGGTGTGGCCGGCATTGTTGCCGCCCTGATAGCGGGCAACAACATCGGCATGTTCGGCTAACAGATCGATGATGCGGCCTTTGCCCTCATCGCCCCAATTGATACCAGTAACTGCTGTAAGCATAACTCTTTATTTACCTTCTTTTTCGCTGTTTACGATGGCCTGCACCTTGGTGGGCAGACCATAGATGCTGATAAAACCGGTAGCATCACTCTGCTTGTAGTCGCCGCCGGCAGCAAAAGTTGCAATGTCCTCACGGTAGAGGGAATACGGAGACCAGACACCGGCGTTGATTATGTTGCCCTTGTACAACTCCAGACGCACCTTACCGGTAACGTTTTCCTGCGTGGAGGTGACGAAGGCGCTCAGAGCTTTGCGCAGGGGGCTGAACCACTGGCCGTCATAGACCAGTTCACCAAATGTGATGGACAGCTCGCGCTTTTTGTGGGCAGTGAGCTTATCCAGCGTCAGAGTTTCCAGCACCTCATGAGCCTTATAGAGGATGGTACCACCGGGAGTCTCGTACACACCGCGGCTCTTCATGCCCACCAGACGGTTCTCCACCACATCGTACAGGCCGATGCCGTTGCGCCCGCCGATCTCATTCAGCTTGGCAATGAGGACGGCGAGCTTCATCTTTTCGCCGTTCAGGCTCACCGGCACGCCCTTTTCAAATGCCAGCTCCACGAACTCGGACTTGTCCGGTGCGGTCTTGGGGCTGACACCCAGCTCCAAAAAGCCCGGCTTATCGTACTGCGGCTCGTTGCCCGGGTCCTCAAGGTCAAGGCCCTCATGGCTCAGGTGCCACAGGTTCTTATCCTTGGAGTAGTTGGTCTCGCGGTTGATCTTCAGCGGGATGTGATGTGCCTCGGCATAGTCGATCTCTTCGTCACGGCTCTGGATATCCCACTCACGCCACGGAGTGATGATCTTCAGGTCCGGTGCAAAGTGCATGATGGCCAGTTCAAAGCGCACCTGATCGTTGCCCTTGCCGGTGCTGCCGTGGCACACGGCATCTGCACCCTCGGCGCGGGCGATCTCCACCACACGCTTTGCCAGAATGGGCCGTGCAAAGCTGGTGCCCAGCAGATAGCCCTCGTAATCGGCCCCGGCCTGCATGGTGGGGATGACGTAATCCTCCACAAATTCATCGGTCAGATCTTCTACGTACAGCTTGGAAGCACCGCTTGCCTTGGCGCGCTCTTCCAGACCTTCCAGCTCGCCCTTCTGGCCCACATTGCCGCACACTGCAATGACCTCACAGTTGTTGTAATGCTCTTTCAGCCATGGGATGATAATGGAAGTATCCAGACCGCCGGAATAGGCCAGCACGACCTTTTTGATCTCAGACATAAGAACAGCCTCCGTTCAAACCACTTCATACTTTTGAATTCCCTCTTGCAATTTTTGATTGCGGTGTTATTATACTAGCAAGCAGAGAATGTGTAAAAAGTATCCTGCACATGGTCACGATACAAAATTGACATGAAAGAGGGCACGCCGCTATGTATGTGGACTGGGAATATTACAAAATCTTTTATTATGTCGCGAAATATCAGAATTTCACCAAAGCCGCGCGGGTGCTGGGCAACAACCAGCCCAACATCACCCACTCGATGAACCGGCTGGAAAGCCAGCTGAATTGCGTACTGTTCATCCGCTCCAACCGCGGCGTTACCCTTACCCCGGAGGGTGAACTGCTTTACTCCCGCATTGCATCTGCGGCGGTGCAGATCCAGGATGCAGAAGAAGAGCTGAGCGCCAGCGCCACGCTGGAACACGGTGCGATCAGCATCAGCGCTACCGAAACTGCGCTGAACATCTACCTTGCAGAAAAGCTGCGCGCCTTCCACACGGACTATCCCGGCATCCGCCTGCGCATCTCCAACCACTCCACGCCGCAGGCTTTGCAGGCCGTGAAAAACGGCGAGGTGGATTTTGCCGTCATCACCACCCCTGCCGAAGTGGAAAGCGGCCTGAAAATGGTGGAGTTGAAGCCCTTTTATGAGGTGCTTGTGGGCGGCAGGACCTTTACTGCCCTTGCCAGCCAGAACCTTTCACTGAAGGAGCTGAACAATTATCCGCTGATCTCCCTGAGCGACGAAAGCATGACCCGCGCCTTTTACCGGCAGTTCTTTCTGGATCACGGTGCGGTGCTGAAGCCGGATACCGAGGCTGCCACCACCGACCAGATGCTGACCCTTGTCAAAAGTGAGCTGGGCATTGCGTTCCTGCCCCAGTCCATGGCACAGGATGCACTGGCCCGCGGTGAGATCGTGCAGCTGCATCTGCAGGAGATCATCCCTCAGCGCTCCATCTGCCTTGTGTACGACCATCACCGCCCGCTGAACACGGCAGCCCGCAAGTTCCAGCAGATGCTGACCAAGGCGGCCCCCAAACGCCCGGAACACAGATAACTGTTGGGCCTTTCCCTGCAAACTGATCTATACGGGACTGTTGCAAAATAGCTCTCTGAAAAAACAATGCACAAAACCCGGAACCTTTTCACAGCCAAAACGGCTTAAAAAAGGCTCCGGGTTTTTGATTTTGTGCTATTTCTTTGTGCAAGTTGCTATCGCATTTTTATTTTGCAGCAGCCCCCTGTTTTATTTTTACTTTTCATGGATCTGTTTGCCGGTGATGTGCTCAATGGTGATCTCGTAAAGCTGCACGGCCTTGATGTACAGCGCAATTTCCTTTTCCACCTCTTCCTTGCCGGGGTAATACTTCATGCCAAGCTCCCGCACGCGGGCCTCGGTAGCAGCGGCATCGTCGATCAGATGGCAGCGGCCAAACACCACGGTGCTCTGCACATAAGGTGCCCAGTCGCCCGGCTCAAAGTGTTCGTTGCCGTAAACGGTAAAGCATACCTTATCATTCTGTTTCAGCGCGTCCACCTTCTGGCCGGACTTTGCACCGTGGAAGTAGATTTTGTCGTGCTCCTGATCGTAGTAATAATTCACCGGGATCGCAAAGGGATAGCCGTCGTCACCGTTCACTGCCAGCACGCCCCGCCGGGACTGCTGCAGCAGGTGCTTTGCAGCTTCTTCCGGGATGGCGCGGCTGGCTCTTCTCATGGGTCTGAACATTTTTGTTTCCTCCATGTATCGCAGGTTTGCGGTGCGCACTCATGCACCCTTGATAATGCGGATGAGGGTCTTATCCAGCTGGATGGTGCGGTTCCACGGGTTTAGGATGACCCCGCTGATCTCCTTTACCGTAAGCGCTGCATCAAACAGCTTGTCCATATCCACAAGAAAGGTGGACTGCACCGGCTCGGCTCCCTTCATTTCCTCGTCAAAGCTGGTGAATGCATACCACCAGCTTGCGCCATCGGCCGTCCGGATGGCCCGCAGCTGCATCTGTTCACTGCCCAAATTGGGCTCCACCGCCACGACAAGCTGGCCATGCTCCTTTATGCGCCGCCGGATCACGGTAAGGGTGTGGGCCAGCTGTTCCTGTGTGGGCTCCTGCTGCAGGGCGGCTACCGCCTGCTCGATCTTTTCGTTGCCGTTCAGGCCCTTGTCTCTGGGTTGATTCATTGAAGTTGGTTCCTTTCTATTGCATTTTGGCAGAGGGAATAAGCGCAGTTCATCACAGCAGCAGATCGAACAGCCCAATCATTACCGGCATAGACACAATGGAAAGCAGAGTGGTCAGCACATACAGCGCGCTGGAATGCGCCGCATCGCGGTCATAGAGCTGAGCCATGGAGGTAACAGTAGCACAGGCAGGGGTGATGGCGGCAAGGTAGACCGTCATCAGGATGTTCTTGCCGTCGGCCACCCAGCTGGATGCATGGCAGACCCACAGCAGCACCAGAACCACCAGCGGGCATACCACCAGACGCAGCACTGTGGGCAGATAGTTGCGGCGGGTGCAGAACACCTCCCGCAGCGGCTTTTCTGCAATGGCCATACCGGCCAGCAGCATGCCCATCGGTCCCATCATGTTGCCCACTGTGCTCATGGTATTCTGCAGCGGTGCAGGCAGCACCACACGGAACCAGTACAGCAGTGCACCGGCTGCAATGGCGATCATGTTGATATTGGTGAGCACCTTTTTCCAGTCCAGCGCACTGCTGCCCTGCAAAAGGGAACTGGCGTGGGTCCACAGCAGCACCAGCTGCACAATGATGAATGCGCAGGAGTAAATGACATACGCATCGCCCATCAGAGCCTTGACCAACGGGATCACCAGTGCAGCGGCGTTGCTGTAGATCACATTCACCTGCTCCACGGCATCCAGCTTGAGCGGGCGGCTCAACAGGGCGCTGAGCACCAGCAGCACTACATGGATAGCCGCCGCAATCGCCATGGAGTACAAAAGTCCCTTGCGGATCTCCGGCGTATCGTCGATCTGGAATGCGTTGATGATCACGCAGGGCGTGACCAGATACACCATGACCACCGAGAGCACCCGGCTGTCGCTGGCCTTCAGCAGCCCTGCTTTGACCACAGCATAGCCCATGATCAGGATCAGGAACAGCTGTGCGATTTGCTGGGCCAAAAGAATGCTGATCTGCATTGTTTTTCCTCTTTTCCGTCTTGTGTTGTAAAAGCCCAAAAGGAGAGCCGCCTTCCGCAAGGCAGCTCTCCCCTTTTTCTGATTTTATTTGCCGCTCGTCAGCCGCGCCACATGCAGCGCCAGATAAGCGGTTTCCTCGTTGGGCAAAAACACGCCGTACTTGCGCAGCACAAAGGTGCGTATTTTTTCCGCGCAGGTCACCGCTGCCGGATAATTCTGCTGCATCTGCCGGAACAAAAAGTCGTCCTCGCTGTCCATCAGTTTGCCGGAGAAGAACCGCTCGGCAAAATACTGCAGGTGGCTCACGAACCGCGCATAGTGGATGCTCTCGGTGCTCACCGGGCAGTGCATACTGTAGGTGACAATGTTGGACAGCTCACCGATCAGCTGCGCTGCCCGCATGGCATCGTAGCCGGCCTGCGGGTCCTGCCGGGCGTTGACGATATGGAAGGCGATGTTGCCTGCCTCTTCGTCCGGCAGCTCGATGCCAAGCTTTGCCTTTACCTTCTGCAGGCCGCGCTGGCCCACCGCGTACTCCTTGGGATAAAAATGCTTGATTTCCCAGAAGATACGGTTGGTCACCACAAGACCTTTTTGCTGGCGCTCCACTGCAAAATGCAGGTGGTCGGTCAGCAGCAGATAGATGTGCGCCGAAAGCTTGACTCCCAGCGACTGCTCTGCGTCGTCCACAATGTCCTGCGTCAGTTCCAGATAGGATGCCGGAATGCTGGAAAACAGCTCCAGCATAGGCTGTGCGTCCGGGTTGGACAATGGAAGGAACACGCGGTCTGAGGGCTGCCGTTCAATGGGCTCGCCCGCCTTGCGGCCATAGCCGATGCCCTTGCCCAGCAGAATGGATTCCTCGCCGCTGTCATCCTGCACCAGCACAACACTGCTGTTCAGCACCTTCTGAATGTGCATCGGTCCCTCCTCCTTCCGTTGAAACCTTAAGACTGCCGCTTAATCCAGATCTTCGCCGTTGGAAGCAATGACCTTCTTGTACCAGTAGAAGCTGTCCTTACGGCTGCGGGCCAGAGTACCGTTGCCCATATCATCCTGATCCACATAGATGAAGCCATAGCGTTTGGACATCTGGTTGGTGGATGCAGAGATCAGGTCGATGGGTGCCCATGTGGTGTAGCCCCACATCTCAACACCCTCATCGATGGCCTTGCCCATTTCGCTGATGTGCTGGCGGAAGTACTCTACACGGTAGGGGTCGTGGATGGAGCCGTCGGCCTCCACCACGTCCTTGGCACCCATGCCGTTCTCCACCACCATCAGCGGCTTGCGGTAACGGTCGTACAGCTCGATCAGGCTGTAGCGCAGGCCCTTGGGGTCGATCTGCCAGCCCCAGTCGGTGGAGGGCAGATACGGGTTCTTGACACCCAGCACGGTGTTGCCAGGGGTACGCTCTGCGTTCGGGTCCACAGACTCGGTCATGGTCATATAGTAGCTGCAGGAAACAAAGTCCACACAGCCTGCCTTCAGGGTGGCGGCATCCTCGGGCAGCATTTCCACGTGGATGCCCTTGCGCTCGAACATCTTGAGGATCAGGCGGGGGTACTCGCCCCAGACATGCACATCGGCATAGAACAGGTTTTCCAGATTCTTTGCCTGAGTAGCCAGCTCATCATCGGGTGCGCAGGTGCGGGCATAGGTGGTGAGCTTGGTCAGCATGCAGCCCACCTTGCTGCCGGGGATGATCTCGTGGCAGTCCTTTACTACCATAGCGCTGGCCACCAGCTGGTGGTGCAGGGCCTGATAGCAGGTCTCCAGCATCTTATCCTCGGGCACGCGGCTGGGGATGATGCCGGCGGTGGTGAAGGGGTGACGGATCACGCTGTCCACCTCATTGAAGGTGAGCCAGTACTTGACCTGATCCTTGTAGCGCTCAAAGCACGCATGGCAGAACTTTGCAAAGCAGTCGATCACGCGGCGATCCACCCAGCCATTGTACTTGGTGGCCAGTGCCAGCGGCATTTCGTAGTGGCTCAGCGTGACCAGCGGCTCGATGCCGTTCTTGTGCATCTCAGCGAACAGGTCGCTGTAGAACTGCAGGCCCTTTTCGTTCGGCTCTGCTTCCTCGCCGGTGGGGAAGATGCGGGTCCATGCAATGGAAACGCGCAGCATGGTAAAGCCCATCTCGGCAAACAGCTTCAGGTCTTCTTTGTAATGATGGTAGAAATCGATGCCGCGGCGCTTGGGATAATAGGTATCATCCGGGTCGGCCATGGCGGCAGCAATGTGTGCGTCGTCCATGGCAACATGGGACTTGTAATCCTTCACGTCGGTGTTGGGCTTGTAGGTGGCAACATCGGCCACGCTGGGGCCTTTGCCATCCACGTTCCATGCGCCCTCTACCTGGTTCGCGGCAACAGCGCCGCCCCAGAAAAAGCCTTTGGGGAAACTCATTTATTTGCCTCCAGTTTCAGCAGTGCGGCACCGGGCACCACAGCGCCCTCGGCCACAGTCTTGATGGTGAACTCATCGGCGTTGGTCACGACGATGGGGGTAGTTACATCATAACCGTCTGCTTTGATTCCGTCAAGGTCAAACTTCATCAGCAGCTGGCCCTTCTTGACAGTCTCGCCGTCCTTGACCTGCGGGTCAAAGCCCTTGCCATCGCGCTTGACGGTGTCCATGCCGATGTGCATGAGCAGTTCAGCACCGGCAGCGGTCTTCATGGAAACAGCGTGCTTGGTGCCGAACACGGACTCGATCACGCCGTCTGCAGGGGCATACAGCTCGCCCTTCTCGGGCACCACGGCAATGCCGTCGCCCAGGATCTTCTGGGAGAAAACTTCATCCTTGACCTCTTCCAGAGCAATGGCCTTGCCCTGCAGGGGGCTGCTGATGGTGGAATCCGCAACTGCTGCGTCTGCAGCAGTCTCGGGAGCGGGTGCAGCGGTCTCATCCTCTGCGGGAGTCTCGTCCTTATACAGGAAGAAGGACAGTGCGAAGGAAACAACAACGGAGATCACCAGACCAACTGCAGCCCACAGGATGTTCTTGCCGTTATCCGGGTCAACGAACATGGCCATGCCAGCCAGACCGGGGCCCATGGCAACGAATGCCTTGACCTTCATCAGGCCAACGAACAGACCACCGATGAAGCTGGAGGCCACAACAGACATCATCACCTTCTTGTGCTGCAGGGTAACACCGTACAGAGCAGGCTCGGTGATGCCGAACAGGCCGGAGATGCCAGCGGAGATTGCGGTAGCGCGCAGGTTCTCGTCCTTGGTCTTCAGTGCAACGCCGAGGCAGGCACCGCCCTCAGAGATGTTGTGTGCCAGAGAAGCAGGCATGTACAGCATTTCAAAACCGGGGTCGGAAATAGAAGCAACTGCATAGGGGACCAGAGCCTTGTGCATGCCCATGGAGATCATGAACGGCAGCACAGCAGCCAGCAGAGCAACGGCCAGCCAGCCCAGCGTGTTGTACAGAGCCAGGATCACGGTGGTCAGCAGAGCACCGATGTTGTAGCCCAGAGGTCCGAGGACGACCAGTGCCACAGGGAAGCCGATGCCGAAGCACAGCATGGGCACAAAGAACACGCGGATGGCCTTGGGGCACCACTTGTTGGCCCACTTCTCAATAAAGGACATGAAAATGACGGTCAGGATAGCCGGGAATACCTGTCCGCCGTAAGCGATGTTCTGCAGCTTGATGCCGAGGAAGTAAGCACCGCCCTCGGTCGCCAGCAGAGCGGAAACGCTGGGGTGGACCATGGCAGCAGCCAGAGCCACAGACACCAGCTTGTTGCAGTTGAACTTGGTTGCAGTGGTGAAGGCGACCATGACGGGCAGGTAGTACAGAGCTGCATCTGCCACGCCGACAAACACCTTATAGGCGATATCTCCGCTGCTCATCAGGCCCAGAGTGCTCAGCAGCACCATCAGAGCCTTCAGAACGCCTGCACCTGCAATGGCGGGGACCAGCGGCTGGAAGATGCCGACCATGTAGTCCAGAATAATGCCGCCGATCTCTTTTTTGCCCTTGGGGGCAGCGGGAGCTGCAGCCTGACCTGCGTTGAAGGTGCCCAGCTTGAGCAGCTCATCGTACACTTCGATGACATCGTTGCCGATGACCACCTGACACTGCGGGCCGCTGGAAATAACGCCCATAACACCGGCAGTCTTTTTCAGGGCTGCAGCATCCACCTTGGAGGTGTCTGCCAGAGTGAAGCGCAGGCGGGTGGAGCAGTGCTCGACCTGCACAACGTTCTTCTCGCCGCCAACCAGACGCAGCACGTCGGAGGCAGTCTGCTTGTAGTTCTTCATTTTGTTCTCCTTTATCTTGTGTGTGGTGGCATTTCCCTGCCGCCCGGCCGAAGCGGACAAAAGAAAAAAGACCCAACAGAATGACCCCGTGTACAATTTCTCCCGGAATCATAGTATCTGGCTACAATTCACCCAAAAGAAAAGGTATTCGTCATTCCATCAGATCCTGCCTGCATTACCAGTAACATGTCCAACTGGATATTGTGGTATTAGTATATCAATCATCTTTTCGTTTTTCAATATGACTTTTTCACAAAATAAATCTTAAAAAATTATGAAGTTCGTATATTCATTTGTTTTTTCACATAGCTGTCGGTGTGTGCTCGTGTACTCCTTTCACCGCCCTGCACTGCCCTGATACCGATTGCGCATTGCCGCCGATGTGGCATCCAGTGAGCCTGCAGAGCCGGGCCGTGAGGTGCGCTGCCCCGGCATGGGCGAGCACCGCAGCCGCAAGGAGAACATGGAGCTTGGCATCCCGGTAGCCGAGGAAAAGTGGGCCGAAGTGCTGGCGATGTGATGTAATGTTAAAAGGGGTGTCTCTCCGGCAGACAGAGAGACACCCCTTTTCTTTTTATCTGTGGTTTTCCGCAAATATCCGGCCCAGCTGGGACAGGATATCATGCGGCAGCATTCCGTATTCGCCAAGCGCAGCAGCGGCACGGTCGGCAGCGGCACCGTGCAGATACACCGCGCAGGCCGCAGCTTCGTATGCAGGCAGGCCGCAGGCCAGCAGGGCCGCCGTCATACCGGCCAGTACATCTCCGCTGCCGCCCCGGGCAAGACCGGGGTTGCCGGTAGAGTTTGTGCACACGCGGCCATCTGGTGCAGCCACCACGGTACGGCAGCCCTTGAGTACCACCACAGCGTTCCATTTTTCTGCATACTGGCAGGCAGTATTTTCACGGTCCGCATTGATCTGCGCCACCGAAAGCCCGGTGAGCCGGGCCATCTCGCCGGGGTGCGGGGTCACGATCAGCTCTCCCGCCGGGTGTGGCAGCGTTTTGCCCTCGGCCAGCAGCTGCGCGGCGGCGTTCAGGCCGTCCGCATCCAGCACCGCGCTGCCTGCAAAGCCGGGCAGCAGCTTCTGCACCAGCGTGCGTGTTTCGGCCGCGCGGGCTGCACTCTGGGCTGTACCGCCAAGGCCCGGGCCCAGCAGCAGCACCGTCGCCTTCTGGCGCTGGAGCTGTGGAATGCTCTCCGGTGAGATGCCGCCTTCGGCCCCCGCTACGCAGGGACACAGGCAGCATTCCGGCAGGCGGGCCACCGCAGCTGCCAATACCGGCTCCACGCTGGCCAGCGTTACAATGCCCGCACCGGTGCGCAGCGCACCCTCGGCAGCCAGCAGGGCCGCACCTCGGTAATATGCGCTGCCTGCCACAGCCAGCACGGTGCCAAAGCTGCCCTTGTGGCTGTCGCGCGGGCGCGGCGGGATGCTGTGCCAGACAAATTCGGATGTGATCTCGGTTGACATTTTATGCTTCCCCCTGCACCAGTTTGCGGATCTGCTTTTCCACATTCTGCACTTCCTCACGGAACATGCGGGCGGAGACACGCAGCGCGCCGTGGCCCAGAATGATGATCTGCTCCATGCCGTCGGAAGTAGCCACACGCACCCGCCGCCCCTTGCCGATCTCATGAGTAACGTGCTCGATGAACATATCGGCGGTTTCGGCTTCCTTGGTGTAGACCACATGGATGTTATGGTACTGCTCAATGCTGCCGGGGCTGCCCGGCACACGATAGGCATCGAATACAAGAATAAGATTGCACTTCTGGTAGCCCTGATAGTTGCACAGAATATCCATCAGCTTGTGGCGGGCCGCTTCCAGACTGTCCTTTGCAAGGGCGTTCAGCTCATCCCACGCAAAGATGATATTGTAGCCGTCCACCAGCAGATATTCGGGCAGGATCTCCCACTGTTGGGCATCAAAATCCGGGCGTTCCCGCTTTTGCACCGGGCGGAATGCCGCCAGCGGGTCCCGTTTGATGGGGCCATAGGTACGCTCGAAGATTTTGAGCAGCTCGGCATCCTCTTCCAGTGTTGCGCGGTAAGCCGCTGTCCGGCGCTGGGGCACAGCCTGCGTCTCCTGCTCCGGGCTTTTGCTTTTTCCCCAGCCGCTGTCCACATGCATGTGGCTGCGCACCTGATCCCAAGGCACCACAAAGCCCGCGCCATGGGCACAGAACACCGAATCTGCCGGGTTGTCAAGGTCGTGCTCCGGCTCATAGCCCACAGCTTCAATGATCTCCGCCGCATTGTGGCAGGGCCGGTAGCCGTCCAGCGTCAGGGTCAGGTGTCCCCGGCCCCGGGTATAGCCCACCACCTCCATGGGGTAGCTGCGCATGGTGGCCACCGGTGCAAAACCGGTGAGCACAGCAGCCTCTTCCCCGCTCTCTGGCGGGTCAAAGCTGCCCTCCATGCGCTGGATATCGGTCATGGCACGGCCAAGGTTTTCCACCGGCACTTCCAGCCGAAAGGCATACCATGGCTCCAGCAGCTGGCTTTTGGCCAGCATCAGGCCCTGCCGCACCGCGCGATAGGTGGCCTGCCGGAAATCTCCGCCCTCCGTGTGTTTAAGATGGGCGCGGCCCGCAATGAGGGTGATTTTCACGTCCGTCAGCGGCGCACCGGTCAGCACGCCAAGGTGCTGCTTTTCTTCCAAATGGGTCAGCACAAGGCGCTGCCAGTTCTTGTCCAGCACTTCTTCCCGGCAGTCGGCGGCAAACTGCATCCCGCTGCCGCGGGGCAGGGGCTCCAGCTTGACATGCACCTCCGCATAGTGGCGCAGCGGCTCGTAGTGGCCCACGCCCTCCATAGGCTCCGTGATGGTCTCCTTGTACAGAATGCCACCGGGGCCGAACTCCACGTTCAGGCCAAAACGCTCTGCCAGCAAACTGCGCAGCACTTCCAGCTGCACCTCGCCCATGAGCTGCACATGGATCTCGCCCAAAGTCTCGTTCCATACCACATGGAGCTGCGGTTCCTCTTCTTCCAGCCGGTGCAGCTTGCCCAGTGCCGCGTGCACATCAGCCCCCTCCGGCAGCAGCACCTGATAGCTCAGCACCGGTTCCAGAACCGGCACATCGCTGTCGCGTTCCGCGCCAAGGCCCTCGCCCGGGCGCGCCTTGGTCAGGCCGGTGACGGCGCACACCTGCCCCGGGCCGATGGCTTCCGCCAGCGTATACTTTACGCCGGAGTACAGCCGCAGCTGGTTTGCCTTTTCCTCCCACGGCTCACCATCTGCTTCGCCGGAGAGCTGGGCCTTTACCTTCAGTTCGCCGCCAGTCACGCGCAGCCATGTCAGGCGCGTGCCCTGCTCATCCTGCGACACCTTGAACACCTTGGCACCAAAGGCATCCAGCGCGGGAGCCGGACGGGTATAGCGGTCAATCCCGTCCAGCAGAGCATCCACGCTTTCCATTGCATCGTCTTCGGTACGCCGCAGCGCCGAACCGAACCAGCACGGGAACACATGCCGGCGTGCAACGGCCGGGATGAGGTCCGCATCGGTCAACTGCCCGGCATCCAGCATCTGATCCATCAGGTTTTCGTCACACAGGGCCAGTGCTTCGTCCCGGTCGGCCTGCGGCACATCAAAGGCCACAAAGCCCTCGCCCAGACGGTGGTTCAGCTGGGCGAGCAGCTCTTCCCTGCTCTTGCCGGGCAGGTCCATCTTGTTCACGAACACAAAGGTGGGCACATGGTAGCGCCGCAGCAACCGCCAGAGCGTCTCGGTGTGGCTCTGCACGCCGTCGGTGCCGCTTACCACCAGCACAGCATAGTCCAGCACCTGCAGGGTGCGCTCTGTCTCGGTGGAAAAATCCACATGTCCGGGGGTGTCCAACAATGTGATATCCGTATTGCCCGCCGTCAACAGGGCCTGCTTAGAAAAGATGGTGATGCCGCGCGCTTTTTCAAGCGTGTCGGTATCCAGAAAGGCGTCCTTGTGATCCACGCGGCCCAGCTTGCGGATCGCGCCGGAGCGGTAGAGCATGGCTTCCGAAAGGGTGGTCTTGCCGGAGTCCACATGGGCAAGGATGCCCAGAACGATTTGTTTATGCGTTGTTTCCATCCGCTTCTCCTACAATCAAAAATTCATTTTTATTGTAGCACGGATGGGAAAAAAAGAAAAGTTTTTGATTTATAGCAGTTTGCGTTTTTAATGCACAAGCAACATCCGCAAACTGCATATCGCAAATATGCCGTTTTAATAGGCACTATTTTTGAAAATTGCGATAGAATGGGGTCGAAACCCAAAAACGCAGTTTATCTTATCGGCTTTTCACGTGAAAAAACAGCTCTGGAAAATCCGCAGATTTTCCAGAGCTGTAAATATAAGAATAACAATTCCGCTATTCATAGCCAAAGCGAACGCGTCGGCTATTTTAATGGTCAGTTACTCCACGATGATGCTCTTGCCGGTCATTTCAGCAGGCACGGGCAGACCGATATACGGCAGCATGGTGGGAGCGATATCTGCCAGACAGCCGCCCTCGCGCAGCTTCACGTCACCGCAGCCAACAGCCACAAAGGGCACCACATTGGTGGTGTGTGCGGTGAACGGAGTACCGTCCGGGTTCATCATCTTCTCGGCGTTGCCGTGGTCGGCAGTGATGAAGGCGCAGCCGCCTGCCTTCAGCACAGCGGACACTACCTGATCCACAGCGGTATCCACAGCCTCAACGGCCTTGACCGCAGCATCGAATACGCCGGTGTGGCCCACCATATCACAGTTTGCGAAGTTCAGGATCACCACATCGTACTTGCCGCTCTCGATGCGCTTGACGCACTCGGCAGCAACTGCCGGGGCGCTCATCTCAGGCTGCAGATCGTAGGTGGCAACCTTCGGGCTGGGGATCACGCAGCGGTCCTCGCCCTCGTAGGGAGCCTCCACGCCGCCGTTGAAGAAGAAGGTGACGTGAGCGTACTTCTCGGTCTCGGCAATGCGCAGCTGAGTCTTGCCATTCTCGGACAGGTACTGGCCCAGAACGTTCTTCAGCTCCACAGGCGGATAGGCGACCTCGCAGTTGGGCATGGTGGCATCGTATTCAGCCATGCAGACATAGTTCACCTGCTTGCGGCCGCCGCGGCGCTCAAAGCCGGTGAACGCATCGTCGCAGAAGATACGGGTCATCTGGCGGGCACGGTCGGGACGGAAGTTCATGAAGATCACAGTGTCGCCGTCCTGCACGCGGCCACCCTCACAGGTGACGCAGGGCAGAACGAACTCGTCGGTCTTGTCTGCTGCATAGGATGCCTCGATGGCCTCGGCAGCGTTGGCGGCATGATTGCCCTCGCCGTAGACAAAGGCAGCGTATGCCTTCTCTTCACGATCCCAGTTGTTATCGCGATCCATGGCGTAGTAACGGCCGGAGACGCTGGCGATCTTGCCGATGCCCAGCTCGTCCAGCTTGGCCTGCAGGTCGGCCAGGAAGCCCTTGCCGGAGTGCGGGTCGGTATCGCGGCCATCGGTGATGCAGTGCAGGTAAACGTTCTTTGCCCCCAAATGTTTTGCCATTTCCAGTACGCCGAACCAGTGGTCTGCGTGGCTGTGCACACCGCCGGTGCCCACCAGACCCATCAGATGGATGGCCTTGCCGGCATCGATGGCAGTCTTCATGTTCTTGACCAGAACCGGGTTCTGGAGCATCTCGCCGTCCTTGATGGACTTGGTAATGAGGGTGAGCTGCTGGTACACGATGCGGCCAGCGCCCATGTTGGTGTGGCCAACCTCAGAGTTGCCCATCTGGCCCTCGGGCAGACCGACGGCCATGCCGGAAGCGTTGATGGTGGTCATGGGATATTTTGCCATCAGAGCATCGAGGTGGGGTTTCTTTGCGGCGACCACGGCGTTGCCGAAGGTCTCCTCCGGCACCCAGCCGAAGCCATCCATGATGCACAGAAGAACAGGTTTCTTTGCCATAAAATTGAATCTCCTTTGAATTTAACAAATCAGCGCCCGGCACAGCGCTGGAAATGCGGCGCAGCCGGGCGCTGAAACAGCTGATTTAAACCGTCGATCAGCCCTTGGTGGCTGCATTGACGATCACTGCAAAGTCGGGAGCCTTCAGGGATGCGCCGCCGATCAGGCCGCCGTCCACATCCTTTTTGCTCAGCAGTTCCTCGCAGTTCTTGGCATTCATGCTGCCGCCGTACTGGACAGTAGTAGCCTCGGCAACTGCCTCGCCGTACACCTCGCCGATCACCTTGCGGATCTGGCCGCAGACTTCCTCAGCCTGATCGGCGGTAGCGGTCTTGCCGGTGCCGATGGCCCAGATGGGCTCGTAAGCGATCACGACATTTGCCATCTGCTCAGCGGTCACATCACGCAGAGCGATCTTGGTCTGCATACGCACCAGCTCTTCGGTCACGCCCTCTTCGCGCTGCTGCAGGCTCTCGCCCACGCAGATGATGACCTTCAGACCGGCATTCAGAGCAGCCAGAGCGCGCTTGTTCACGGTCTGGTCGGTCTCGGCGAAGTACTGGCGGCGCTCAGAGTGGCCCACAATGACGTACTCCACGCCCAGATCTACCAGCATGTCAGCGCTGATCTCGCCGGTAAAAGCGCCGGACTTCTCGAAGTGAACATTCTCAGCACCCACATGGATGTTGGTGCCCTTGGTCTTTTCCACAGCGGTGACCAGATCGGTATACGGGGTGCAGATGACTACCTCGCAGCCTGCGTCCTGCACGGCGGGGACCAGCTCGTCCACCAGAACAGCAGCCTCAGAGGCGGTCTTGTTCATCTTCCAGTTGCCTGCAATGATAGCCTTACGCTTTGCCTTATCCATGATACTCTATCTCCTTTATTTACCTTCTATCGTGCAGAAAGCTCTGCACAAACAAAAAGATGCGGCGGCGCTAAAGCCGCCGCACCCATTATGATGCCGGGATCAGATTATGCGTTCTGAATGACTGCGATGCCGGGCAGCTCCTTGCCCTCCAGATACTCCAGGGAAGCGCCGCCGCCGGTGGAGATGTGGGTCATCTTGTCGCCCAGACCCATCTGCTGCACAGCTGCTGCGCTGTCGCCGCCGCCGATCACGGTGGTAGCATCGCTCTCAGCCATAGCCTTAGCAACTGCCAGAGTGCCAGCTGCCAGAGTGGGGTTCTCGAACACGCCCATGGGGCCGTTCCACACAACGGTCTTGGATGCCTTGACAGCATCGGCAAACAGCTTCATGCTCTCGGGGCCGATGTCGCAGCCTTCCATGTCAGCCGGGATCGCGGTGACAGGAACAACCGTGGTCTCAACAGGAGCGTCGATGGGATCGGGGAAGTCCTTGATGCAGACAGCATCAACGGGCAGCAGCAGCTTCACGCCCTTCTCCTGAGCCTTGGCCATCATTTCCTTGCAGTAATCCAGCTTGGAGTCGTCGCACAGGCTCTTGCCGACCTCGTAGCCCTGAGCCTTGACGAAGGTGTAAGCCATGCCACCGCCGATGATCAGAGTATCGACCTTCTCCAGCAGATTGGAGATAACATTCAGCTTGTCTGCGACCTTTGCGCCGCCCAGAATAGCGGTGAAGGGACGAACGGGATCGTTCACAGCGTTGCCCAGATACTTGATCTCCTTCTCCATCAGATAGCCGACAGCGGTATCCTTGATGAAGTCGGTGACACCTGCAGTGGAGCAGTGTGCACGGTGGCAGCTGCCGAATGCATCGTCAACATATGCATCAGCCAGAGAAGCCAGCTCTTCGCTGAACTCGGGCATGTTCTTGGTCTCTTCCTTGCGGAAACGGGTGTTCTGCAGCAGAACGACATCGCCGTTGTTCATGGCAGCAACAGCAGCCTTTGCGTTCTCGCCCACAACGTTGTCGTCGTCAGCAAACACAACGGTCTTGCCCAGCTTTGCGCTCAGAGCCACAGCAACGGGTGCCAGGCTGAACTTTGCCTCGGGGCCGTTCTTGGGCTTGCCCAGATGGCTGCACAGGATGACCTTTGCGCCATCGTTGACCAGCTTCTGGATGGTGGGCAGAGCTGCATTGATGCGGTTCTCGTTGGTGATCACGCCGTCCTTCATCGGGACGTTGAAATCGCAACGGACAAGCACCTTCTTGCCGCAGTAGTTCTGATCGTCGATCGTCTTCTTACCTAAACCCATGGTAATAAACTCCTCTCAAGTTTTAATTTCTGAACTAGAGTTTCGCTCGCATTCGGGGGTCTTGCCCCGTTACTCTACTATTATAAACAAAAACCGTGCACATTGCAAGGTTGCAAGATAGATAATAGTTTAACAAACATTTGCCGCTGATGCACGGAAATGTGTGTATTTTGACCGAAAGCCGCAGCCTTACCGTGTTTTCCGGCAGAACATTCCGCAAATGCGGTCATACATTCCCCATATGAACTTCTGGTTCCGCTGATCCCGCTCAAAAATTGCTTCCACACCAGCATAGCCGCTCGCCTTATACTTCCTGAAAATTTTATTTCTCAGTCTGGTATGCTTCGTTGGCCGGTTCAGCTGCGTATTCTCCTAAGCAATGTTAGAAAATACACCCTATCTGTACGGCTCTGAACATACTTTGACTTCTGGAGCCGGTAAAGTTCATCTGTAGAATGAATGATAATGTGCCGGACATAACAGGTGCCAGCGTGGACAGATTGCCTGCGCAGGTCAGCTTGTCCAGGCAGATAATCCGGTAATCCGGATACTTCTTCAGCATATGGAACACAAAGTTACTACCAATAAAACCAGCACCGCCGGTAACAATAATATTCATGATGCGGTCAATAAAGGTTTCCACCACATTCTGCGATAAGTGCATCACATCGCCAGCCTCTCTCACAGTATCCATCACGGCTTGTAAATTATCCGTATCCTTCTTCACAGGCTGGAAAATTTGATTTTTCTCGGTGCGAAGCCGTTGGATCTGCTCCATCCGTTCATCTTCCTGCACTCTGTAGGCATCTCTCTGCCGGATGAACTCTTCCTTACTCATATTCCCGTCGGCGTATTGCTCATACAGTGCAACGCGCTGTTTTACAATCTCTGCCTTTTCTGCACTCAGCTTTTCTTCCTGCCGTTCCAGTGCGGAAAAGCAGATCAACGCTTTGCGTTCCCGTTCGTGCAGAATTTCCAGTATATGCTCCGCCTGTTTTATTTGCGCTGTCAGTGCATTTCGGACAATCTCTTCCAGCAGTTCCTCAGAGATTGGGATTCGCTTGCAGGGACTGTCCACCGCTGTCGCTGAGAATCTGCAGTTAAACGAGGGGCCAAGTTTCTTGAGAACACGATATTTCATCAGCTTCTGGCAGTAACCGCAGTAGACCTTGCCTTTCAAGGGATACTGGTGTTTTGTGTAGTTCTCGGCCTGGTGGTTCCCATGCTGCAGCATAATGGCCTTTTGTGCCTGTTCAAATTCCTCCGGGGTCACAATGGCGGCATGGCTGTCCTCAATTCGTACCTGCTGTTCCAGCGGTGCGCGCAGGACCCGATGCTTACAGGGAACAGGCATAATGAATTTCGCGCCCACATAGGTTCCCTTATACTTCTCATTTTTCAAAATATGGTAAACTGTTCCGCTTGTCCAATGGCTACGCTGCAAGTCCCATGCTTTCTGCTCACTGTACACATGATTTTCCGCTACGTGATACGCTGCCGGGGTCGGAATCTGCATTTCATTCAAGATTGCGATATTCCTGTGTGGCGCCAAGGAAGTATGCAAAAATATATGGCTCATTGATTTCTCTTTTATTAGGAATTCTCTCCAGCCATTCATTTTTACTCAAAAAGAAAACAGGGTCTAAAATCGTAGGAGCATCTCGACCAGTCAATTCCTTGACAATCTCACTTCCTCGATTCTCGCGCATACTAATGTATTCAATGCGATTCAAATACTGTATCGTTCTTTTCTTTTGATACCACGGAATTTCCTTTACTCCGAAACTAGAAGCAATTGAAATTTTTAGCGTGTCATCCGGAACAAACATCAAATTGTAATAATTCGTTGGCAATCCTGCTGGACTCCAAAGCTGATCGCTTCCTGTTATAACCGCCGAATATTTCTTTCCACCCTCGCGTAATGCCGCATAGCCGATATACTCATCAGAGAAATCCTTAAATGCCCATTTTTTGAATCCGGCAAATGCTTTCATACGAACTTCATTATTCTTTGCATACTCAGGATGCTTTTTTAGACTAAGTTTTCTCTGAATTCCCTCATATCTGCTATTAAACCAAACTGCATTAAAAAGACGCGGCACATCTTTCAGTGCTTCTGTCACAGTCTTCTTTCTAGTATATCGAACCAACTCATGAAGAAGCACTTCAAATTCTGAAGCAGCACTCGCCTGATGGGAAGTTTCCTACCATGAAAGACCTTCGAGCAGAAAAAGAGCAGCTTACGATTCAGAAGGATACCCAATATGATACTTACCATTATTTCAAGGATTATCACAAAGAACTCCAGACCGTGTGTGCCAATGTAGACAGCATCCTCGGCACAGAACAAGAAGTGCAGCAGCACGAACAGCAACACACGCGGAAATACGAACCATCTCTCTAACAAGTTTTCAAATTCGCCTAAAAACAAAAATAGCCAGCGTATCATGTGTTACATTCCACACAATACGCTGGCTATTCGTTTCACTTACTGCTTGTACCGCAGCATCCCATTTTTCAGTTCAATAAATTTTCCATCAAAGATTTCCTGCAACACCTGCCTGCATGGTATCCGTTGTAATCTTCTGACCTCAGACGCTTCCATTACGCGGAAAGTGGTTTGGTGATGATCCTGATAAAACGCAATGAGTGATTTAATGTACGGCTCGGCATCGGCAAGTGTCCAGTTTGATTCTTCTTTTATGAGAGAAGTATATGGACTGGATCCAGCAATAGCAAAGTAACTTAATAAACAAACTGAGGTGGCTCCGTTAGTCCGGACAGGTGGCTCTCGCTACACCGGACTGGCGGCTCTGCCGCACCGTAATATTCATGTAATTCCGGCTTCACCACGGAAACCATCAGTTCCAAAGTATTTTGACATAGTTTTTTCCTTTGATTATTTTTTTACTAAAAGCCATTTAAGTCTATGCATAACAATCAAAAATATTAATGTTGCACAATAAACCACAATCGGTGCGACATAACTGTAAATTGATTTTATGCCGAGTTTACCAGTTACCATTGAAAAAAATGCAATAAAAATCGGATGAATAATATAAAGCCATGTAGAATACTTTCTTCCAATCACAGCTAATTCTTTATTATGCCAATTACTCTTGAGGGTGTATACAAAGAGGCAGATTGCCAAAAAAGTCGTACTGAGATAATGATCTCTTGTTGCGTTCAGTCCAGCATTCACCAAAGCAAATCTCTCTGCAAGACTTGTTATCACAAAAATAACAATCAATACCTGAAGTACTGTTTTATTCCATTTTTCAGCGCACTGTTTTTCTCTGATAAGATTTCCAATACAAAAATACGGTATTCCTACACAAAGGAAATTTCTTACCAGTATATACGGGAACTCCCGATGGAAAATGAGCAGTGAATACTTTCCGAACACCAAATCTACGATAATCAAAATCGGGGTCAAATAGTACAAATCTTTCCGGCAGTTGAGTTTATCCACCAGTAAAACAATTACAAGCACATAAAAGACTGCGCTTAAATACCAAAGATGCCATGCCAACGGTGAATCATTAAAGAGCAAAAATTTCAGTAAGTTTTTTATAGAAAAAATTGATTGCACATAAGATATTATGCTATTTCTTCTAAGAACCTCAATTGCAATATTCCAGACAAAGTAAAGTATATTTGCCTCTACAACCAAGTAGAGTATTTTCTTGATCTGTCGCCCTTCCTTATGCCGTGCAACAGTATCCCCATAAAAATATCCCGTAATCATAAAGAAAATAGGAACTGCTACTCTAGTCAGTATCGTAAAATATGCACCGAACTCTCCCGGAAACGGAGCATGAATACAAACAATTAAGAAAGCACATATTGCTTTCAAAATGTCAATATTATCTGCTCTGCTCTGCTCTGCTCTGCTCTGCTCTGCTCTGCTCTGCTCTGCTCTGC
>ERZ791872.330-NODE-330-length-51959-cov-3.877986_pt1 | contig 51959 bp, 49 predicted proteins | sample MGYA00510279_ERZ791872 | MGnify/ENA primary metagenome ERZ791872 (study PRJEB30046, sample SAMN00792103) | human gut metagenome | study: EMG produced TPA metagenomics assembly of the A metagenome-wide association study of gut microbiota in type 2... | reverse complement strand
GGCATGAGGGATTCAATAAATCCTTTTCTGACTTCTTTGTTGGGGTAAGCCAGCGTATAAATCTGAAAATCCGGATCGTATTCCTTGATAGTAAGATAGCCGCTCTGATAGAGAACGGGAAGCGGATCGGTTATCCTGTTACTGGGTGCGTCAAACTGTTCGGCCGTAGCAGTAGTCCCATCCAGTCCGCGGATGTCAAAGTCACATTCTTGAAGAATATCTATCAGGAAAGTGGGAGTGCCGGTGGAAAACCAGAAGTTCGCATATCTCTTTTGAGCGAATGCGTTGAATAAACTGAACGGATTGTAAATATCTTCGCTATTCTCACTGAAATGATATCCGTCATATTGTTGCTTCAAATGCATGCAAGCTTCTTCATACGTTTCATTGTTGGCCTGCGCCATTTGTTCGATATCTATTTGGAGTTGAGTACGCAACTCTTGTTCGGTGATGCCGCAGATTGCGCTGTAATCATCCCGCATGCTGATATTCTGCAAATTGTTCAACTCACTGAAGATGCTCATCTGACTGAACTTGCTGATACCTGTCAGAAACACAAAACGCAAATAAGGATCACTTTTTTTAAGCGGACTAAAAAAGTCGCGCATAATATTACGGATTTCTTTTTGTGTCGCATCATCATTATTACTATCCAGCATCGGAGAATCGTATTCATCTATCAAGACAACGACTTGTTGCCCCGTCTGTTCATAAGCACGGCGGATAACACTTTCAAAACGGAGGCTGAAAGTGGTGTCTCCTTCTTCATGACCATATACCTTTTCCCATAAAAGCAATTGTTTGTTTACGGCTGCCTTCAGATTGTCGGCACTGTCATATTTGCTCCCGCTGAAATCAACATGAAGCACCGGATAAGTATTCCACTCATTTTCGAGAGACTCCATAGCCAATCCCTTGAACAACTCTTTTTTTCCTAAAAAATAAGCTTCGAGTGTGGACACCAGCAAACTCTTCCCGAAACGCCGCGGACGACTGAGGAAATAGACTTTGTTCGTATGAGTCAAACGGTATATCAACTCCGTTTTGTCAATATAGACACAATTAGTATTGCGCAACTCACCAAAATTCTGTATCCCTATCGGATAAAGTCTGAATGTCTCTTTCATCTGAATCTATGCTTTTAAGTATGAAACACAGACAAAGATAAGCATTAATCGGTCTTCTTCAAACATCGGTTCATGTTTTCTTCCTCTTCTTTTTGGAATAAAATCATATATGTATCATAAGACATATTGTATTCATCAAACTACCAAAGTATAAAAATCAGTCAAATGAGGGTCGGAAATTTCCGGCTCTCATTCATCTGCACAAAATGAGAATACTATCGTATGTAATGTTATCTCCTAATTAAACAAAAAGTACGTACTTTGCACCAGCTTGAATTAGTCAGGCCATGTATTCAAATTATTAATTATAATAGCGGTAGTAAAAACAAGCATTCTCTGCCTGTAGAAACTACCCCCTATTATCTAACAACAAAAAAACGACGAAAGAAAATGAAAAAGAGAATGATTATTGCAAGCCTGTTATTAGGCATGGCAGTTGTCGGTGCCAACGCACAGACAGCCGTAGAAGGAAACAAGTTTTTAGATAACTGGTCGCTCGGAATCAATGCCGGTGGAACGACCCCGCTGACGCATAGCGCATTCTTCAAGAACATGCGCCCTGTAGTCGGAATAGGACTGAACAAGCAGCTGACACCGACTTTCGGATTCGGTCTGGAAGTGATGGGAAGTTTCAACACTACCCCCAGCGCGACAGCTATCGACAATTCAAATGTCAGTTTACTGGGTATGGTGAATCTGAACAATTTCTTCGGCACTTATACGGGCACACCCAGAACCTTTGAAGTGGAAGCTGTATTCGGCATCGGCTGGCTGCACTACTACGTGAATAAAGGAATGGGAGAAGACCTGAACAGCATGTCTACCAAACTGGGACTGAATTTCAACTTCAACCTAGGCGAAAGCAAAGCATGGACATTGGCTGTCAAACCGGCTCTCGTATATGACATGAATGCTATGGGATATGATGCGGTTTATTTCAACTCGAACCGTGCGGCATGGGAAATCACTGCCGGATTGAGATACCATTTCAAATGCAGCAACGGCGAACACCACTTTACCAAAGTAAGACCTTACAACCAGTCAGAAATTGACGCTCTGAACGCACACGTGAACCGTCTGCGCGGAGAGGTCGACCAAAATGCCGCTGCATTGAGAAGTGAAAAGCAAAGAGCAAATGACCTCGAAACTGCCTTGAACGAATGCAGGAACAAAGCTCCCGAAGTAATCACCAATACGATTGACAACAGCAAAAAGACATTGGAATCCGTAGTTACTTTCCGCCAGGGACGTACAACCATCGACGCTTCACAACTGCCCAATGTAGAACGTATCGCTACTTACCTGAGAAGTCACAAGGATGCGAAAGTAGTCATCAAGGGATACGCATCACCGGAAGGCAGCGCGGAAGTTAACGAACGTATCGCCAACCAACGTGCGGAAGCTGTTAAAAATGCACTTATCAACAAATATAGAATCGCTGCAGACCGCATCACTGCCGAAGGTCAGGGTGTAGGCAATATGTTCGATGAACCGGACTGGAACCGTGTCAGCATCTGTACTATCAATGAGTAATCATGGAATCAACCGCTGTGTATAAAAAGTAAATCAGAGCCTGTTTATATTTACAGTTTCATGTTACTCAATTCGGGGGTCGGGAGTTTTTCTCCCGACCCTTTTTTATTCATCCACCACCGATGTGTAGTAAGGAACCAGAAAATCCATAAAACCGTAATGCACTTCATCATTGGGAAACTCCAACAAATAGTTTCCGAAACGCTTATCATACCCCTTTACCGTCAAATACCCACTCTGATAAATCAGCGGAATGGGATTATTGGCATCTACCCTGTATTCCGTGAAAGAAGAAGCACTGGCCTTGATTCCGTCAATCAATGTACGCAAATCATATTCACTCTCTTTAAGCAGTTCGACCAGGAAAGTAGGAGTACCCGTCTGAAACCAGTAGTTACTGAACTTATACCCGTCGAAAACATTAAGTACGCTGAATGGATTGAATACCCCTTCCGCAAACTCACAAAAATGATAACCGTCATATAAAGCCGTCATCTTGTCCAATGTTTCTTCATAAGTCAGTTCATTCGTTTCCGCCAACTGATTCAGTTCAGGAATAAAAGTACCCTCCAGTTCTTGCCGTGTAATGCCGCAAATGGTAGCATATTGAGGTTTCATGCTGATATCATTCAACTGGTTCAAATCACTGAACACACTGACTTGCGCAAACTTAGTCACACCGGTAAGAAATACAAAACGAAGATAACGGTCGGAACTTTTCAGCACACCATAGAACGCCTTCAAGGTCTTACGATAGTCATCAAGCAAAGCATCGTCACCCAATGCCTGCAACAAAGGCTTATCGTATTCGTCAACTAATACGACGACTCCACAACCTGATTGTTCACTGGCGCGACGGATAGCACCGGCAAAACGCCCCGAAAGAGTTTCCTCGTCTTCTCCTTTGCCATATTTCAGTTCCCATTGAGTCAACTGCCTGCTAAGAATTTCGACTAAAGCCCGGGGAGAATCATATTTTTCTGCATTCAAATCCAAATGCAACACCGGATACCTCTTCCATTCCTTTTCCATGCCGGCTATAGCCAGCCCTTCAAACAACTCCTTCTTACCTTCAAAATAAGCTTCAAAAGTAGAAAGAAGAAGACTCTTGCCGAAACGGCGGGGACGACTTAAAAAATAAGGTTTACCTGTGTTAGCTATCCGCCACACAAAAGCTGTTTTATCTACATAGAGATAATTTTCTACACGAATCTCTGCAAAAGTCTGTATCCCAATTGGAAGTTTACGTAATATCCCGTCCATAATTTTTCCTCTATTTTAATAATTCAAAGATACGCATTTCCATGGGAATACGCATGCAAACTCACAAAAAAGAGCATCCTTTCCCACCGGAAAGGATGCCCTAAACAAACAAAACACAAACAATAGACTGATCTTCACAGACTGAATTCTATTATTATAAGGTTATGCTCTTCCGGCAAAAGCCATGGAGCACCCACCTCAAGGGGCAAATACAGGATGCTCACGCACCCCTAAAAAGGATACAGGCGGGGAAATAAATTATTTACTAAACTTTAAGGGAAAAACCTGTATCCCATGCCTAACTACACAAGCTAAATGTGATATACCTAAAAAAACAAAAAAAGAAAAGCATCAAGCCCGTATTGCTTTCCAAACAGTTGCGGCCACTACCGCCCCTACCAGGGGAGCTACGATAAATACCCACAATTGCTCCAACGCGGCAACACCCGCAAACAATGCGGGTCCGATACTACGTGCCGGGTTCACCGAAGTTCCCGTCAACGGGATACATACGATATGAACCAGCACCAACGTCAACCCGATAGCTAATCCGGCGAACCGCGGGGCACTATTTTTCGAATCGGTACTGCCCAGCACCACCAACACGAAAATAAACGTAAAGACAGCTTCCGCCGTCAACGCACCAATCAGGTGAGACTCGGCGAATCCGTTAGCTCCGGTTCCTTCCAGTCCCGACATACTGGTAACTGCCCATAATACGGCAGAACCCAGTATGCCGCCGATTATTTGCGCAAGGATATAAACACCCGCCTCCGACGCCGGCATCCTTCCGCTCAACCAGACACCGAGCGTAATGGCGGGATTGATATGACATCCGGATATCGGCCCGATTGTATACGCCATAGCCACTACCGACAGTCCGAACGCAAAAGCTATGGTCAGGACAGCGGACACCGAAGTGGCGCCACCGTTCATCACGGCGGCTCCACACCCCATCAGCACCAATACCATGGTGCCAATCATCTCAGCCAAAAACTTATTCCTCATCATTACAGCTTATTCAGGTTTGCACCGGCCTTAAATCTTACCACTCGCTTGGCGGGATACAGCATCTTCTCCTTAGTGCTCGGATTATATCCCGTACGGGCGGCACGTTCTTTCACCGAGAAAGAGCCGAAGCCGATTAACACGACAGACTCTGCCCGGCAGACAGCTTCCGTTATTGTCTCCAACACTCCGTCCAACGCTATTTCAGCGTCTTTCTGACTAATACCTTTTCTCTGTGCCACAGCGGCAACCAATTCTTTCTTGTTCATACTAATTTTATTTTTTTGTTTATAATATGGGTTCTGAATACTTCAAGAAAACGTAAAGAAGAATTGGGAACATACAGATATTATCCAAACAAGTCAATGATGAATTTTCGCATGTCCCAATTCTATGAAGCGCGCTTTTTTATCATATCTAATGTGAATCTTCAAACGTATCATCCAAGTAATCGAAACGCGTTGCAAAATACGGACTATTTATTCACATTCCCGTTAACATTACATACGAAAATATTCTCGTTTCATACAATCGTATATTATTACTTCCCTATTCTGTATCAATGAATGGAGTAAGCGTACAAAACGCTATTTATAACGTACTTTTCGCAAATATCATTTCAAAATAATTACCGTAGCTTTGCAAAAAAATAAGGAAAGCGCCCTTCCTCACCAGAAGCACGCTTTCCATTAACAACCACCGACAAATGAGAACTGCTACAACTCCTTATATTCCTCGCTCGCTCTATAGCAAGGGCAGGCTTTATGTACATTTGCGCCCAACTCGTAATGCCCCACAATACGGGCTTGCGGGAAAAGCCCTTTCAGCTCGCCCAGTACCCTGCGCAATGTCTCCCGCTGCTGCGGCGTGCGGGTGTCTGCCGGTTTGCCCGTTTCATCCAGTCCCCCTTCATAACAGACAGCGATACTGTGAAGGTTGAACCCGAGCGCATGCGCCCCCACTTCGGACATCGGGCGGGTTTCGTGAAGCACCCCATCCTTAGTGATATAGAAATGGTAGCCTATCCCCCGGAATCCACGTGCCAGATGGCATGCCAGAAGCTGCTGTTCCGTAAAGGCGATATTGGCTCTCGTCGCGCTGCAATGCACCACGAGATACTCGATACGGCGGGGAAGATACTCCCCCGCCGCCAGTTCCTGCTGATAATCCTGTTCACTCATCATCACTCCAAGAACCGGATTAAAGTTGCGAACAAGAAGTCACGCCCAACGCCGAAACGATAGAAGTAGCCACTGTGATAATAATTTGAAGAATCTGTTTCCAAATAGACTTTTTCATAATTTCCAATTTTTAAAATTCAATACTAATGACGCCTGACAACGTCCCTTTTAACTTTCAATTCCTTCGTCTCCGCTCACCGGAGATTATGCTGCCGGATCCGGAGTTTCACCATCGTCGCCGCTGCCGCCGCCGGACGGTTTGTCATCTCCCTCACCGCTGCCGTCCGAGTCCGCTTTGGACTTTCCGACAACGGTATATTCCATATTCTTGCACAGCTTGCGGAAATCCTTTCCCGGATGAAAGACGACATGTCCTCCCTCAATACAATTCGTCTTGAACTCTTCCGCCGTAAGAGTCGGCGAGGCAGTCTTGATGGTCATACGGAAGTTTCCCAAGTCGGCGAGCTGGACAATATTGCCCTCTTCGAGGACGTTCAGCATCTCGAGAAGGAATTCTCCGACACAACCTTCCAGTTCACCGCGTGAAAAGGAAGAACGTTCGGCTATACGTTTGGCAACGTCTCTGATGCTGACCACACGACCGCTGCGGGCCACGGCATAGTAACGGGGAGTTTCCTGCGGTTTGGCAAGATTCTTGCGAAGCACTGTAACATAACTTTGTGACATAACTGTTTAATTTTAACATTTAAAATTTATGAGTATTCCGTAATCGATTACACCACAAAGATACTTCAGTACAACATCCGCATGACGGACACGGACGGACAGGGACGGACAGTTCCGGAAAAGTGACGGAGTGACACCAAATGACAAGGTTTTCTCCAAACTTATATATACTGCAAAATAAATATATATACTTATTTTTTTAATTTCTCCTTTATATAATGTTTTAAGAAACCACGTCACAAAGTGTCACCCCGTCACTAATCCGATGTACGGAACGCAAGAGACTGTTCGTCCGGCTGGTCGATTATCTGCTTTCTTGCCATCATTTCCTCGGGAGTAAGCTCGACGACACGATATCCACGGGCCGAACTGCTGCGGCAAGGGGCAAATCCCAATTTACGCAACGACATGCTCAGCGCGGTAAGCGAAAGAGGTTTTTTAATCATCGCATTGATGCGTTGCATAATTTCGGCGGTAGAGACAAAGACGCCATGTTCGCCGGGCAGCGGTTTGCGATAATACATCTGCACCAGTTCCCGCTCCATGCACGGCACTTCGAACTGCTCGTTATGCTTGCCCAGTCTGTCCATCTCTTCCTGATCAAACCAATAACGGAAACCGGAACGGTAGAGTGCAAGCCCCTGGGCATAAATCTCCCGGTAGGGCAGAGAAGTATTGAAGGGGTCGTCGATGGAAAGCGCCTCGAAAGCCAGCCAGCGGCGTGTGCCGGTGGGGTCGTTGAGGAAAGCGATATTGTTGCCCGTGCCACAGAAAGAAGCCACATGGGCGCGATGCATCTTGTTGCGTGCGTAGGCGGAGCGTTCGTTGATGGAAGGCATGGTGGTCATCGCCTTGAACTGGTTCATCTCCGAAGGACGCATGTTGTCTATTTCCTCGAAACAAATCAGGGCAAACTCGGACAAGGAGATTTTGTCGTCTTTCGTCATGCGGTCACTGTTGGTCTTCGTAAAGAAGTATCGTTCCCATTCACGGGGTAGCAGGCGGTTCATCCAGGTGGTCTTATAATACCCCTGTTTGCCAATCAATACCAGTACCACCTGATTGATGACGGTGGGATTGACGAGGGAAGCGATGAAGCCGACGAACCATTTCCGGAAATAAGTGTAAAAAAGCTCCTGGTCGGCGGTATGCACGGTATTTGCCAGCAGGCGGATATAGTCGGTCTTCCCGTCCCAGGCATCGAGGCCGCCAAGGTAGGAGACGAAAGGATGGTAGTCGTCCACGTATTCCGAGTTGAGAATCATCTGTATGGTCTTGGCACCGGTGTAGACGCCCGCTTTGTTGGCACGCGCCCACAAGGTGTTTTCGTCCCGGTCGGTGATGTCACGGAAAGCCGGTTCGCCTTCCAGACAGATTTCACGCCGTTCGGTGATGACATTGTTGCGTACCCGGGCTTGCGAGCTGATGAACTTCTCGACTTCGGGAAGGCGGGCGAAGCTGAAACGCTGTCCCTTGCCGGAAGGTAACCGCTGCGTGCCGTGCTCGTCGGTATGGAGATAAACGGAACGGACGATACTTTCAAGCTTGGAAGCTTCATAATCGGCGAACCGGCCGGCAGCCCACGCGTGCGCGCCGTCCTCTTCCACTCCGTAACGGTTCATCAGGAAGATGGCGGCGGAGACATACTCGTTGTAATGCCCCTCGCTGTACGTCTTGCCGTCAGCTTCCAGTTGCCCGAGGATTGCCTGTTCCGCTTCGTCCGCCGTAGCGGCGTAACGCTTCGCCGGACGTCCTCTTTTCTTCATGGGAAGGGTGCCGGACGTCTCCGCCTGCGGAGTAAGGTCAATATGCATGGCTTCCGCCTGCGGATGATAAATAGCCCGGGGACAATAACAAAGGATACTGGTGCGGGCCATATTGCTGCACTGGGCATCATACTTGTAGCCAAGCAGCCGCGCGTAATAAGCGTTGCCTTGGCGAAACACGTTGCCGTGGAAGCGGGCTTCCGTCACATCCGTGAAATAGACCACCCTCACTCCTTCGCCGGAAATGGTGACATAGGCAAGGACTACATACGGATCGGCATCGAGCAGGCGGAAACAACGTTCGAGGTCGTCCGGCGGCACATGGTCGAAGTCCGCCATTCCAAGACCGGTATAGCACGTGATGTGCTCCGCCGCCTTGCCGCCGGAGAGAATGACCGAAGGGGTGAAGTTCATCATCTTGTCCTTGACGGACTGTGCTTCCTTTTTCTGTCCGGCGGACTTGTAGTAACGGTGTTTTTCCGTATCCGGACGAAACATTCCGAGGATAAGGAACTGATAGATATTGTCCAGAGAAATCGTTTCCGGACAAGTGTCATACATAGACTTAAGAAGTGATACTAAAAATTGATTCTTCTTTGACATTAAATCTCTAATTTTAAACAAATAAATAAAAACAGAAATGAATTCGCCACCTATTCGGTGAACGGGCGCAAAGATAAAGGTACTTAATGATAAATTTTCACACACAGTGTGTCTTGCACACTGTTAACAACCACTAATAAACATAAAATGGAAAAAGAAACCACCCACAAAGATCCTTATGCCCTTTTCAGGCATTTCACCTTTCATTACCTGCACTACTATCTGACTGGCTTTTTTCAGGTTCATGCCATCAAAAAGCAGCCTGTATCGGACGAATGCGGATATGGCGGAAATACGTTAACCCATCTGCTCGAAGGAAAGGACATGCACTTCAACTGCTATGCCCGCCTGCTGACCGTGATGCGCGAATACTGTGAAAACGATGAAGAGTATATGGAATTCGTCATGGAATTCATGAAACGGGCTATTATAGAAATCTGGATTGCCTGGGAAGAAAAACCGGACGAATGGATGCTGGAAACATGGAAGGAAATGCGAAATGAAAAAGATAAATATAAGACATTAAACGATTGATAATATGAGAAAATATTGCTACCTTTATAAGCATAAACCAATCATTAAAAAAACGAATGAAAGAATCAAGTTTTGCCATAAGATGTTACGATAAAAACGAGCTGGCTCACCTCTATTTCCCCACCCTGACGGAGAATGCCGCCGTAGACAAGTTACGACGCTGGATCAGGAAATGCCGGCCGCTGATGGAAGAAATAGAGTCTGCGGACTTCCGCCCGAAAATGAAAATGTATACCGGTCGGGAAGTGCGTCTGATTGTCCGTCATTTGGGCGAACCGGGAGAGTGAATGCTTCCGGTTGCCTGAAGGGTAAAATGAATGCATCGGTTTTAAAAACCGATGCATTCATTTGAAAAATCCAACAGGGTAAATAAAAAAAACGCCGCATTGATTTTTTTAATCAATGCAGCGGTTTTTTATATCAATACGCGTGATACCGGCTATCGTCCGGACAAACGTTGTCTGTAGACGGAAGGCTGTCCGCACAGTTTGCCTCGGGGCATTTTTAGAGTGAGCTTCCGGTTGTCCAGAGTCACGTCGATTTGCGTACAGTGTTCATCCATCAACGCGTCGGCTACGGAAAGTATCAGATAGCCGTCTTGTTTCTCTACCAATACGGCACAGGGCGAAGAAACCTTGAGTGAGACTCCTCTTGCGTTCAATTCCGTTCCGGCATCATAAAAGACAGCTCCTATGACGTGATTGTCCTTTGATTTCACCGCCTGAACCAACGTATCGTTCCGCAGCACCTCAAAAGGATACTCCCTGGGCGGCATTCCTTCTCCGGCATACACCGCATATCCGTAAGCGTCATTCTGCGGATGATGTCCGTGGTCAATCCACATGCGGAAGATGCCCACCTTTTCGGGAAGCCCTTCCACCCGGCTGTTTCCCGGATTCATCATCGTCCAGCGAGTCTTTTTGGTCTCGCACACATGGTAGGCATTTTCCTGATACGCCGGAAAAACGGAATAGGCGAACTGTCCCTTGTGAATCATCCAGTCAATGCCGTTTCCCCTATACAGATATACACTGTCTCTCCATTCCGTCTGGTCGATGGTAGTCCGGATTCTCCTCCGCACGTCAGGCACCTTATCGGTGATTCCCGCCCCCAGGGCAACCAGATAATCTCCCAGGATAAAATAGGACTTATGCGCTTTGACACCGTACAACATCACCTCTTCCGGCATGTAGTAGCGGCGCGTCCCTTCCTTCCCTCTTTCCGCCAGCGGAATCTTCTCGTAGCGAAATCCCGCCGCCGCATTGGCTCCTCCCGAAGTGGCTCCCGCCGCAAAATTATGCTTACTGCAATACCCTTGCCTGCCTGTCGCAGGGCTGATATATTTCATTCCTTCGCGGGCTGTCACTCCGGGAAAGGCAGTGATGTCAAAGGCACCGAAAACCTTCTGATATTCCGTACCTGTCTTCTGGAAAAGCGTGGCGCCGTCGGCCGAGAAATGATTGTAGGCATCCGCCCGCAGTTCGCCGCCGGGAGAGTCGCAACGTGCAGAGGTCATATTGACCGTGAGGTGGTAACGGCGGGTCTTTTTTATCAGGTCGTCGTTATTGAAAAACCAGCGGATTCCGCTGTAATAAGGATTCCTGTACATCTGCGGGTCATATCCCTGCGCTTCAATATACAGTTGTTTCAGTTCCTTGAAATCCGGTTTGGTGAAAGCATCTTCCCAATCTATAATCAGGGCTTTCAGCAATTCCCAGTAACCGATGATTTTCTTGTCGGGTTGGTAAAGCATCGTGTTTTGCCCCGAACAAGGCACTTCATATCCTTTATAATAATAGAAGCTGCTTCCTCTGAAATAGTTGACCAGCACTGCCGACAGTTCGCGGCTCATACCGCCCCAAGGGGTATTTCTCAGAATCTTGAGCATACCAAGCACCTTGAGAGTATTTTGAACGGACTCTTCTCCCGTTCCTGTCTGCCTGCCATAGGCATGGCAGAGCCCGTCGGCAGTAAACCCTTCCATAATCCCCCTGCGGCATTCTTCGGCTATAGAGTCCATCATTTCCACAGAACAATGCATAATGGCGACCTGCCACAAAGGACGGCCGGAAAAAACGAGATTTGCGCCGGAACCGCTCTTCGGACAAGAGTCCGGCCATGCCCGGGCAGCCAGTTTTTTCAACATCCCGCAAGTTGACTTTAGTGCCGGAGCAGCCAGAGAATCCTGCTCCGCCTTTTCCATCAGGCGCAAATGGCAGAAATATATATTTACCGCCGCCAACGGAATCTCACTGCAAGAAACCATGGATGAGCCGCATCTGCCGGAACGACAGGTTTCCATTTCTCCATATCGCAGGATGGCTTTCTGGCATCGTTCCCATGTCTCGCGGTTATAATCAATCGTCCAGCGATTGTCCCGAAGCGCTTCCGATATACTCCACAGACGCATGAAAGCTTTTGCCAGCAGACTGTCATTCAGCACCGTATCTCCTTTTACTATATCCGAATCATGTATATCCACAAAGGAACCGTCCGGACGTAAGGAGTCGATTTCAGCCATCAGAGGTTTCCAGGAGCCATCCTTTGCCGCGAGTTCCCGGGCATAATGATTGCGTAAAGAACGGATTGCCTTCAATTTCCCCTGTCGCTGCATGGCAACGGTTCCGCTCTCCTGCGCATAAAGCACCCAATAGCCTGTGCACAGCAGGCACAAGATGACAACAGTCCTTTTCATAGTGTTGGATTCACGTTAAACTGAATGTCATTATTGTTGGCCAACAGCACTTTGAGCCTGTCCAGTTGTTTACGTGACAGTTCCAACAGACGAACCACTCGCGCATACCCCGCGTAATTATGAATGTCAAAACCCGCGAAACTGTACATCCCCTGCTTCAACAGCCGGACGGCATCCTTTTGGGGATGCACCCCATAATAGCCGTGAAGTGAGGGTATGTTGAGCTGAAACAGACAACCCCTGTCTTTCAGCCGTCTGTAATCCGGTTCCTCCATATAGGCATAACGTTCCGGGTGGGCGATGACCGGCGTATACCCCGCATCGAACACTCCTTCTATCATATCGTCCAGTCCGGGCGGGGGCATCAGCGCGGAAGTCTCTACCAATAAGAGTTTCTTGCCGTCCCATTCGCCCAACGCAAGCATTTCCCCCACCAGGTGATTGGGGAAAGAGACATCAAGCATGTACTCCGATGCCAGATATAATTCCATTTTGCCGGAATAATGCGCGGTGAACTTTTCAAACTGTTCTTTCAAAGAGTCTGCAGGAGCGTTGTTGAAATCCATCATCGTATGAGGAGTCATGCAAATCCGGCGTACCCCCACATCCCTTTCCATGAACCGGAGTAACTGGAGAGCATCTTCTTTCGTATCCACTCCGTCGTCTACATCCGGTATGATATGACAATGCATCTCGGTCATTCCTTTCCAAACATCATTGTCCATCAGGTTAAATTTACGTTCAAACCAAAATAAAGCCATACTTTTTTTTATTTTCTAATGTTTCTTATTTCCTTTTTTATCCGGGCCACTATCCCTTTTTTCTCCTTTTCATTGCCGTAGCCATAACCGTAACCGTAGCCATAGCCGTAACCGTAGCCCCTGTTTCTTTTCTTTGTCCCATTGAGCACAACCGCCATGTTGGTCAGCTTACGCTCTTGATACAAACGCTCCAGTTCAGGCAATTGACGACGATCCAACTTTCCGGCACGCACGATAAACATCGTCACGTGAGATACCCGGTTCACAATAGAAGCATCCGCCACCAAGCCTACGGGCACGCTGTCGAGAATAATATAATCATACCGCCTGCGAAGTTCCTCCATCAGTTCATCCAGTCTTGCGCTTAGTAACAATTCTGCCGGATTGGGGGCTATCACTCCTACAGGAATCAAATCGAGCCCTTCGCTAAACCCGTCTTTCATTATAATCTCATCCATCCCTACCGATGTGTCAGACAGATAATGTGCCATGCCTTTCACCTGCTTCGCATTCACCATAGAGCTCAGCGTTCCCTTGCGAAGATCCAAATCCAGTAAAATGACTTTCTTATCCGTCTGCGCAAAACTGGCAGCCAGATTGATGGCGACAAATGTTTTTCCGGCTCCCACATTGAAAGAGGTCAGCGTGATTACTTTTTGCCCTTGTGACTGCAATGCCATGAATCCCAGATTGGTACGCAAGATACGGAAAGACTCGGACAGTGCGTCGCGTCCGCGCGCACGCACCATAATCTCGTTCGTATCGTTTATCTTCTCCTGTGCCTGCGGGATTTCCGCCAGGAAAGGAGCGCTTACAAAATCCTCAATCTCCTTACGGTTATGCACACGGGTATCCAGAATCAGAATCAGCAATAAGACAACGGTAGGCGCAATCAGGCCGCAACCCGCCCCCATAAGAAGCTTCTTGTATTTGTTGGGATACAAAGGCGCGCCTCCCCCCGAAGCCGGGTCGATGATACGGGCATTATTGTCTACCATGGCCTGGTTCAGCGCATTCTCTTCACGCTTGTTCAACAGGAAGATATATAGGGACTCCTTGACTTTCTGCTGCCGTTCGACGGAAAGCATCTCACGCTGCTTGCGGGGCACGGTCTGCACTTTCTGGCGTGCCATAGTCTCCTGACGGGAGAAATCCTTTTCCTTCATTGACAGGCTGGTGGACAGGTTATCTACCGCCCTGTATATGTTCTGCCGCATGGATTGCAGCGAACGGTTCAGTTCCTGGACAACCGGATGATTACTTCCGCTCCCGTTGACCAGCCGGTTACGCTTCAACAGTGTCTCATTGTAGAGTGCAATCTGGTTTTCTATATTGAGGTCGGTCAGTCCTATATTACTGGGGATCAGTTCGTCCACCTTACTGCCATCCTGCAAATATTGCTTGATGAAGTTCACCAGTTGCAATTGTGTCTCCAGTTCTTTCAACAATGATTCGTACTGGCGGCTGTCCGATATATACATGCCCGCCGCCGTATTGATGTCTCCCCATTCACTTGCCCGGCGCATCACTTCGATGTTCGTCTCTACGCTTCCCAGTTCCTTTTCAATGATGCCGAGCCTCTCTTTAATAAATTCCGCCGTATTGACGGCAATCCGGTTCTTATCTTCAATGGCTTCTTCATTGTACACAGTAATCAGCATGTCCAGTACATCGGCCGCACGCAGCGGAGACAGGTCGTTCATCGTGATATTTAGAAGGGCCGCGTCCTCATCCATCTGCTTGATTGACAAGTTGGAAAGGAAGAATGCCACCATCCCTTCACGCGGATTTTTGGCTACCCTTATCGACTTCCCGAAACATTCGGGAACGTAATTATCCGCGGCAAACACGATGAGCTTCCCCAATGAAGTCTCTACCGTATCGTTGATATTCACCGTCTTTCTTTCCTCCGCTCCGGTGAGGAAGTCCGACAGTTCCACTTCCCGCTCACTCTTCGGTGTCACCGTCAGAGCCAGCATCCCGTCGGGCTTCGCCTCGAGGAACGACACACGAAGGGGAGCTGTAGTATACAGTTCTTTCTGACGCAAGCCGTCACGTACCGTATAGCTGACCTCCGCATGCAGGCGGTCGATTACCCGGCGCATCAATTCTTTCGACCGGAACTGCAGCAGTTCATTCGCCATGTTGACTTGTCCTGCCCCACCGTTATAGCGGTTCAGACGTATCGTTGACGGCGAATTGGCGGGCGTCTTGATCATCACGGTCGCCGACCGGCCGTATATAAACGGAGTCTTACTGTAATCATACCAGAAATATCCGCCGAATATCAATATGGAAAGGACATACCATTTCCAATAAGACAGCAGATACATGAATATATCGACCAGGTTGATCGATTTCTCTTCTTCGGTCAGAAGTTTAGTCTCTTGTCTTCCCATTTTTCAGTCCGTCCTTTATTATTTCAACAAAATGCCCAGTGAAATCGCAGAAGTGATGATGCCGAGAATCAGGCTGTAAAAACCTATTGTGCGCTGCTCCTTTACAGTGGCCTCCGCAAACTTGGGCTGCACGTATACAATGTCGTTCTGCCGGAGATAGTAACAAGGAGAGTAGAATATGTCCGTCGAACGGACATCGTGCATATACATCTTGCGTTCGTTTCCTTCTTCCCGGATGACCGCCACTTTATCCATCGTGGCGTTCGGAGACAGCCCGCCGGCTCTGGTGATGGCTTCGAGCAATGTGATACGGCTATCATTCACTTGCAGCACACCGGGGCCGCCCACAGCGCCCATTACAGTCACCTTAAAATTCAGGATGTCCACAAAGACCAAAGGGTCACTAATCAGGTTTTCACCAATCAGACGGTCTTTAATCAAATCCGCCACTTGCTTGCGGGTCATGTCCACCACTTTCAATTTGCCGAGAATGGGAAACTCGATATACCCGTTCAGGTCAACAATATATCCTTTCTCTTGCCGGGTGCCGGCGGCAGAGGTAGTCACTTCTCCCCCGTCAGTCACCTGAAAGGCTTCTCCCGTAGAAATATTGAAAGGAGCCGCCAACTCCGGATTACGGGAGTTCACGATAATGCTGAGCCGGTCGTCCCGCTGTACTTTCATGTCCATCTGTGCGTTCATCGGATAAGAGTAATCTTCTTTCATGTCTTCCAGACAAACCATTTTTTTCGTATTAATGCAAGATGTCAGCATTAATATCACTAAAAACATTCCTACATACGTAAACTTCTTCATACTGTCATTCTTTTTGTTTTTTGATAATTTCATTGTAACACAAAATAGCCGCCGCTTCGTCCGGCAGGCATTGCAGATGCCCCACAGGCACCTTCCGCACCACCTCTTCCAACAAATTGCCCAAAGCTCCGAACAAGTAATCGTTCCAACGCATGGAAGAGCAACCGGGAAGCAGTGTCACCAATGCGTCCACTCCCTCTTTCCATACGAGATGGTTGGCGGAAGCCTGCTGCAGGCGCACCAACGCCGCCAGTTCCGCCCTCTTGTTTTTATAGCAAGGCGTCTTGCCGCTCCAGGGAGTGCCGTAAATGTATACTTTCCCGTCATCACCGATGCCGACAGCCGGATTGTCGTCATTCAGCAGCTCCGTCTCTCCGATATGACGCAACCATAATGAACTATGCGTACTTTTCCCCGTACCGCTTTTCCCAAGAAAAGCGTACCCCTTGCCTTGCACGGCTACTACAGAGGCATGGATAAGGAAGGTGCGGTGAAGTACGCAGGACTGGGCAAAGAGCATCATCAGAAAAGCATTCAGGGCTTCGCCGCATAGCTGCCCGGGCCGTCCTATATACGCATAAGCCTCCGTGAAATTCAAGTCACACATCATCCGGCAGGTTTCTCCGTCGGGATGCACCTGAAGATTGACCACATACAATCCATTCATTTCATACAGCTGTAAGTGCTCACCCAATACTTGCGAGAACTCCGCCAAGAGTGTTCCCGCTGATAAATTAACTATTATCCGGTCTGTGGATACGCCCAATCTGCATACGGACTTTCTCCTTCGGTCTCTTTTATCTTCAAAGCCGACAAATGAAGGCAACAGCCTTCTCCATTTTACTCCACCGGGTAGCGAAACTTTCATCCTCTGTCCCGCTATCAGAAAACATACATTCTCCATTCTTATTCAGTTATTTCAATCCGTCCAGCCTGATTGTTTGAGGACAAACCGCCATCAGGCGTGAATCGTGGGTTACGAAAATCAGTATTTTATTTCGCCCGGCACATAGCAGGTTCGCTATCAACCGGTCGGCGGTGGCGGCATCCAGGGCGGAAGTAGCCTCGTCCAGCAACCATACACCGCTTTCGTGCAACAATGCTCGGGCAATGGCAATCCGTTGGGATTGCCCTTCCGAGAGCCCCCGGCCGCCCTCTCCTATCTTTGTATCAAGACCTTGCGGCAAAGCATAGACAAACTCCGCGCATGCCAGTTCCAGGACTTCTTTCAGGCGTTCGCCGGAAGCGGAAGGGGCGGCTATCAGAAGGTTCTCGCGGACAGTTCCGCTAAAGAGCGTATTTCCCTGCGGCACATACGAGAAGTTAATCCGTGTGCGTGGAGTCAAACCGACTTTCCGCCCATTCGTCCACAGGGCCAGTTCGCCTTCTTCCGGTTTTACCAGGGCTAACAGCAGACGTATCAATGTGGTCTTTCCTTTTCCGGTGGCGCCTACAACCGCCACCGGAATGCCCGGAGACAGCACGGCAGTCAGCCGGTCTATTATTTTCTGTTCTTCATAACGGAAAGCCAGGGAATTCAAGCTCAAGGACTCTATCGGCTCTATCCTCAACGGTTCCACCTCTTCCTCCCGTTCTCCTTCATACAGTTCCATCAAACGTTCCGATGCGGTACGGCAGCGGATGGCAGCCGGTACAAATGCTATAATTGTCAATACAGGCACTTGTATCCTACCTACCAACTGCAGAAAAGCGGTCAACGTGCCAAAAGAGATGATGTCGGTATGCAACCGGTATACTCCCCACATAAAAGCCAGCAAATAACCGCCGTTAAAGGCGAACTTCAACAGCAGCTGCGTGAAGACCGAAAACCGCAACAACCTCTTTTTCAGAAGCTCTATGGCCGTCTGCACCTTTTCATATTTTTCTTTCCGCACATGCGACACTCCCAATGCACGGATTAACAACCTTTGTTTCAGGTTTTCCTGCAATACAATCCCCAGGTTACTTTCCATATCTTTCACTTCCCTGTTCAGCCTTCTCATCTTCCGATAGTAAAGCCTGGAGAATATGAATAACGGAGATATCGCCAGAATCATCCCTGCCAACAGCGGATCCATTATCCAAAGAAAGCCCCATGAGGCAAGCAGGCGGACACCTGTCACACAAAGGTCAGGAAAAGTGGTGGTTGCCATTTGCACCACTTCCTGCGTGTCGGTGGTCATCCGTACCAACAAGTCTCCCGTATGCCAGCGCTTCGTGTTTTCCCACATTGTGCGCATCTGCGAAAACACCAGCGAATTCTGCAGACGAACCATCATCCTTATCTTTATCCTCCCGTTGAGCCACGCAGCCCACTGCCCGCTCAATATCCCCAAAGCAATGGAAGCAATCATATAATAAATGACTGGCCGCAAGACGCCCGGGGTATTTCCCGTAGCAATGTCTACCGCACGTTTAGACCAGTAGACAAAGGAAAGCCCCAACAGCAGGCTCAATATTTCGAGCCCCATATACCCCCATAGCCATCCATAATGGCCTTTCAGGAGTTTCCGGATCCAGCGCAACTGGGCGCCGACACTATATGGCATTCTTATTTTTTAATGGCATTTTTAGTCTTGATATGGATACGGGAATAAAGCTGCACCAGAGGAAACCAGCAAGTCTCCCAGGGCGCATAACGAAAATGAAGCCCCATCCGGTGAAACCATTGCCTCCATACATGAGTCCGTTTCTTCCGGGGTTCTTTCGCATTCTGTCCAAAACGCCGGTCGTAAAACCCGAAATTCCCTCCCTGCCATATTTCCTCCAACATCCATTCCGGATTACCGGAAACAGCCAGCGGGAAAGGGGAACAGGCTCCGGGCATTCCCAATTCTTTTATCAACAGGCGGTTCAATAACTGTATCCACCGGCCAATACCGATTCTCCGGTATATCTTTTCCAACAGCATTCCTTCTCCCGCCTCCTGATACCGATAGCACACGCGGGCAGAATCACACAATTGTCGCAGCCCGATGCCGAAAGCCAGCATATGTTTCAAGATATGTGTATTCACCAGTAAATGTGCCAAGACCGGAGAAGGCAAGAGGATTCGCATCCCCGCTTCCTCCCAGACGGCAGGACGGACAGACTCCTTCTCAATAATCCGTTTCAGATATGCACCTGCCAACGGGTTGTGTATATCCAACAGGCGGCTATGATGTTCTACCACGAAACCGCCCCATGAATAAGCCAGACTGAATCCGGCCTGCCGTTCCACACGGATTCCTTTTTCCTTCAACAGGCTGATTGTTTTCTCATAATCCTGCGGATGAGGAAAATACCAGTCGATATCTCCACAAGAACGATGCAAAGGCTGTTCATAACAGGCGGCAACTCCCTGCCCTTTCAACAGCCAGGCTTCTATACCATTCTCTTCGAACCAGCGGTTTTGTTCACCTATCACCCGGTTCATACGTTTGTTCCGACGTTCCAATGCGTCCACTCCGGCAGTCCACTTTAACAAGACGGCACGTGGGGGGAAATAAGGGTCGGGCAAAAGAAGCAGGCCGTCATACACTATTCCTTCTACGGTCTGCTTTCTCGCCTGCCCATAAAGCAGGTTCCATTCCTTTTCCTGAAGAGGGAAGCAAGCGCTATCCGGTGTTTCCCCCCACAGCCCTGCCCGCAACAAGGTAAAGAATGCGTTACGTATCTTTTCTTCTCCTGTCATTCTGCTATCAGGCCGTGCGTCTTCAGTTGCCCGATTAATATCTCCACATCTTTACGCACCTGTTCATATTCCACTGCATATTGTTGCATCAGCAGTGTTTCCATATGCCCGGCAGTAAATTCCAGTCCATCCAACTGCTTCCACAACCAGGCCGCCACTTCATTCAGTGTATACACTCTTGCCATATCCACTACTCCCTTATCGGGTTGAATAATGATATATTCATTGCCTACATGGCGCAATACCAATCCTTCTTTCCACTTCATATTATTTTCCCTTTCTGTTGTTTCATTGATTGTTTGATTTATTATTTCATTGATTGTTTCAACCGGCAGCAAGCTCCCAGAATATACCCCCGGAACGGACGTATCAGATACCAGAAACAAGCAAGCGCCCGCTTTGAAAACGAGTTTATATGTAATGATTTTCCCTTTCTCCAGGCCTCATCCACCACTCCTATGACATCTTCTCTTTCGATATGCTCAAGCAGATTGCTATTTGCGTCTCCCGCCAGGCATATTTCCTTTTTCCGTATGCGCACAATCCGGTGCAACAGTACTCCGGCGGATGTACGTGCCAACACAATATCCCCTTCGGACAGTTTCTCCGGTGCTACCGGAGCCAGCAGTACTTTATCCCCATTGTGCAGAAACGGACGCATACTCCCTCCCTGCACATGAATCGTCACTTTTATATGTTCACGCAGAAGAGCCCTCACTTCACGGAAAAAGGGGGCATTGGGAAACGTGTGTGTGTTTGCCATTGAATTATTCACCATTCTTTTTTTGCAGCAACTCTTGATAAAGGCTCAAGCAACGCTCTGCCATCCGTTCTTTGGTAAACATCGTCTCATACCGCTGACGGGCGCCTTTCGACAATTTTTCATATAACCAATTATCCGACAGAACCGCCGTTATCGCTTGTGCCAACGCATCCGAATCTTCGGGTTCCACATTTATTCCCGACTGGCAATCGGCATTCACCCAACTTACTCCTGACTCAGGAATTTGCGTAGCAACCACCGGTTTGCCACAGGACATCGCTTCTACCTGCACAATGGCAAATGCTTCCGTCTTCCAAATGGAACTCAGACAAAACACATCACAAGCTCCGAAATAATCAGGCAAATCCTTATCGCTTATAAAACCTGCCAATTTCACTTTATCCGCCACTCCCAATTCTTCAATCAACATTTGCAAATGCTGGCGAAGCGGGCCTTTGCCACCTATCAAGATCATATAGTCATCGCTCAACCGACAGGCAGCACGTATCAAGTATTCATATCCTTTATACTCGACCAGACGCCCTAAAGAGAATATGATTTTTTTTCCGGCATATTTTTCCCTGATGCGTACCACCCGCTCAAATACCGGCTTCACCGCGTCCACTCCGATAGGTATATTGCAGACTTTATCCTGTACTTTCTCAAGAAAAGGAGATTCCGCGATATAAACCGGCGTTGTCCCGACAATCACATCCGCTCTGCGGAGTAGCCAGTCCTGCAACGGGGTATAGAATTTCAACAGGATTTTCTGTTTCAATATATCGCTATGCCAATGCAAAACGACAGGCCCTTTATAGCCGGACAAAAACAAAGACAGACACGCCATCGGGTCAGGATGATGGATATGAATCACGTCATATTCCTTTTGAATCTTACGCAACCGGAAAATCATGGCAGGAGCCAGCATCGTGGCAGCCACCTTTTTCCATGCCGGCACACGAAGCACCCGCGCATAGTTGTTCAACGGAAGGTCACCGGCAGGTTGGTTCTCCGCCGATGCGCACAGCATGTCGCAATAAATTTTCCTTTGCGACAATCCCATCATGATATCGAACATCACTTTCTCTATACCACCGTAGATGGGATAGAATTTACCAATTTGTAGAATTTTCATTATTTTCGAAGTCGTTTTTTTATTGTGTTGAAGAGTGGCTGTCACTTTTTAATAGCAACTCAAATAATTCCTGCCATGAACAGACATTCGGGAATCTCTTCTCCGATGAACCGACAGAAGCCAAAAAGCTGCTGTCTTCATTTAATAGCCGCCTCATCTGTTCTTTCAGCATTTCCGGTCTTGAGATGTCAAAAAAGGCAGTCCTGTCACTTCCGGCCGCCGTTTCATGCGCATAAGGCAGATTTGACAGCAACATAGGTTTGCCGGTCGGCATAAATTCGGAAACCGGTAATCCCCAGGTTTCTATCTTCGAAGGAAATACCAGGCAGTCGACAGCATTATAATATCCGAACAAACGTTCTTTGCTCATAAAGCCGGCAAATTCGACAGAATCCGTTTTCTTAAATTTCTTGTACAACCATCGTGCATACCGGTTCTCTTTTCCGCTGATAGTCAGGATAACTTTAAATCTGCCTTTACCGGTTTCTTGTTCGAGCAGGGAAGCAGCCCTACACAGAAGCTCAAAGTTTTTATGGCAATCGGGAGTGGATGCATAAAAGAATGTGAAGCAGGGAAGCTTTATATCTTCGGCGACTACTTTTGCTTCTTTACGTTCCGGTGGAGCTACTATGAACTTTTCTCCTTTTACTCCCAACATGTGGCTGAATCCCGCACGCAACCACTCTTGCTGCACTATCAGAAAATCATTGCGGTGTACATTGATGCGGTAAGCAAAACGGGTGAACAAAGCGAATAACGCAATTTTGTAATCAAACCTGAAATCCTGCCATCCCCACTTGTAAAAAGGAAAGGATGTCTGGCAATAGACCGCCCGGTGTTCCGCTATCACTCTTGGTGTGGTATCGTGGAGAGACAACCAGAAGTACACGGGTTTCAGTTGTTTTGAAATTCTATACATCGTTACATACTCACACCACAGCCTGCGCCCCCAACCTTTAATGATTTCAGGCATTTCGATATATTCTATTCCCGGATATTCGGCCAGTTCCCGCCTATGCACCAACGCAACCACACGATATCCGCCGCCGGCAGCCAAAGCGGAAAGATGCTCCAGACAATCCCGAAGAATAGTCAATGTACCTCCTTTCCGCAAACTTACAGCCGAAACCACTATTGTTTTTCTTTCCGTCACTTTTCTTTCCGTCACTTTTCTTCCCGGCTATTTTCTTCCACTGCACATTTTCCCGATGTCAGTTCACCGAATAGTTCTGTCCAGCACTTCATGATGCGCTCTTCCGAAAAAGCTCCCGAATTCATATACGCATTCATTCCCATCCGTTTCCTGAGCTTGTCATCTTCCATCAACCTCAACACGCGGTCTGCAAGCATCGGGAGATTTGCTTCGGATACCAGATATCCGTTTTCTCCGTCGGTGATTATATCTTTAGGCCCGCACTTGCAGGCAAAGGAGACAACCGGCAGTCCAAAGGATTGAGCTTCCAGCAAAACCATTGGCAGGCCTTCATAGCGCGAAGACATCACTAATAAAGATGCTTGTCGGTATTCTTCCCCGATATCATTGGTAGAAGGTTTCAAACGTATGCAATGGCTCAACCCGTGTTCATCAATTTGCCGTTGCAGACGATTCTGCCATTCTCCGTTTCCGACAATATCCAGCACCCATTCCGGCCGGAAACGATGAATAATCTCCCAGGCATCAATCAGGTAATCGAATCCTTTCTGATAACTATACCGGCCGACTGCAATCACTTTGTTATTTTCCAATGAAGCCGGTTGCTGTATGTCGGAAAATGTGAGTGCATTCGGAATGACTGTAATATTCGGCAAATCTCCCCAATAGGATTTGTCCTCATGCGTCAGCACGACAAAGCGATCATACTTCTTCACTATGCTTTCATCCGTCCTGCTTCTCCATTGATCGACCATTTTCCAGATTCCCTTGCGTCCGTATTGCAAACGTTTATAGCGGGAGAAATGAATCTCAAGCACCTTCCGGCTTCCGTCCTTTATTCTCCAAAGGAAAGAGGCGTCGTTGCAGAACATGGATATGGTGATGTCCGGCCTTATCTGTTTCAGACAGGCAGTCAGGCGCTTCCGGTGTTTCCATCGCTTCAAAGGATAGCGGATTACTTTATTCAAAAGGGATTTTCCGTTATTTTCTTCGTAATTGATATTCAGGTCATAACATTGTATGCGTTCATCCAAACTGAAGAAAGATGGCTGCCCACGCTGGTCGGTAGTGATGACAGACACTTCACATCCGCACTTGACCAGATAATTGGCTTTATTGGCCAATACCCGTTCCATACCGCCGGAGTTACAGGTACCGGCTATACAATAGACGATTTTCATTCGATTGATAATTCTGGTTTCTGTTTCATGTCTTCATCCAGACAATAGAACAAGGCATAAATAATAAAAAGGTCGGTCGATACTTTTACCCAAATTATAAAGCTCAATGATAACAAGGCAAAAGCTAAAAGACGGAAAGCGGGGAATTTACGCGCAAACACCCAGGCATTATACACGAAAAACAGGGCAAAAACTACAAATCCCGACAATCCACAATAGAGAATAAAACGACAATAGCCGATATCCGTGTTATAACCCCAATTACCGAATAATCCCGTTCCAATCATCCATCCTTCAAAATTATCCGGCCAAACCCACATCACTGTATTTAGTTTGTCTGTCGAATCTGTCCGCCATTCACCGGTTTCAACCCAACTGAAAAAGCCTTCAAAAGCAAACCGCATATTCTGGTAGAAATCAGTATCGTGTTGATACAGGTAAGTCCCCACAACGATAAACACGACCAGCAGACTCCCAAATACTGAATAAAACTTGAAATTGCGCACCTGTATAATCAAACGGAAAATTCCCGTAGAATAGATTATATAAGCAAATCCCATCACCATTCCGACAGTAGTAGTCCGCGAAATCATATTTCCTAGAATAGCAATAAGGAAAAAACATACCAGATAAATGATTATTCTCTTCCGGTCTTGCCGGACAAGGTTGTCTTCGCACAACAAGTATGCAATCAGCAACAGAACAATAGAAAACCGTACACCGGCAGGATCCAACGCAGCACCAATGCCATAGAGGCGGTCTACCTGTCTATAAAACCATTGTCCTTGCATTATATAAGTATCTACCAAGGCCTGAAAGGCGGGAATCCGATCTATCAAAACAGCCAGTATGCACTGGGATACACATACGAATGCCAGATAGCTGATGAGCAGCCGTAAAGTAGCTTTTCCATGAACGGCACGAATAGCGGCGCACACGGCATAGGCTCCTCCCAACCACGTGAAAAAGGAACTAAAGTAAGTGACATAAGAATAATCATCCGTATTATTATAATCAACCGAAGCAAAACAGATGAATGAGAAAATAAAAGCCAGGCCGGCAGCTCCCATAAATTCTTTCGTGATAATCATCCCATTTTTCCGGCAACCTTGATAAACCACCAACAATATGCCGATAATAGCTAATATCATTTTCGTATTCGCAACAGGAAAAAAAGAAAACCTGAAGGGGAAATAATATCCACTCACGGCCATTGATACCAATAGCATAGCTAATAAGCGCATCATACTTTATCTATCAGCAATTATTTGTAAATAACTCCATAAACCACCTTGAACACAATACGATAATACAGTTTCAGAAAGATGAAATATCGTTTTACAGCTATCCATTGGATAGCTTTCGTTCTGAAAGAAAGCATCTTATTTTTCAAAACGTGGCCATTAGCTTCGGGAAACCATTCCAGCCATAGCTTATAGCGGGATTCATCGTCTGTCATCAGAAGCGGAAGTTTTATATTGAGTTTTAAAAAAGGAAGAAACTTTGATAACGAACAAGCATAAGGAGAAGCGTTAATAGCCCGCTCCACCTCAAAAAGATTAGCTGTCACTTGCCTGACGTGTTCTTGCGAATATGTTTTTGTCAGCGAATGTTGGTTCTGCTGTTCATAGTGATAAAAGGGACGGTTGACCACGGATACTTTCCCGGCACAAAGAAATAATTTCATCATCACCATCATATCTTCCCCCATATTCATCCCTTCCGTAAAATGAATATCATTCTCCATATAAAGTGAACGGCGAACCAGAAAAAGCCACAAATTCCAACGCATTACTCCACACATCATATAACATAACGCTTCATAGGAATTGAAATATACGGGTTGTTTCATATACCTCTCCCCGGCATTAAATGTCAGGAACCATTCATGCCCCACAATATCCGAATCATTTTCCTGCGCTTCTTTCAACAGGCACTCCAAGGTATCCGGCTCTATGGTATCGTCCGCATCCACATAGTAAACATAATCCCCCGTGGCATGTCTTAACGCCGTATTGCGTGCGGCCGCCACTCCACGATTGTATTCATGACGCAAAACTTTGGCTGCAAAATTATCTCCCTGATATTGTCCGGCATAATCAATAAGTATATCCAGACTATCGTCCGTGCTGCAGTCATCTACAAATAAAATCTCCAGATTCTTATATGTCTGAGCGCATAAGGACATCAGGCAGGGCTTCAAAGTTGCTGAAGCATTATATACGGGGACAATGACGGAGACTTTCATATTTTCGTTCTTCATTTATTCTCCTCCGGATATTTTAGTTGCCACTCGTCCACCAACCAGAAAAGCCAGAATTTTCGGGGTTGTCCTGTTCAGCAAATAATAAAGCAGCAGGCAGATAATAACGGTTATTACAGGTGTAAGAATATAAACCAGCAGGAGTCCGCCGGCACTATCGACCAAAAAAGTGCGTGAAAAGAATCCTTTTGTCCAATTGATTATATACATCTCATGAATAGCGTAAATGAAAAAGACTGTAACGGACAAATTACAGAATTTTCTTTTCCAGAAATCGCTGCCAATCACCCTGTTCATCAAATTAATGGCGCTAACGATTCCGAAAGGGATAAAGAGCCTGACCAAATACTCGCCCAGTTCATGCCCATTATTATAAATAGCGCAGCATAGAAGCAGCAATGCCCCTATGCCACTCTCATAGCTGAATTCCAAACTCAGCCTTAAAAGATTTTCTTTATGAATGCCCCAATAAGCTCCCGCACCAAAGAAAAAGAAAGCTGTCATACTGAATCCCGGAACCCGCGTCTCCCAAGTAGTGAGATACAACGCCAACAGAGCTAAAAGTCCATATCTCCCCAAATAGCGGAATAAGCAGTAAAATAAGGGCGCACACAAGGACATGCAAATCAAATCACGCAAATACCATAAAGGAAAATCAACCGGCCCCAACCAGAACAGTTCAACCCATGACTGATTCTGAATATTGAATATCCCGTCTTCTTTAACTTCCAGCGATAATAAAGAAAAAATATATTGTTTGGCATATATAGCTATTATCATGAGAGCATTCCATAAAAAATAAGGAATTACAAGTGTCATACAGCGTTTCTTCAACTGCGAACGATAAAAGTGAAAGTCACATGAGCCTGACTTGCGAAAGAAAAAATAGCCGGAAAAAAGAAAAAAGCAAGGGACTGCTATCCGGCCTATAATATGAGAAATTGTTTCTGAAAAAACATGATATATATTCATTCCCGAAAAATTCATTTCTATGGGGAGCAGACGTTCAGGAAGTACATGGATGAAGACAACAAGGACAATCAACGGAAATCTCAAGGCTTCTATCAACTCCGACTGCCTTTTTTCAAGTTCATTTTTCAACATAAGATTTCTTTTAGTATTTTATCTACTACACTTATATACCGGCTGCTGAATTTCCGTGCAAACAAGGCTTCCGATTGCATCAAAGTTCCAAAGTCCTTTTCTTCCCATTCCTTAATCTGATTATCTTGCCAGTTAATCATTCTTGCACATCCGCGCCCTTCGTCCGTTGCATCATAAATACGGTCACGAAATAATGAATTCCAGCAGATGGTCTGCACAAAGATTTCATCCGCACAAAAAGTATGACTGTATATGTGCTCCACTTCTTTCTTCTGCTGAAGCAAATATCCGACACAATCGGCAGTCAGACTCACCCATTGGGTGCCTTTCTTAAAATTTACGGTCTTGTTCCGGCACAATCCTGCCATATACTGTATACGGATGAATCCGGCGCGTAACACCTTCTTCCCTGTAGCCACAAGTCCGTCCGTTTCTTTAAAACTTTTGGGGAACAAATGCCACTTCCTTACTTTACGGTTTATTTCTCCGGCAATGTTTCCTTGATAATAACCGACAAACTCCTTTCCTGCATTGAGTTGGAAAAAAAGATGGATATAGTCCTGGGACTTAAGAGGCATGTCAACCCCTGAAAGCAAATGATAATGACTATATCCGCCATGTTTATATGCATTCTCAAATAAGAGATATTCAGCCTTCACTACACTTATATCCCCCCAACGGACATCAATACGTCCTGTCAAGATGTGCAGCCCCGCATGCAATGTCCGGCAAACGGGATAGGTTTTCAGTTTCCGGTCAAAGTGAATGTAAATATCATTCCGTTCATCGTCAACCGCCTGAAGAAGCCGGGAAAGGACTTCAAATTCACTGTGGGCAATAATCAAGTAAGCGTGCTTCATGGTTTGGTAGCTATATGAGTTAAAATCTTATTTACAATGCCCATATCCGTTTGACTGAACTTACGGGCAAACAGGCAATCAGAATCAAGCAGTTCTTCATAATCTTCCGAATGATAGACACGAGGGCTGGAGCCGCCGTCAAAATCGCACTTCAACAGTCTGTCATAATAATAGATATTATCTTTCAGAGGTGACTCACTTAACTCCGAAGGTATAAAAAACTCATCGCCGGCCAACGTAAAGCGATACCGCTTCAAGACTTCTTTCTTGTTCTGTAACATATATCCGACACAACGGTTAGTCACACTCACCCATTCGGAAGCAATTTTATAGGATCGCTCCTTATTTCGGAAAATATGCAATTCTTTCTGAATGCGGATACAAACTTTCCATAAGAACTGGTTAAGCCGTCTTATCCGGTAATCCTTATGCATGAAATTCTTCATAAAGAAATTATATCGCCGCATCTTCTGATTAGTCTGGTAATCACAGTTAGGCACGGACGCAAATACTTCCTTATCTTTCAAGCCTTCAAAAAAATTATAGATATAGTCTTGAGACTTCAATGGAAAATGTACTCCGGAAAGCAGATGGTAATAACTATATCCGCCTCGGGAATAAGCTGCTTCGAACAGAGCATATTCAGCCTTAATTAATGAAATATGCCCCCAGCGAATATCTGTCCGTTCTTTCAAGATGTGTAACCCTGCATGCAGGGTTTCAAATGCAGGACAGCTCTTCAGTTTTTTATCGAAATGGATATAGATATCGTTCCATTCAACATCCAAGGCTCGGACTAACTTCTCTAAAACCATGAATTCATTGTGAGAAATTATCAAATAGGCATGTCGCATTTCAAATTTCCTTTTTTAATCTGATTACTGTCTTTAACCGTTCCATCGCATTCTCATCATAATATGCCATTTTATGTATATTGCTCAACTCTAATGCTTCCTCAAATGAAAAGCTATCATAGGTTCCGTTAATTTTAGTTTGCAGGATATGCGGAATGCAATCATTGACTATCATAGAGTTCCTATCAGGAAAACGACTGGTCATCAATTCGTTAAATAAGACCTGAAAGAAGAAATAATCGGGAACGGTATTTTGGGTTCTCCAGAAATGCAACAATAAATCACATAATACGGAAATGACCTGACTGCCTTTTTGTGCATAAATGACACTATTCAGCACCCGCACCTTAAAGTCTCTGTCCCATCCGAAATAGTAAGCATAAACGTTCTCCCAATAGTCTTTGTTTTTTTCTTCATCAGAACGCTGGAACATAAAGAATTCTGTCTTCTTATATGCTTCCGGCAAATGACCGGTTAACAAAATGGTGGCATCCAACCATATCCCGCCATATGTTGCCAATAATGCCAACCGTAGCAAATCGGAAAAGAATGTACGGGTAAACTGCGGATTCTTCCGCTTTTCCCAAACAAAAGCCGGCAAATCCAGATAGTCGGGTATAGTTGCGTCTGTAAGACGGATTACCTGATAATCACCTTTATATTTATCCACAGACTGAAAACATATTTGTATTATCTCGGGCAACGTATGCGTATCAATGCCTTGTCCCCAGTACTGCCAGATAATGCGCTGACTCTCCATGCTTTTTTTAGGTTTCAACGAGTACTTCTCCATATTCCCGCTAAAATATCCGGTAATAACCGGATTCCAGAAATCAGCAACCGCTTTTTGCCGTTTTATAATCGTTCTTTTACGAACTGATTTCCAACAGGACGCAGGTACTAAAAGCCGGACTGTTTTTTTTATTTTCTCTAACATCCGTATTTCAATTTACGATATAAGAATTGAGTTGTATTAATCAGATAGTTTCCCAAAAAGGATTTGCCGAACCGGAATAATAGATACATCCTTTTGTTTACTTTCCATTCTTTCTTTACTTCCATGGGAAGCAATTCATAATATCGCCACCAAAGTAGAAATTCAACAGTAAAATGATTCCACGGTTTAGCACCGGTATAATGCACCGTTCCATGTCGGTGAATATCTATCCAGTCTTGTTCGGTATACTTGCGAAGAAATAAAGATTTATACTGTGGCAAATAGAAAGTCCGTATAGCATTATAATAGGGTGGCAATCCTATTATCCGGCCTTTACAAAGCTGATTAAGCACATCCTGGTCAGGAAACTCCAGATATTCTTTTTTTGACGCTTCCAGAAACTTCTTTACCATACCATCCCGACGCATTAACTCCAGATTCATGATTAAAAACCCCGAATTGATGTACTGCATCGGATTGCATCCTATTGCCTTAAAACGCTCTGTCTGAAAATCTAAAGGGGCCTCAAAAACAGCTGCCAGATAATTATTCCCCAAATCTATCGAATGGTAAAGTTCCGCTAAATCATTACGAACTATTACATCGCAATCTATATATATCACTTTATCGTATTCAGGCAGCAAATCGGGCAACAACAAACGGTAAGACGCGGCTTCGGTATATTTGGCATCAACATATATATCTTGCAACCTCCCCTCGAGATTTACAAAAGAATACTGCGCACGCTCCCCACCAATCAGTTGTATCTTTTCTTTCAACTGCGGGGGAAGTTCTTCACTAAGCAGACATATAACGTGAATCCGCCTGACCTGTTCCATATTTTCGAACATAGAATGAAGGCATGTTGCCGCCGGAATAAAATAATTAGGAGTAAAAGCTATTACTACGGGTACAAATTCAATCATTTGATATCTTTTAATCAAGACTGCCTGACAATCCTGCAAAATAATCCATATATTTTTTCGCTACTATTTGTGGAGAAAAATGAGATACATACGCACTTGCTTTCTCAATATGATTTTGAAAGCTTTCTGCATCCTGTTTTTCATATTTCAACAGATTCATACTTAAATCCTCTTCACTCTTTTTCTTGAAAGTAGTTCCACAAACACCCATCGCTTCCTGAATGCCGTCGCCATCAGAACCCAACACATAACAACCGCAAGCTAAAGCTTCTAAAACGACTATGCCAAAAGCCTCATAGCAAGAACTTGGCATTATCAGACATGAATGTCTGTTCAATTCATTGACTAATGCCTCCCCTCTCATTACACCTTTAAAATGTATATAAGGCTCCATATTATGTTGTCGGGCCAGTTCCTGAAGTTTCCTTAATTCTGCCCCGTCACCGATTATAGTCAAGTGAAAATGATATTGACTCTTATTATAGTACATAGCAAATGCCTTAATCAACAAATCGGCTCCTTTTTCCCTGCTCAGCCTTCCGACAAATACAAAATCCCTTCTAGGCGAGTAATTGGAGAGCTTAAAAGTGTGGTTGTCATAAGCATTGTAAATAACACTATATTTGCGGCATAACTTCAATTTCCGTCCGACAGCATTGCTGACTACAATATTGTGGGCTAAATTCGAAAGAAACCATTTTAAGAAAGAAGAAAAATCTCTCTTCTGGTTCCAGTTAAAAGAACATGAATGATGGGCTATGACCCACTTTTTGGGTCTGACAAAAACCGGCCATGCTTTTTTCAAGACCAAGGCTGAATGGAAGAAGACATCACACCATTTATAGTATTTCCAGAGAGTTGCATTGTCCGTCGCGCGCACGACTGTAAAATTAACATCTATTCTTTCATTACATGGAATGGGTGTCATCAACACCACTTCGTAACCATGATTGGAGAATTCTGTTGCCAGCAACAGGTTCATGGTTTCCAGTCCGCCCACACTAGGATAGAATACGGGAGTATATATTAATAGTTTCATTTTCATTTCATAATTCTGGCCGGTATTCCCACTACTGTAACTCCCGGAATTAATACTGATTTTGTAACAACAGCACCGGCTCCGATTTTAACTCCATCCGCAATCGTGATTCCGCCTAAAATCTGTGCATTCTGGCCTATGTCGACATTGTCACCTATAACAGGAGAATCATCCGGAAAAGTTCCCTTACTGCCAATGCAACAATTACCGTGTATTGTGCAGTTTTTACCGATACGCGCTTTAGGGTTCACTATAATAGAGCCGTAATGCCATATTTTCAATCCTATATCAAAGCAACCGGCGCTTATAAAGAAGCCTAACTTACGCCCTAATATATTTTTCTTTCTTTTGTAATAATACATCAGCCATTTATTGGGAGCGTAAAATGTGTACCACTCTTCCGAACGTAAGGCATATAAATAAGCCCTCACACAATATTGCTCTGAATGTAAAAGATAGTCCATAAATCCTTCTTTGGACAGGATTGGATAATATTCAATCCTGTCTGATTTTATATAATCATTCATACCTTCAGATGTCTTCCAATTACTTTTTCTACCGGCCGCATTATGAACATCCTTACCTTATCTACCAAAATCGCAAGAATATAAATTGCGCAAATAGCGCAAACCGCCCATAACAAAAACAAGCCCGTGGATAGTTCACCCGCTTGTATCACAATTTGTCTTCTTATTATATCCCAGAAATACATATGAAATATGTACACAGCCAATGACGAGCTCGCTATACGGTTAATCCAGTTACTCTGAATATTAAATGTGGTGAACAACAACATAAAGAAGCAAGAAGACAGAATCACCAAAGGGTTATTGTAAGCAAATACATGAAGGTCTGCATGCTGTCCCCATCCTGCTTCAATGGCAATATATGCCATCAGCAGATTTATCAGACCCGATAAGATATAACCGGTAATAAGGTATAGTCTTTTTCTTTTTACATTATTCAAATCAATTTTACGGAGATATCTTCCTAATACGTATATATAAACAAACTGCATGGTAGAATATCCGATAACATTCATCTCCGCTTTCCATAACCATCCCAAATAACAATTCAAGATAGTCAATAAACAGATAAAATATAGATGTTCTTTTAAGGATATACTCTCCAAGGCTTTATTCAGGACAGGAGCAAAAAGAAGTAAACCTACATAACATGTAATAAACCACAACGGAGAATTGGAAAATACTAAAAAGGAAAAGAACAGTTGCTTCTGTGTTATGTCCGGTAATGGGTGTAATACCAAAAGGGCTAATATGGAATAGAATAAACATTGCAAATAAAGTGATACTACTTTACGGGGATTCATCTTGATACCGAAATATCCTGAAATCAATACAAAACAGTTCACCACGATAACTGTAAAACTCTCGATGGCCAACTGTGACATTCCACTAAGGAAATTCAGATTCAGTTCTTCTGATGTTACCGGATATTTAAGTGCTATGCCGTTAAAATGCAGTATTAATAACATAAACATTAAAATGCATCTGAGTAATTCCAGATTGGACTGTCTGCTCTTATTTATTTCTCGTATTTTCATTTGTAGCTTCTGTTATAAATCAACCTTTTGTTTCAACTGCTTCCTGCCATTTTTGAAATATCGTATCAGAATCTTAATCCTTTTCCACAATGACAAGCAATCCAAATCTGCATTAGATTGCCGGCTGACATAAAAATCGCAGTAAACTTTCGGATTAAACCAGATGGATTTTCTGTAATATTCCCACCAAATATCAAAATTAGGACACCACCCCCACCAAGGTTTAGGGCCTGTATAATGGACTATTCCTTCTGCTTGTGCTTTCCTCAGTTCTTCCTGCGTATAAAGGGGCGTTTCCAACATATCAGCGGAATATTTTGAAATGTCAGAAGAAAAACAAAATAATGGCGGCATTCTGCAAATCTTACCTTTACAGACTATATTTATAATATCCATATCTTGATATTTGTAAAGCGAATGGGTCGCTTCATCTATAAATCTTTCAACAACATTTTCTTGCCGGAGAAGAGATAAGTTTAACACCATGTTTCCGGCATATATATATTCTGTATATGATAATTTCAATGTATTCTCTATGTAATTCCGGTGATCCGGCCTAAAATAAGAGGCATCTACCACCCCGGCAACATAATATCCCTCCATATTTGTGCTTTCATATATTTCAGACAAATCATTACGGAAAATTACATCTACATCTGAATATATGATTTTATCATACTCCGGAATAATTTCCGGAATCAATAAACGGTAATAAGTAGCGATAGTTATCCCCCTAATCTCAAAAGCTGATTCAAAAGCCCTACCTACACAACGATATTGAATCCTGCAATTCCCATAAATCAAAGGTAATTTGTTTAATTCGCTATTCTCAAAAGAACATTGCTCTCCATGCAAAATAAAAATGTCATAAAAAGTCTCAGGTCTTGCATTGAATAGCAACGATGTAATACATACACCCGCCTGCAGCTCCAGATTTGTATCAAAACAAAAAACAATTGGTATCATTCTCTTTTCCATTACTTAAAATCTAATATTCAATAATTGATGGCTGTATTCAGAAAGTCAAGACTCATCGCCCGTTTTTCATCCAATATCAATTCCACATCCCTATAGTCAACAGGTTCCAACAGTATTTTTTTTCTTTGCTCAAAGTCTTCCTGGGAAGAAACAAAACGATATTCTAATTGCACAAGACGTAATAATGAAGAAATACGCGCATTGCCCCTCACCGTATTACCAACTACAATAAAAGGCTTATGAAACAGAATAGAATACACACACCCATGAAATGAATCTGTAACTACAAAGTGGGATGACGCAATATGCTCCACCCACTGTACAGGTGATAATGACGGCAAAGCAAATAATGACCTGAATCCCAATGATTTCTCGATTGACTGCACTCTTATAATCTTCAAGCCCTTCTCTAAAGCTATCTGTTCTAAAATACGATTTGCTTCAGTCTGGACATCCAGCAAATAAGCGAACAAATTAATTCCATATTGTTCCATATTCAAATGAAACAAATGTATATAATCATCTTTATTTAACAACATGGCAGGATCTAACGTCTGGATACTGTCTCTCTTACACTTCCAATGATATTCTTCAATCAATTCCAATCCACTATCTTCTCTTACTGAAACGGCATCAAAATGGGAAAATAAATCTCCACACCTTACAACAAGTTCGTCTGTATACTCCTTATGGTCAACACCAAAAGAAGCTGAATAAGCTATCCGCTTTTTATCTTTCATTTTCAAAAAAGACAGAAAATAAAGGTCTATCCACGAATCTGCCATAAACAGGCTTCTCCATACCTGATCGGAACCTACTATAAAAACATCAAAATCACTATCAGACAAACGCTCCAAATCATTTTTATAATAATATTCCTCACTTGTGAATATTATTTTGTCTTTTATGAACCGGATAATTCTCCGATGTCTGATATATGCTTCCAATCTTACTCTCACAAATTCGTCTTTTCCTGATATTTTACTTAGTAGTTTCTTATATATGCCTTTTAAAACACCACGGAAAGAAAAGACGAACGAAGCCGACCATTTAATGACCTCTACTTCATGTCCCATCCTCTGAAGAATGGTTTGCAAAGCATAACATTGAAGTACTCCACCGTAATTTTCACGTAGCGGAAACGTCAATATCGCAATCTTCATTTATATAATTCTCTTTTAATACGTTGTTTAACTCTATAAAAAAATGAATATTTCAAGTTCTTGGTAATCAATGTTTCCAAGCATGAAGCTTCATCCAATCTTTTAAAAAAACGTCCTCTGTTAGGATGCCGGTTGACAGAATATGCTATATTAGGATTCCCCCGAACTACCTCTTCATATGAAGATATTTGTAAAGTACGTGCCTTCATTTTCTTATAATATATAAGTGACTTTTCATTATTCAACAGTACCAGGCTAACTCCTTTGTCATCGTCTATCTCCGGCAATATGTTTTCAATTCCCCAAAAATCACCGATAGTGACATCACTTCCCGCCCGTCCGGATTTAAACGGACAGGCATAGCAGGAAGGGCGTAATATTAAATCTGACAAGAAGGCTTTCATATATATATCCTCATAAAACACGGATGTAGATGATACAGTCTCTCCACTCTCATTCACCAATAATGATAGAGAAAAACTGAATTTTTTCCAACCTTCTTTTTTTGACCGGAAATCAATATCATGTATCCGTCTATTTTCTGCTTTTTCAATCAAATAACGCCTCCAGACTTTGGGACTGGGTACTCCATGACACACAAAATCAACAGTTAACAAGTTATTGTATTCATGATGCAAGAATAATTTCAGACCTGCTATCTGACAGGGAGTTCCTGAAAACAAGACAGTACGTCCCGTTTTCAGAAATGTTTCCACTTGCAAAAAACTATCTCCCAGCCTGCTCTGTACATACTTCGAACCACGGAAGGCAGAGAGTTCATCTTTGCTTTCGGTATAATCATGCACTACTTCCCAATGATTATCAAAACGCGCACCAAAAACGACCCCACCTTCTTCCAACACTTGTTCTGCCAATAAAGAAAAAATCCCACCAGAGGAACTTCTCATCCGGATTTCTTCATCCGTATTCCTGGCCGCATATATCTTCAATGGCTTGCCAATCATATCTTGACGATGTATTACCGGACATCTTTTTTCACAAAGTCCACAGTTAATGCATAAAGATTCCTCTATCCCGGGATACAGGAAACCTTCCTTGTCAAGCGTCATCGTTATACATTGCCGGGGACATACTGAAGCACAGGATGTACAACCGCAACAATCTTTTTTATCTGTGATATGTATTCTATCCATGGAAGAAGGACTTTTTCAGATTAATAAACAATGAATAAAAAGAATGGCAATCCAGCAATACAAAATACTTTATTCTATCACGCAAGGAGATATGCTTCCTTTGATGCCTGTTTCTTTTAAGTTCACTATATAACTGTCTCATTTCTTCTTTTCTATCGAACAAAACAGCCAGGTTCATTTGCTCATACACATATTTCATATACAATGCAGCCTTATACTTTTTTTTCTTTTTGACCGGAATACAATTCATACGTTCCAATGTTCCGGATATTGTTCTTTCATAAGATTGCACTTTACATAACAGTTCCTTATAAGATGTACCCCGTGAATGAGATTCCATTCTCACCAATACATTGTATAAAGATTCCTTTACCGTAACACAACGGTTTTCATACAACAACGGCAGCATTAACTGCCAATTCTGACCGGTAATCTTCTCGGTATAAATTTCTCTTCCTACAATATATTTATCAACCAGACGAAGGTCTGCCATGTATCCTCCCGCCAGAAACCAGTATCCGTTTTTTGCAAAAAGACAATCCTCAAAAAGATATTCGCTTTGCTTTTTCCGGGCATTCAGCCCCAACTTCCCAACATACTGCAATGTTTGTGAATCCAACAAATTCGCTTCACAGCGTACCAATCCTATATCACTTTTCCTGTTTTCAGTCAGAAACACATTTATCAATATTTCCAAAGCTCTTGGGGAAGCATAATAATCATCACTATCCGGCCATACCAGGTATGAACCTTTGATTAACTTCAAACCATTGTTGATGGCGACAGACTGCCCCGCATTCTCTTGATATATATAGGATAATGTATACTTTCTCTTTTCAAATAAAGGTATATAGGATTCAACTATAATTTGTGTGTCATCCGTAGAGCCATCGTCTATCACATACATTTCCACATTGGGATAGGTCTGCTCCAATACTGAATCCAGCAAACGATGAATGATATCACCACAATTGAAACTCGGGGTCAAAATACTGATTAACGGGAAAGTCATCTGCTACAATATCTTCTTATTATATTATGAACCAAAGCTCTTTCTAATTTATTCATCACAACCAGATAAGTAATTGCTCCTATTAATAATGCTGATGACAGACTTATGGCAATAAAACGCAGCAATCCTTCTTCCATCCTACTACTACAGAAATAAAGTATACCAAATACAAGAATCGCAATACTTAAACAACGCATCAGGTTTATTACAAACTTTTTAAATGAATAAGAAGGCAGGTGCAGATGTAATGTCCATGCATTTGAAAGCATCCCTCCAAAGACTGCTATCACATTAACCCAATAAGCCCATTGAGGATTTCCGCCTAATTTGAAAGAAATATAGGATATAGGAACTACCATCAAATACAATGTCCCATTTATCAAGCTCGGGCGTTTTATTTTTCCTGTCGCATGTATCGCAATCATTACAACAGAAGATAGATTGGCAAATAAATTAAAAAGCAATGTCAAACGACAAAAAGATACTGCATAATCGGGGACTATTTTCAACCAAAGACCCAACACATAATTGGTCTCTATCAGTAGAGGAACAGTAAATAATAGCAATAGCATAAAAGTGAACACCGCACATTTATTGACCAGATATTCTACCCTTGCGAAATCTCCCACCGAATAATTCTTAACCACTTGTGGACGTGTAGCTGTCAAGACATTTCCTGCAAAGCCCATCACAGCACCTTGCACCTGTCCTGCAATACCTGCTGCCGCATTTATTAGTGGGCCAAAAAACATATTTAATAATATATTCACACCTTGTGTCCGGGCAATAACGCTCATGTTTCCGTATAAATCCCAACCTGAAAATAATAGCATGGGACGTAAATAAGGATTTCGAACAGATAAGATAAACCTGCACCCTACAAGGTTACGGACACAGTAAAACCTATAAATCGCCATCACCAATAATGATGCTGCAAATCCCAAAGAACTCAATACAACCAGTTTGTCAAACGGAATAATGATTAACAAGTACACGATTAATAACCGGACTAAAATATTTCCTATCTCAACATAGGCAAACACATCTATTCTCTCATTTGCTATAATCAATGCATTGTAGGGAACTTGTATAATTCCCAGCGCCATGCCAAACACGGAGAACTGATATACAATCCGAGCCGCCCATAAACGGGATTCAGGAATAATCAATTTACTTTCCAAAAACCACAAACCGACAGTTTCTCCCAACAAGAGAATAACTAAGGCTATTATAATATGTATGGTCAATGCCACTGAAAAGACTTTCTGCAAATTCTGATAATCTTTCCGTCCTAATTCAAATGTTAAAAAACGGGATGTAGCTCCACTCATTGAAGAATTTAAAAAACTAAACATCACTACAATTCCGCCAACTACATTATTTATGCCAAAATCTTCTATTCCTAAAGTATTCAGTATTATACGTGAAGTATATAAAGATACTAACATACTGAATAGCATTCGCACATAAAGCAACAAGGTATTCTTTGCTATCTTTCCCGATTTTCCCAACAGTTATCAGTTTTTATTGTTAAAACAGACTCATTCAACAGCTTATGTAAAAAAAGGAATAGCTCGTTTTAATATCCTGTCATGCACATACTTCAATATAATACTCCCTACCACTACAGTAATTAAATAACAGAAAAACAGAAGTATTTTATTGTGAATCACCCCATATTTTACACATGATGTATACAGATACATAACGGAAGCGTGAAGAAGATACATTTCATAAGTTATACCACCACATTTTGCCCAGAAAGAGGAGCTAAAAGCAATATTAATCCATGTTCCCGGAACAACACATGACAGTATCATCACCGGGACAAATATCAATACATAACAGTCATATGACTGAACCGCAAACATTGATAAAATAAAAAAGAGGAAACAGGGTATTGAGACTAAATTTAGTAATGTTCTATATCTAGTTATTGAGCCTATGTTATTAATATAGATATGATACGTCAAAATTCCGATGCTTATGCCGGCCATACCTCTTAACAAGGGTAAAGGAAAGCATCCGACAATATCCCAATTCTCTAAAGAAGGTTTGTCTGACGAAAACAAATAAGTATATACCAAAATAACAAGAACAGGCAATATCACATTTACTGTAACACGTTTACCGGTATTCAGCATAGCATACAATAAACCTCCACCTACAATAAGAACACTCAAATACCACAACGGATAATTAAATCCTCCTTTAAAAATCCCCATATCCTGAAGAAATAACAACTCCGGTAATATGCGAATTACATTGTCAAAAATGTAGTCAATTGACAAAGCTCCAAAAGAGAACCGCATATAATATAGGTTCAGTGAGTATATCAGGATAAAGGCAATCAAATATTCCAAATAGAAGCGCTTTATCTTTTTCAACGTATATCGTACAGTTCCAATATTCCTTTTCAGAAAACTACGATATAATAAAAAACCTGATAATATAAAATAGAATTCAACCACAAGGTAACCATGCTTGAAAATATTAATAAGTTCAAAATGCCAGACAGCCAGAACCAGCATAAAAAGAAACCGGAAAAACTCTATACTATTATTTCTATTTTTATCCTTTATCTTCACACAAGAAGAGGTTAATGGATTCTCCATAAATTTCTATTCGTATCAATTAAAAATAAGAACTGTAAATCAACGTCAAGCTACTCTTTCCACAAATCCTGCAGGAACCTCCACTAACGCAGTCCCTAATACATTAATCCTGACAGCTATCTTACTTTTCCCTCCTATCGTCACAAGTTCTCCTTCCAATCCTGTCAACGGGCCTTTGATTACTCTTATTTTTTCTCCCGGTTGGAGATGCTCATTACACATTTCAATTGCTTCCTCGGAATAATCAAGCATAAATTTGAAACGTTCCATTTGAGATTCGGGAATCGTTGCAGGTGTACTCTCGCCCCGTAACACCATAAAACGGTTGACAGATGGAAGCTGAAGAACTTGGAGACGTTCGGGATAAGTTACATGAACGAATATACACATCGGAATAATCACTCGCTGCACTTTCTTGCAGCGATCACCCCATTGATGTATTTCCTCCTGTAATGGAAGAAAGGATTCGATACCCAACGTGGTAAGACGTTCGAAAATTCTTTTTTCTCTATTACTCTGTACATAAGCAACCAGCCAATGTTTCACTTTGTCGTCCATAACGATTATTCTCTATTAATAATTTACCTGATAAAAGATGTCCTCCGGGTGCGCTCCGCTTTCGCTAGTCACATAACTGTTGGCTACCGAAGTTTTCATTATTATCTTGTTTACTCCTTTTCTTGTATCTTTCGAACCGGAAAAGGAACTAAGGGTTATTTTTTCAGTTAAAAGTCTCTTGAATTCCGGAAGAAGCAAACTCACGCAGCAGAGTCCGCTTCAGCCCTTCTTCTAAAGTGTACGCAGCTTTAAATCCTGAATTCTGCATTTTAGCAGAATCGAATTGGGTCACCGCACAGAACTTTTTTACACGAACGGAACTCACGGATAATTTCTTTCCTGTCACTTTGGCCAACAAGTCAAAGCAGTAGCCCCCTAACATCCCCAACCAATAAGGGAAATGAGTGGCAGGAATATGTTTATCTAAAACATCACTCACACGATAAACCAAATCATTCATCGTGAAATCCGGCTTATCAACATAATTAAACACATTATAACCAGTCTGCTTTTCTTGTATCAAAAAGTGAATAAAAGAAACTACATTCCCTACGTATGCCATAGATTTTTGATTATCCCCTTTACCAATCATCAGAAACTTGCCGGATGCAATCTGCTGCAGGAGATTATAAACATTTCCTCTGTTATCTTCGCCAAAAATAACTGTGGGACGAAGAATATTAATATTCCAGTCGGGATGTTGGGAATACCATTCTTGTAATACACATTCGGCCTGCCATTTACTACGCCCATAGTCATTGAAGGGATCAACAGGGGATGTCTCAGAGGGATTTATTTTATTTAGTCCATAAACTGCAACAGAACTGGTAAATACTAATCTGGATATCCCATTGTTTAACATGGCAGTAAGTGTATTGCGCATACCTCCAACATTCACATCATAGTAAAGGGATACCGGCGACACATTATCCTTATGCTCGGCAGCAAGCAGTATGACTACATCTGTACCATTCAGCAGTTCTGTCAGTTTTTGTACATCCGACACATTAGCAATTTTCGTTATTTCCGGATGTTGCCCGCTTTGCTGTTTGTCTATGTTCAATAATTCAAAATCTGTTTGTTTCAACAAATGAATCAAGCGACTTCCAACAAAGCCGGATCCACCAATAACAGTAATTTTCATATCGTTTATTTTAATTGTTTGCTCATTTTAGTTTCTAATTGGGTGACTTCTATTCTATCAAGCCATAAATGAAAACCAATCCAAGAAACGATATCCACCAAAAGCACTATATTGTTACTTATATATTCTACTGCAATAATATTAAAGAGACTAAAACACAATGCCAGTATTAAAATAAGTATCATCGTTATATGATGTGATATCCCCATTCGTAAGAACTTATGATGTATATGATTACGATCGGGCATAAAAAGTGGTTGATGACTACGAAAACGTAACCAGACGACGCGTACGACATCAAATACCGGCACTATCAATACAGCATAGGAGACTACAATCGCCCCTTCTGAGAAAGGCTTTATAGACGGATTGTTCATAGCATAACTAATGGCCAAAAAAGAAACAGACAATCCCAATGTCAAACTACCTGTATCACCCATAAAAATACGCTGCTTACTTTTCAACATGCCAAATACATTATAGTAGAAGAAGGAAATAAGTACACCTGTGGTAATAAAAGCAAAAATTGCATATAACCAAGCTTCATTATATGCAAACAAACAGCCTAAAATAATACAGGCCATTGCAGATAAGCCGGAACAAAGCCCATCAATACCATCTATCAAGTTTATAGCATTTACTATAAAAACAACAACAAATACTGTTAATGGCATGCCAATCCATGGAGATAGCGCAGTTACACCTACCAAACCATATAAATCGTTTATCCATAGCCCCGAAAGCGGAAGAAGTGAAGCTGCTATCACCTGTATTGCAAATTTTCGTCGATAATCAACCCCAATTAAATCATCCATTATTCCTATCATAAATAGAATAACCAAACCACACATCAACAACAAAAATTGAGGAAATATTAAAGATGGACTCAAAACAGAAAAAGACAAATCAAACTTATACATAAAAAACATGGATAGTGCCAACAGACAACATTGTATAGGCGCAAATGCAACTCCTCCCAAACGAGGGATAATACCAGTATGTATCTTACGACCATCAACTGCATCAAATAAACGTTTTCGAAAAGCAACAAGTAATATTTGTGGAGTAATAATCCACCCCATAAATACTGCTATAAAAAACGCTATCACTATAAAAAAATAATTCATTTATCTACTCTTTTTTTTTGACTAAAAACCATTATCACCGATCCTATCCTTATTGTTAAAAATTGAAATTATTATTCTTAAAACATAATTTCCAATCTATGGATATAGACTACATTATACTGATTACTAAATGATTATACAATATAATTAGGATTTCTAAATATCACTCTCTATTCCGTAATAGAGAGTAACACAAGATATAACAATGATATATATCTGATTTACAATGATTTATATTAAACAAAATATTAAAATAATGTTTCATATCAAACATTATACTTTATAGTTTACAATTAAACACAATATAAGATTCTTATTATCAATACTTTAAATATTATAATACTGAATCTATTGTGAAACATATAAGATATTAAGCGCTATTTAATCATTAGAAATAAAGAACATGGAAACAAAACAATTATTAAACGAGCTACTTTACATTGGAGAGCATTTGTCATGCAAGAACTACATGACAGAGATTACCACAGGATTCAAATATGTTGAATTTAATAAAAAGACAATTATAGAAGAAGAATGTGCACAAAAGAATTACCTTGTATTCTTTCTAAATGGTCATTTTTCCGTCAGTTGCAATCATTTTCATGGATATACATTCCATAATAACGAAATGGTACTATTACCTAAATCGTCAATAATAAAAATATCGGCAGAAACTAAGTCCCAGATGCTAACGATGGCGTTCGACGTACCTTTAAGCAGTTGCGATAAGCTATTATTTCAAACATTAACTCCAATATGTAAGGATATGGAATATAATTTCGACTCCATACCTATCCATTATCCCTTAATGCCTTTTCTTGAAATTATTATTTATTGCTTAAAAAATGAAATGAACTGTATGCATTTACATGATATTATGCAGCGCGAATTATTCTTTCTACTTAGAGGTTTTTATGAGAAAGAACAAATCGCTATTCTTTTTCATCCTATAATAGGGAAAGAATTAGAATTTAAAGATTTTGTCATGGAGAACTACACTAAAGTTAATAATTTAGACGAGTTGATAGCATTGTCAAATATAGGAAGAACCAGTTTCTTTATTAAATTCAAAGAAGAATTTGGAATGACTGCCAAACAATGGATGATGAAACAATTAAAAGAACGAATATTAGCTAAAGTTGCCGAACCTGGAGTGTGCGTTAAACAATTGATGGAAGTCTGTAGTTTTGACTCACAAGCGCAACTATATCGCTATTTTAAGCAACAATTTCATTGTACTCCTAAGCAATTAATAAACCACTATCAGATTGATTATTAGTTATTTTTGAGAATTATATTATGATTGTACAAAAAGAGTGTATTATTGAATTTTTAGATAGTGTTTTTCTGCTAGAAATAAGCTTACTTTGCAACATCATTTTTAACCAATAGTTAGATGATATCTTGTGTTACTCTCTATTACGGAATAGATAGCAGTTACAAATATAAATCATTAATCCGAACTTCGCAAAATTTAAAGAACAAATTTAGTTTTCATTTTACAACAAATTAGTGACAGTACGATTTACTTGCGCTAACATCTCTTGATCAAATTCTTTAAGATACACCCGTGTCATCTCTTCGGATGTATGTCCCAGTCCTGCACTTATAATAGATATAGGAGCTCCACTCTCTCGCGCTAAAGTAGCCCAAGTATGACGGGCAGTGTATGTTGTCAAGCGTACATCTATTTTCAAATCAGAAGCCATTTTCTTCAAATGTCGGTTAATACGTCTCAGAGCCAAACGATATTGATCATATATAGGTACTGGTGAGGAATTATCGATAATCGGGAATACATATTCACCAGTATTTGCATACTTATCAATTAAAGATTGCATTTGGGAAGTAACAACAATATGAATCAACTGCTTAGACTTGTGACGATAATAACTTAATATCCCACCATGTATATCCTTCTTTCTTAAAAATGCAACATCAACAAAGGCCATCCCCTGAGCATAGAAGCCAAATAAATACAGATCACGGGAAAGAGCCATCTTAGAATATTCCGGTAAGGAGAGAGAAAATAGTTCCCGCATCTCTTCTTTATTAATAGCACGCTTGACAGTCTTACAAGGTCTTGCATGTACATAGGCAAAAGGGGAATCTTTAGGTTTATATCCATCCCGAACAGCCGAATTATAAATTGTTCGAAAATTACGCAGATAATAATTTACTGTATTTTCCGCTAATCCTTGCGTGTATAAGAAGTATTCATAACCAAGTACATAATTAGCATCTATCTCTTCCATCCTGATATCCGTCTTTCGAGCAGATAACGTATTTATATATTTTTTTAGAGAAGCGCGTGTACTACAATAAGCTGCCGCAGTGCCGTCTTTCGCCATACCTTTCTTACGTTCAATTTGCGTATCTATATACTGAAGAAAATAATAACGGAAACGACTTTGCTTTTTAGATTCTATGATATCATCCACTGTATACGATTCATTCTTTCTTTCCAATGCACGGACACGGTTACGAAGTTGCTGATATTCCCGTTTTAAATCACGGTTTATCTCTGTTATTTCCTTCATTGAATAAATTGAGGATTCACAATATCCAACTTCACAAGTGACTTCATTAAACTGCTGTTCAAATATACGAAACTTAGTATAATAAAGCAATTTCTGTCTTTGATGAATTATTTGGAACACTAATGGAAATGTACCATTATTAAGCATTCTCTGCTTATTAAGTAATAATCTTATCGATGCCATAATTTACTTCTACCCTATTATTATCTATTTAAAATAGTGCAAAAGTACAAAAAGTTCATCAGTGATAGATTCTTTTATATCAAAAACGCCTCACTAATATGCTCTCATAAAGGTTTTTACATAAATCACATAAAAAAAGTGGGGATATCGTTTCAATAACGTATCCCCACTATAAACTTAGTTAATGCACTTTTTCTCATTTCTCAATTCTGTACCCCCATGCAAGCATTTCGTTACGACCTACTTCACTGAGGATTTTTCTTACTAAAGAACTCATTTTCTTTGCCATAATCTTTAAACTTTTTAAGTTACTAATTCCTGAAAACTAAAACTACTTTTCTTCGTTCGGGAGAGTATTAATTGTTGAATATCCCCAAACATGTACGTCGGCTTCGCCGATCTTTCTAAACAATCTTTTTAACCTTTTCATTTTGTTATCCTTTCATTTACATGTTTTATAACACAAAAATAAGACCTTTGTTTATAGGTTGTACCTAAAAAAGGCAGAATTTTATGTTTTATAGCATATTAATTGATTTGCATCAATTAATTTAATTCTTAAGAAACTATTTCGTAATATAAATGGCAGTAAACCGATAACAAAGTGGCAGTAAATAAGACAAAAAGGCACGGATGAAATGTCATCCGTGCCTTTTTCTATACGATACCTATTATATAATAGAAAGGAATAAGCTATATAACAGGAAAGAATACGTTATATCATACGTTTTTTTACTTCATTGGAGTCTGTTCCAAAGTTGCTACGAGGAAGTCATAGAACTTCTGTACGGTAGGAATCAATGCTCTTTCGTCCGGCGAGTGCGGAGAACGCAATGTCGGGCCGAAGGAAATCATGTCCAACCCCGGAATGATAGCGCCGATAATACCACATTCCAAACCTGCATGAATCACTTTCACCGCGGGTTCTACTCCAAACTGCTGCTTATAAGATGATTTCATCGCGTGCAGAATCGGTGAATTAACATCGGGCTGCCAACCGGAATAGCCGCCTGTCATCTCTACCTTCATTCCTGCCATAGAGAAACAAGACTCAAGACTGGTAGTCAGATACTCCTTCATGCTATCAGAGGAACTGCGAGCCAAAATCTTAATAGCCGCCTTGCCTTCGCCAATCGTTATTATAGCAAGATTGGAAGAAGTTTCCACTGTATCGGGCACAGTAGGAATCATACGCGTCACGCCATTCTGACAAGCAAAGATGGCATCAATCAGGTTATCCTGAATTTCTTCGGGCACCTGACCTGCCGGAACTTCCACACGTTCCGCCGTAAAGCTGATCGGAGTTTCGATAGCCGAATATTCTTCATTGAACAGGTCTTCGCAGTATTTCACCAAGCCCAGCAATTCTTCTTCATTCTCAGCAGGGATAGTAACGATGGCGTGCGCTTCACGTGGAATGGCATTTCGCATATTGCCACCTTCCCAACTAGCCAGACGGGCTTCATAACTGGCGACAGCTTCACGGATAAAGCGAACCAGCAATTTATTGGCATTGGCACGGCCTTCATTGATTTCCAATCCGGAATGTCCGCCACGCAAGCCTTTCAAGGTAACTTTTACAGCAATGTCGCCTGCTTCGGGAGCCACTTCCTTATATTCCAACGTAGCAGTGACGTCCATACCGCCGGCACAACCGATGTACAGTTCGCCTTCGTCTTCCGAGTCGAGGTTCAGAAGGATTTCCCCATTCACCGTACCCGGTTTCAATCCGAATGCACCGAACATTCCGGTTTCTTCGTCTTTGGTGATGAGGGCTTCCAACGGGCCGTGTTTCAGGTCTTTGGCTTCCAGTACGGCCATGATGGCAGCTACGCCAAGTCCGTTGTCAGCACCCAGGGTAGTACCTTTCGCTTTCACCCAGTCGCCATCTATATACGTTTCAATCGGGTCTTTTTCAAAATCGTGCACGGTATCGTTGTTCTTTTGAGGAACCATATCCATATGCGCCTGAAGAATTACACCTTTCCGGTTTTCCATGCCCGGAGTCGCGGGTTTGCGGATAATCACGTTGCCTGCTTCGTCAACAAACGATTCCAGCCCCAGGCCTTTTCCGAAATTAATCAGGAAGTCAGTCACTTTTTCCATATGTCCTGACGGACGGGGAATTTGAGTCAACGAATAAAAATGCTTCCACACGTTCTGTGGAGCTAAAGAAAGAATTGTACTCATAACAAATATTTTAAAACTGTTTTAAATCTAATAATTAAACAGTGCCAAGTTATGGAAAAGTTTTCAGATGCCAAAGGACGTTAGCAAAAACATTCATTCCAAAGCCAACATTCGCATATCATCCAAGTAGATTCTTTAAGAAAATATCATTCCCGATGCCTATTGGCAAACGGCAAAGCTGCAAAGCCATAGATACCCAGCAAAACGACCAGAAGGGTTTGGATACCGTGTACAATCAAGGCAAAGACTCCGGCATCCACTTCATTAACCCCATAAAACATCATCATGGAAATGATGGCGAAGTGCCACGGCCCCGCCCCGTTGGGAGTAGGTACAATTACGGCGAATGTACCGACTACAAACATGACCAATGCCGCTGTCATGTCCAGGTGGGCGGTGAAAGCGAAGCAATAGAATGTAAAATAGAAATGGAAAAAGTAGCATGCCCAAATGGCTAATGTATAAAAAATAAAGAGGGGGATATTGCGCACGCCCTTCAACGACATGATGCCTTCCCAAATATTAAGTACAAAACCTTTCACTTTTTCGTAGAAAAACAATGTCTTTCTTAAATAATAAAGAAGTACTCCCACTCCGATAAAACAAAACAGGACAATGTAAAACCAAACAGACGTCAGAAGATGCAGAAGGGAAGGTATCTTCGTTCCGGTCTGCTGAAGGAAAGTGACAAATACCGGCATTTGCAGCAATACGGTAACGCCTGTTATCAGAAGGATGGTCAATGTATCGACCAGCCGTTCGGTCACGACCGTCCCCAGTGATTTGGCAAATGACACATTGTCATATTTGGCTAATATGCCACAGCGGCTCACTTCGCCGATTCTAGGGATAACCAGACTGGCCGCATAAGAGACAAAGATAGCGTTCACACAATCGCTTCTTTTCGGAAAAGCGTCCAGCGGCTCTAGCGTCTGCCGCCATCGCCAGCCACGAAACACTTGGGCAAGGACTCCGAACAATAGTGAGAAAAGCATCCACCACCAGTTTGTGCCGTGCATCAATACATCGCCCACCTTTGCAAAATCAAAGTCGCGATATACCCAAAACAAGATAAAGCCGCCCAAAACAATCGGTAACACTAGCTTCAGCGTCTTTTTTAATAGTTTCTCCATTCTTTATTCTTCGATTAGCTACGCCGGCACATCATTTATTTTTTTAAATAGTGGCATGTTCTTCATTTAAAAGAATTACCTTTGTCGGCTGCAAAAGTAATTATTTAGTTGGTAAATGAAATTAGTAAAGCCTAAAAAGTTTCTCGGACAGCACTTTCTGAAAGATTTGAAAGTTGCGCAGGATATTGCCGATACCGTCGACACCTTCCCGGAATTACCTATTCTCGAAGTGGGGCCGGGCATGGGAGTATTGACCCAGTTTCTGGTAAAAAAAGACCGGTTGGTGAAAGTCGTGGAAGTTGACTATGAATCGGTTGCCTATCTCCGCGAAGCCTATCCGTCACTGGAAGACCATATCATCGAGGACGACTTTCTGAAGATGAACCTCAATCGGTTGTTCGACGGTAAACCTTTCGTCCTGACCGGTAATTACCCGTATAATATCTCCAGCCAGATTTTTTTCAAGATGCTGGACAATAAGGATATTATACCCTGCTGCACAGGTATGATTCAGAAGGAAGTGGCCGAACGTATCGCCGCCAGTCCCGGCAGCAAGACGTATGGCATCCTCAGCGTACTGATACAGGCATGGTACAAAGTGGAATATCTGTTCACGGTGAGCGAGCATGTATTCAATCCGCCCCCAAAAGTGAAAAGTGCCGTTATCCGAATGACGCGCAACGACACGAAAGAGTTGGGATGCGACCCGAAACTGTTCAAGCAAGTGGTGAAAACAACTTTCAACCAACGCCGCAAGACATTGCGCAACTCTATCAAACCGATTTTAGGAAAAGACTGTCCGCTGACAGAAGACATATTATTCAATAAACGCCCGGAGCAACTATCGGTAGAAGAATTTATCGACTTGACCAATAAAGTGGAACAAGCATTAAAACTTTTATGATCGACAACAATGAACGAGGAATACATTGACAACGTAAAGCATCTTATCGAACAGAAAGAGGAAGATAAGGTAAAAGAACTTCTCATCGACCTTCATCCGGCCGACATCGCTGAATTATGCAACGACCTGAACCCGGAAGAAGCCAAGGCAGTCTACCGGCTGCTCGATAACGAGGTAGCCGCCGACGTACTGGTCGAGATGGACGAGGACGCCCGTAAGGAACTTCTCGAAATGCTTCCTTCGGAGACTATCGCCAAGCGTTTCGTCGACTACATGGATACGGATGATGCCGTAGACCTGATGCGTGAACTTGACGAGGACAAACAGGAAGAGGTTCTTTCACACATTGAAGATATCGAACAGGCGGGAGATATCGTTGACTTGTTGAAGTATGACGAGAATACCGCCGGTGGTTTGATGGGTACGGAAATGGTGCTTGTCAATGAGAACTGGAGTATGCCCGAATGTCTGAAAGAGATGCGCCAACAGGCGGAAGAACTGGACGAAATCTATTATGTGTATGTCATCGACGATGACGAACGCCTGCGGGGTATTTTTCCATTGAAGAAGATGATTACTTCTCCGTCTGTATCGAAAGTGAAACATGTGATGCAAAAAGACCCGACTTCCGTACATGTGGATACGCCTATCGACGAAGTGGTGCAGGCGATTGAGAAATATGACTTGGTGGCTATTCCCGTTGTCGACAGTATCGGCAGGCTTGTCGGGCAAATCACCGTCGACGACGTCATGGACGAAGTCCGTGAACAGTCGGAACGTGACTACCAGTTGGCTTCCGGTCTTTCACAGGATGTAGAAACCGATGATAATGTGCTCAAACAGACAACGGCACGTCTTCCGTGGCTGCTTATCGGTATGATTGGCGGAATCGGGAACTCCATGATATTAGGCAATTTCGACTCTACTTTCGCGGCTCATCCCGAGATGGCATTGTATATCCCGCTCATCGGCGGTACGGGTGGAAACGTCGGAACACAATCTTCGGCCATCATTGTGCAGGGATTGGCCAACAGTTCACTGGACGCAAAAGACACTTTCAAGCAAATCACGAAGGAAGCAGTGGTGGCTTTAATCAATGCCACTATTATTTCGTTATTGGTATATACTTACAACTTTATCCGGTTCGGCGCGACGGCTACGGTCACTTATTCCGTATCCATCAGCTTGTTTGCCGTGGTGATGTTCGCTTCCATTTTCGGAACACTGGTACCGATGACGCTTGAGAAACTAAAAATCGACCCTGCCATCGCGACAGGCCCCTTTATAGCCATTACAAATGACATCATCGGTATGATGCTGTACATGGGAATTACGGTTTTATTGTCATAAAAACAAGATAAACAAAAAAAAATAAGCGAAATAGTATGAAGTAATCGTTTTATTTCATTAATTTGTGACCCAAAACTAATATA
>ERZ791872.327-NODE-327-length-52052-cov-3.993980_pt1 | contig 52052 bp, 40 predicted proteins | sample MGYA00510279_ERZ791872 | MGnify/ENA primary metagenome ERZ791872 (study PRJEB30046, sample SAMN00792103) | human gut metagenome | study: EMG produced TPA metagenomics assembly of the A metagenome-wide association study of gut microbiota in type 2... | reverse complement strand
GTATATGCATGAGGGAATTAACACTAGTTAATCCCCCAAGATTTACAACTGAGCCATAAAGTTCGTGAACGTGCCGAAGCAAATCCGCTTACAGAAAGTATTACGGTGCGGGATATTTTGGACGAAAGAGGCCGTGAGCTTTGTGGCGAATATTGCCGCTTTTACGACCTAAAACGGACAGGAATGTTTAAGGACTCCGGGTATCTGGAAAATACTCATCCGGATTTAGCCCGATTCTTCCATCCGAATTATGCATTACGTCCTATCTCAACCACTTTTACCGCTACAATCACCAATGGCAGTGAGTACCAGAACCCGGGATATTAAGTAGACATTTCAAAATGTACAGATGCCATGGAATCAATCCCGGCATCTGCACATTATCATAATGTCGGATTTAAGTGTTTTTCTAAATAACACTTAAATCTTCACGCTAAGTTCTATCCCCCACCCTAAATATTGCTATATTGCAACAAATCATGACTGTACTAACTATTAATATACAAAACTGATAAAGATTATATGAATATCATTTCACTACGAAAGTCACCTCACTATTTGGAAAGGACTATTGCTTATTTTCAAAGCAAATGGGCGGACAATGATTCTAAGATGGTTTATGACGACTGTTTCAGACATTCCATCACAACGGAAAGCCCCATTCCTCAATGGTATCTTTTAATGAAAGATGATGAAATCATCGGGTGCGTAGGACTTACCACTAATGATTTCAATTCCCGCATGGACTTATACCCCTGGCTGGTCGCTTTGTTCATAGAAGAAAAACATAGGGGAAATAATTATGCAAACCTTTTAATAGGACAGGTAAAGAGAGATACACTGGCGATGGGGTATTCAAAATTATATCTAAGCACACATCATACTTCATATTATGAACGTTTTGGCTTTACGTATATAGGAGAATGTTATCATCCATGGGGCGAACATTCCCGAGTATATGAAATTGATTTGAAATAAACAATATATTAATCAAGAACTAAGAAGCAAGTATATGAAACTTTGGAAATACAGTGGACGTTTTTTAACAGTAACGGGAGTTATTCATACGATTTATGCACTATTCATCGGGAAAGATGCATTTTCGGAAATGTTCGGAAAGGGATTGGTAAACTCTGTCGGGGAAAATTACAACCTGGGATTTGCTTTTTGGTTCTTAATCTGCGGAATAATACTCATCCTTTGGGGAGAAACACTTCAGTATTACATCAACAAAGAACAGAAACCGGCACCTGCATTTTTAGGTTACGCTATTTTGTTGTTCACCATAATCGGCTGCATTATTGAACCAGTTTCCGGCTTTTGGTTCTTCTTGCCACAAGCAATAATCATTATTTGTTCAAAGCGGAATTGAACGTAAAACAAGATATAGACTGTCCGGTATGGGCACAAAAAATTAAAGAAATAATTTATCATGTCGATAGATATAAAATATTTTGAGGATAGAAAAGACTGGCGAAAGTGGCTGACCGACAACTTTGAGACTGCCAATGATATTTGGTTTGTATTTCCCAGTAAGGCTTCGGGCAAAAAAAGTATAACGTACAATGACGCTGTTGAAGAAGCCCTTTGTTTCGAGTGGATTGACAGTACAATAAAGGCTCTCGACAAAGAACATAAAATCCAGCATTTCACGCCCAGAAACCCTAAAAGTACCTACTCGCAAGCCAATAAAGAAAGACTAAAATGGCTACTGGAAAATAAAATGATACACCCTAAATTTGAAGATAAGATACAGGATGTCTTGTCTGCTCCTTTTGTTTTTCCCGATGATATAATGGGCAGATTGAAAGAAGATAAAATGATATGGGAGAATTACCAACATTTTTCCGAACCATATAAACGTATCCGGATAGCATATATTGAAGCTGCAAGGAAACGACCGGAAGAATTTGAGAAACGCTTAAACAACTTTATCAACAAGACAAAAGAAAATAAAATAATAACAGGATTTGGCGGGATTGATAAATACTATTAATCAATATTCAGAAACAAACGACTGATCATCCGAATTTATACATCCCCCACTTCAATATGTACAGGTGCTACAGATTGACTCCATAGCACCTGTCAATTATAAAACAATCAAGTAATTATGTCTGTTTTCAAATGTTATCCCTATTCAAGATCTCTTACACAACGTACATATCCTTTTCCGGCATTCACAAGCCTATCTTTATCTCCTCCCCATCGTGTGTCAACAGTCGTGATAAACCTGAGATAACCATCAAAATACATCTGATAACCTGCACTAAATGATCTTGCACCGTTCATATCGCGTTTGGAAAATCCTGTCCGAGAGTGAATAACTTGTCCATTTTTCATGTTGAAAGAAGGTAAATTCCCACCAAAATCATAGACTTTATCCTTCTCTCTGTCATCCCAATCAAACAAACCTCCAGCCATTATCATCAGTTCAGCTTCATTGGGTAAACGCCATGTCCCCAAATCGCTCTTATCCGGGTTCTGATAATAATAAGCACACGGAGATTTTCCTTTCTCTATATCACTTATCAAAGTACTCCAGATTTCATAATAATATTCACTTTCCCTGTTAGGCTTATTCAAATCCTTTGGTTTGTCTATTGTATTGGCTATATATCTAGCAACTTCAAACCCTTTCTGATAAACCGTATTTATCTGTGAGGTTTCATTATGTGCCGGTAGTTCATAAATAGCCCTTGTAGCCCGGGTAACATTAGAAGGTAAATTCTCAGCCCTGAAAATCAAGTACTCATTCTCCGTCCATTTATTGACTAATGTTTTATTGAGTTCCTTACCTATTTCATCGAGATGGTAACTATGATCCTCCGAAGTTTCCAAAATTCCCAAATCCCTGATCAATCTCACATCCGAATAAGGCATTCTTTTTCCCGGAGCAGAACTATTGCTATAATAATCAAAATTATATATAGGAGTCATACTATGTGACTCTTCCACCAACATTATGGTATTACAACTGGCCAAAGTCAAATTGGTACTTCCCATAAAAGCTCTTGAAGTGTACAATGCCGTAGCATTATCTGATGGAGCATGTCCGACAAGCCTGCTCTTTAACGGTAACGCTCGTTCTGCCACATACAACATATTCGCTTCACAAATGGAAGGAATATACCATTGCATTTCATTTGCCTGCATCTGTCCGTCACGATTGTTATCCCTGTTTCTTAAGAATGGGGTAAAACAAGCATACGTAGCATGATAATTAGACATTGCCAAATTCGTATGGTCCTTACTTAATGTTAATTTTGCATTTGCTACTTTTGTCATAACCTGCCATAAAGTATTCTCTTTACTTCTAAACATAGGATCAGGCATTACATTATCAGTTAATCCTCCAGTACGTCTGCTCATTACAGACCACGTGTTTGCCCAACCATTAGAATAATATTTATTATAAAAAGCATCTGCTTCAGTAGCGGCTCTTACCATGTAATCCAAATCTGGCGTCTCATTTACATTCTCCACTCCCCAAACGCGCATACCGTCAGGACTATTGACAAACACTGTTTTTATGGACATCTGCCGAATGGTCACAATAGCTTGATGATAACGTGACTGTCCGTCAGGAGAAATTTCATGTGACGTATTTACCAGCAAATCAAACGTCCGATCCGGAGAGTTGGCAAAGATTTTCCACAAATCCTTGTCCTTAGGAGCGTTTTCCTGCATAGGATTTTGTTCGTAGAAATATTCATTGGCATAAACTGTTACTTTACAAAGTCCCGAAGCCGCATTGAATACATAATCAGGTTCATTCATCAGCCTGTAAAGGAACTGTTCCAGCGAAAGCAGATTAGTACCCGTATCGGAGAAATATTGCATATCCTCGTTTCCATTGTCGGCCAAAGTGCTTGGATGGATATAGAATTTGAGCCAGTCTGTATCAGCCTTTTTTTCTTTGAGGGAAATATAGTTGTTATTCTTCAGTTGCTCCAATTCCGCTTTCGTATAAGATATAATCTTGTCACAAAACGGCGTACGAATAGCAAAAGAGAGCATAGCATCATCCTTCAAACTGCCATCCGGGTTAAAAATAGCAAGCTCGTCCTTTTTAAAACGCATTAACCCCTGCTCATAATGGCAATCAAAGATAAACGACCTATGTGCGTCATATACCAAACCTTCCGTACCAGGAGAAGGCTCCTCTTCCTTATCCTTGTCTGACAATGCTTCAATAACCAAGTCATTCATCCCCTTAATAGTCACATTATAAGTATAATGCACATTACGTTCTATATCATAATCATTAACCGGATCCTCGATTGACGTATATCCCAAGTAGATACGGTAAGTCACTCTTCCAAAACGTTCGGTCGGAATATCTCCAGTCATCATGCTTTGACGCAATTCACCTGTAAATTCAATATAAGGAGCAAGATCCGGCGCATATTCCGTTGCACCGTTTTGCAGATTCGGTTTGTCAGTTGCACCTGCAACGGGAGACTTCAGTTGCTTCTGTCTCAGGTCATACCCTTTCCTATCCGCATTATATCCGGGAGAAGTGGGAAGAATGGCCTTCTTCGCAGCCTTCCGGCTTTCAGGCATATAGAATGAAGTAGTTATGTTGTCGGCATCTCCCTCAAACTGGAATTTTTCCGAGTTCCAGTATGATTTTCCGTCCATCCCGTTCGCGTCCCACGAAGCTGTTTGATCAGAACCTTTGGTATGTTCCGTAAGGAACGTTGAACTTGGAACATTACCGAGTTTGTATGTTCCAGGCTCAAATACAAGCCCGTCAGCGGTTTTCACATTAACCGTAACCTTAGCCTCACAACGCTTCAAAGAAACCTCTACCCGTTTAGTAGCATTGGAAATCGTCACCTTATGAGTCACTGACATTAGCAGGTTACCATTCGGACGGAACAAAGTATGTATAGTCATAGCCGCCTTTATTTTTTCCAAGTCAGACAGGTTCACTATCCCCTCCAGCACATCCGGCTCGACATGAAACAGCCCGTCACCGTCCGATTTATAGTTTGCCAACAGGAACAGTGTCTTTTCTCCCGTGGTGAGACCTATATTTTTCAGCAACCCCATACTAGTAGGCGCATCGTTGTCTTTCTCGCCCGTTGCCGCTTCCAGATCACTTGCAGCCATATTAAGCTCGTCCCTCGGATATTCACGAGAGAACTCCACCCCACCTGAAGCATTGAAAACCCACAAGTAAAGATCATAGATTTTTCTCTCTTCACTCTCTAATAAGGCAGAACGGGTCTTGGCGGTATTGGCTGCCGTACCGACACTTATGTCCACCGTGGTAGGTATTCCCTCCGTCACGCCACTCCTTTGAATAAGGTCTTCATCCGTGCAACATACAAGCAATGGAAGCAATAACAGAATGAAATAAGTTGTTTTCAGTTTATATCGTTTCATAAGTAATAAAATTTATCATGATAAATTCTTGTGTATATCATTGGAATGGAGGGAAATCCACATTTTTCCTTACCCACGGTTCGACCCGGTAAATGATCTCCTTGTCAGAAGACTCCGGTAAAACAATGAACACTTTATAATCTCGATTTGGATAAATCGGTCCGGAATATACACCAGGAGAGGTTTCTTCACCAACATCAAACAAGAAAGTCTTTGTCTTTAACTGTGAATTATTTCCTCCATCAGAATGCTCCACAGTCAACTGTATCTTTGGATGAGGGTACCCCTTTTGCCAAGTATTGCTTTCCGGAATATAAGGAGCCAGATACTGTGGCAAAAAGAACTGTTCATATTTCCGAGTTTCCATCTGCGTATGATCAATCTTTCCATCAGTAGTAAAAGGGGCCTCATATATGCTCATTGCTCCCCCGTTTTTTATTCCGTAAGAATAGACACCTGTATGTTCCATTATATTCTCTGTACTTGGGCTAGAAGCGGCCAGTTGGGATTCATCCGAATCATTTTCTCTGAAAGAAGGAGACATCATCACCGGAAAATTAAGAAAAGCAATCCTCTTATAAATATAATTTATTCGGTCATGAGCGGCCGCACTTGCAATATATATCCGGATGCGGGAGAAATCACGGAATAAGGGAACTGTAACCTCCTGTACCTGTTCCCCAGTAGAAGGTTGCACAGTTGCTTCTGCCTTTCCCGAAAGCATGCCCATATGTAATCTGTTAGACATTCCGGGAACATCCTCCCAAGGCTTTGCAACAGTCTCCGTCCAATCTATAATTTTTTCATTTGCCGGCGAAGGGTCTACGCCATCATAGGGGCTATTTGACGGAAGTCCGATACTACCATTCTCCTGCTCCTTAAGAATAGCGGGGAACGCTGCACCTACAATAGCTTCTCTGTTTATTTCTTCTATATCCATCTTTAGAAAATCCCATGGAATCTTATTGCGAAAATCTCCTTCAGGAGTATAATAAGGCAAATCCTGTCCCGTCTGATTGGGAGCATAAAAAGCATAAAACTCTGTTTCACCTTTAGGGATACGTACCTTGATCTGATACCGTCCACTCGTACCATCGGGATTAAAGGATATCAAGCTGTTATATACATACCGGTCTAGATCCTTGTTAAAAATCATAAGCGCGATTCTCGGCAAAGCAGGTGATTTAGGAAATAACGTTCCGGTTTTATACCAGTTAGCAGGATCGGCAGAATATTCATCCAACATGTCACTCTCTCCTGCTTCAACACTTCTAGTCGATAAATTCAATCTGACAGTCACATTGTCCTCATCTGAAAACTGCTCCATAATATTTTCCTCTCCCTGGCAAGACAGCAGAATAAAAGAAAGGAGCAGTGGCATTGTAATCATAAAAAGACCAATAGCTTTTACCGTATGGATATATTTCATATATTTCAACATAATCTTCATCAATCAGTTATGGGAACCACATCCACTGCTTCCCATGGTTTTACACTTACACTCAAAGAAAACAGATTTTGACGGAAATATAATGGAAGCAGTGCTTCCTGCCGACCTGTTATCTGAACTTTATCATGGTACTGTGCGATATATTGCGCTACATCTACAGTACAAAGAACTGCCTCATTCTGTACAAGATAAATCAATATCGGATCCTTGTCCTCAAAGCGCAAAGTATTGAAATCAAGTACAAAACGGTCTTTTTTCTCTCCGGCTGTAAATGGAAGATCAAATGAGGTAATTCCGGAACGAGTACCGGTAAAAGAGAAACGGGCTGACAAAGATTCCACCTGCAGACGGAATCCATTCTTAGTATTCTGTTCAAACCAAGGCTGTATATCCGCATCTCCATCGGGAAGCACTTCCGCATGTATTTTTACATGTTGAGAATAAAGGCGTACCACATCACGCGATTCATTCAGCACCTTCGATGTTACAATAGTTTCTCCTAAATACAACCTGTCAAACGTACCCACAGCCGGGATATCATTTTCTGTAAGTTCAAGACGGGACACCAGTCCTTCTTTATAACTATCTTTTTTTATAATGGAAGTTTCTTTCAAGGCATTACCTACAGCTACCACCCTATACTTTCCTTCAGGAAGTCTGACTTCCAATGGAGAGGATAACTGCTCTCCTTTGAGATGATATTTTTCTACCAGATTTTCATCTTCAGCATCAAAAATAAAGACATCAATATCATCTACATATTCTTGTAGATGCTCTTTATTATCATCAGCCAGATAGGAAAAGACAATGGTATTGCCAAGACAAGCGCCTAAGTCATCGTAGACTTGGTTGCAGGATGTCACGACAAACGCTGTGACCATCAGTAGCAGCCATGTAAATGCGTATCTAATGCTCATATTTTTAAAATAATAATAATCAAATATCTATTTCACAAACCCCTGAAAAGTCTTATGCTTCCATCAGTTTGTCTTACAAAAAAAGAAGGGCAGGAAATACCCTCCTTACGAGAACTTTCAGGCTTTCCCGTTCTTTCCGAACATGAAAAAAACGGGAAAGAACAAACAGACAATTAATCTATACCTACTTGTATATTAAAGAATAGGAAATACATTTACTGCCACCCAAGGTTGTACCTGCACTCTGACAATCACGTTTGCACTCTCGTTATTGAAATCTTCCTTACCACCCGGTTCAGGTATTACTCCTTCAGGAATAGTCGGGTCAGCATCTACTAGAATACCATTACCGCCATTCACTTTCGACAGATCAATGTTCAACAGTTTTCCGACCTTGTTTGCAGCAGCATCCAAGCCTGCATCCTGTCCTTCAGTTTCGGTATATCCAGTAACATTCAGGAAACGACGGTTTTCACTAACCTTTCCTGTCTTAAAAATAAAATGCAGAGTAGGAGCATCACCACCTTTCCCATAGTTAGTCACTTTATCACTGAAGAAATTGAAAGCAGCAGCTTTTTTAGCTGTCTCAAAATCAAAACCAACAGCATTATAATAAGAAGCAGCTTCAGACAAATCATTTTTTCCATCCGGTTTAAATGTACCTGTAGCGAAGTCATATCTATCACCCTGATAAGTTTTTGCTTCCAGCAACTCATTGGAACTATGGTTTGCAACATGGAACTTGTTATAGAAGCGATTCATCACAATGCCTGTATTCTCCGCTGTTACATCAACAACTTGGAAATATTTCTTCCATTCTGCATCATTTGGAGACGCTCCTGTCTTCACGTCATACTTACCGACATGAGCGACAAAAGCTGCCAGAGCTTCTTCAGGTGTTTTACCGGCATTAGCTTTTATCCAGTCTTCCTGCCATTTTTTAGCATCTGCCTTTCCTGACTGAGTCCATTCTATCTTCGCAAATTTGGTTCCCAATATCTGGAAACGGTTCATATTACCGGCAAGAGTGAATTCAGCGGCTTTAACCACTCTCTTATCATCCTGTGGATTAACACCATAAGATTCTTGACCGATTGTTGTCAGGCCTTTGGCATCTGCGTAAATAACCTCTCCAATTTTTGATTTAAGCACATAATCTACAATATCGGCCATTTTACCACCTTTCTGAACGATAGCTCCCTGAGGATTACAGATTACAACTGCTTCTTTAGTTGCAGCCGTCACATCGAGGAATTTATATCCTCCCGGAGTTTTATCGGCAGAGGCGGGAACGGCATTCACCAGTTGCCCCCACTTCGCGTCGTCCTTTATAAACTCTTCTGCAACCGTGATATTACCACTGCCATCTACCAGATACACATGTACTTTAGACAGTGTGGCCGCCGCCTGGTCAGCTACTGTTTCCTGTAAGTCTCCCATAGCGGCACGTGTCCCCACTTTATTAGTATTCAATGACACCCTAACGTCCACCGGATAACTTGTATTGTCTGATGTAATTTGATTTTCTTCATTACTACATGCCGCGAGCAATGCCAAGGCCGCAACAGTAAAACTTTTTACTACCTTCATAAGTTAATTGTTTAAATAAATATTAAAATTAAATCTAAGTTATATATTGATTATTTTCTATTTTTGAAAAACGTAGCGGCATGAATGTTACCATATTTAGCAGCCTCCTTCAACAAACTCTCAGCCCGTTTCCACTCACCTTTCAAACTATAGGCAATTGCCATGGGGAAAAGAGAACGAGAATCTTCTTTTACAGCATCCAACACCTGTAGAGCCCCATCCGGATCATTCCCGTATTTCAGCAGGGCATTGGCATAATTCAAAGTCGCCACAATGTCTCCCGGAAACTGCTCATATGCCCTCTTGTACACTGAAAAGGGATTCTCACTTCGGGAAGCATATAATTCGGCCAACAAGTACATTTCATACTGGCTAAGACATTCCGGGGTCGTCTCAAAAACTCCCGAAAGTTCCTCTAGTTCATAAGGCCTTACATCAAAACTGAGACTGAATGTCGTACGCCGTAGCTTTGGATAGAACTCCTTCAGGAGAATGTGATAGATTCTGCCATTATCCAACTCACGGATAGCAGACTCGCGTTCCATATCATTTTGGTTATGTTCGATAATAAAAAGGATTTCGTCCTTATTGGCAAGATTGGAGCCACTGACTGCCGCCTTAAGACCTTCCCAGTCTTCCCCGATACCTTCAGCACTATAGACCACTGCTTTCTTCAAGGCAGGATATCGGTTGGCGATATAGTCCGAAAGGGTTTTAGTACGTCTTTGCGCAAGAGACCTATTATAATCAAAATCTCCTTCGGGCGAGGCATAGCCTTTTATATATACACTCTTGAGTTCCGCTCCTTTGATTTTCAAACTTTCAGAAACAAATTGTCCAAGCCTGGCAAGTTCCTGACTATTATCGGCAAAAGTCTCACGAAGCCCATACTGTGCCACAGGAAAAGTCACTTTACAATCAAAAGAATCCTTGTAACACTTAACCAAAACCTTTTCCGGTTCGATAAAATCATAGACATAATCTTTTGCTCCAAAAAATGGAATACCAGCTTCCAGTGCCATACCCTCATTCAAACTTACTCCACACTCGGCACAGCCATACGACACCTCCTCCACTATAATATGCCCATCTGCCATCCAACTTTTAAAAGGAAAAGTACTCTTAAATACCATAGGAGCATCTTTCAACTCCTTAACAGAATGCACTTCACCAAAACCAGCTTGTCCGGGCTTTTGATTACGTAAAGCCTTACGGCGCTTAATCACCTTATATCTTCTTTTTCCGGATATGCACACCTGTTCCAACTCTATGCTTTCTTTCCCGTCTGCCGAAATGTAACGGGGAGAAATACACACAACTTCTTGAGTTTTCAGTTTTACGACAGGTTTTATCGCAAACTCGATATTCAAATCACGTCCATCCACACTCCTCGCCACACGGCTATCTGAATAATCCCAACGTAAGTTGCCAGCAGGCAACACAGCATCCTGAGCATAAGTACACAACGGTAGTAATCCGCACCAGCCCACCATAAAAGACAGTTGCTTATAATATTGTAACAGTTTCATTAATATACTTTTTTAGCAAAATAGAAAAACAATAAAACGAACCCCAACTTATTAAAAGTCTACTTTAACATATAGATAAGGGAAATTGCCGCTTTAGTGGGGCCGATGTAATCAGCATTTCCCTTACCCATTTTTTTACCACATGTAGTACAATTATACTTATCATACTCAGCATGTACATAACCAACTCCCAAAGAAACCTCCACATTAAAACGATTGGAAACAACCCACTGATACCCAGCGCTCAAACCGCCTCCCCAAAAGTAGCCCTCGTAGCGGTGATCTTTCATACTGTCATCCTTTCTTTGAAGAACAAAAGGCACATCAACCCCGCCGATATTCATCTGTCCTCCATGGGCATGCAACCCGAAAAACCAACCATTAAACACATCACAAGTCCAATAACGAAGCTCCGGCTGCACCAGCCAATGGCTAAACTTCTTATTTTTGTATCGGGGAGAGGTGGCATTTTTCGTGAATAAAAAGAAATTCATCCCCACCTGCGTGTCCAGAGTCCATTTTCTACCCATTGACAATTCAACAGAAAGATTAGGAGTCTTCAAGGCATCATATGCCAAATTGTTTTTTAGCGCCACCTTTTGAGCAAAAGTATGGGTACAAACAATTAAAAATAAGAGAAAAACCGATCTCTTCACACTAAAGATTTTTGTCATTTTTATTAAAACTTTTCACATCAATTTTTATTGATGCAAAATTAGTGCAGAAGCGCGGGAATGATGTTATACAAAAAAGACATAAATTAATAAATATACGCCTATTTATCAATAATACACACGTCCTTATCTATACAAAAATATAACGGAACAAATAACAGGTATCTTTATCCTCCAAAACACTCTTATCTTTCAGTATTACAAACAACTGATCACAAGATCTAGCCCCCACACCATGCAATCTGCCAATTCCGTCAAAACCATTCCTTTTAATAAACCGCAACAGATCTTCCAATAAATAGATATTATATTTTCTAAGGTTTCGTAATATCCTCGGAGATATTCCAAAATTAGACAAAGGAGTGGACAGTGTTTCCAGATACTCAACCGGTATATCACACTCTTTAACAGGAACAGCAACTTTGGTTTCTTCACAAATAAAATTGTTCCGAGACAAGACTGTTTTACAATTTCTATACCGGAGATCGGCTAATTGAAGTTTTTGTTTTCCTTGGATTATATCCTCCCAACTATCACTCACTTCCCTCATAGCTTTTTCATACATAAAAATCAACGCTTTCCGGGAAAGGTTATACTTACCAGACAGCTCAGCCATACCTCCCCCTGCCAACATGGAGTAAAAGATATCCTGCATTATTTTGTCTTTCAAACACATGGACATCTTTCCGACAAGCTCTTTAAAAAGGTCGGAGCAATGCTCCCTTGAACTACATAAAAGGTATTTGTTCTCTCCCTCATTACCGTCTCCAAATTCCATATTATTCAATTCACCACTCACCATATCAGAAAAAACGTATTATAGTTTAGTTTTATTTTCTTTTTCACAGCTGCTTCGTAGTTCAGTCGGCGTTGCACCAAACAACTTTTTGCAATAGCAAGTCAGATGAGCAGGAGAACTGAACCCGAAATCCATAGCTATTTCCCGAAAAGCAATATCCGGTTCGCTAATTTTCTCACGGATCAGTTCAGCCCTTCTCTCCTGCATCCATTGATAAGGGCTTTGGTTAAAATACTCTTGAAACTTACGGTTAAAAGAACGTTCCGAGACACAACATAAACTCGCGAACTCCTTCACTGTTCTCACTTTCTGATAATTATCCAATACAAAATTTTCAAACTTCCGTCCTATTTCGGTTGTTCCAGAAAAAAAAGTAGCAAGCTCAGACTTTGTATAAAAGCCTCTTAATATAAGGTTTATTTCCTGCTGTTTAAGAATATGCATATGCCTGCACAACATCCCCTCTCCCAAATAAAAAAGCAACTGCCTCAAAACGTACAATAGCGGTTTTCTGATTGGCAAAACACGACAATTCTCATTTTCTATTTTGTCATGCGAAATTGATTCAAGAAACATTTTGTCACAAGCTGTAATTTGTTTATCCCAAAACAATAAAAGACCTTCTGCCGATACAATACTATCAATCCGGTTTCTTTCATTCTGCGGTATAAGCAGCATGTTATTTTTAAGAAGGGGAATGTGACATTCTCGACCTATACTAACAGATAACTCTCCTTCTAAAAGAAACAAAATACAAAAACAACTGCTATTATCAATTTGGCCGGATTCTTGTGACGCCAATTTGTATCGAGCAAACCCACTGTCAAATTTTAGCTGATAATTAAAACAGGAATGATGTTCTGATAAATAAAGTAATTTCATGTTATAATACAAGTAGTTTTAAAAAAAAACAATCCATTTTACATATTTGTTTTTCACAAAAAAGACATCTATTTTTAGATTACAGACAAAAAACGATGATTATACAAGAAGCCTACTTGATAGTAAATATAATCAACACAAAACACTATTCTGGAACAATTAATATTTCGTCTTCCTTTTACTTTCCCCAAACCAATTAGCATCGCAAATATTCGAATTGAGTATAAGGGCACAAAAGCTTCCATAATCAAATTGATCCTACACAATGTTCTACAAAGAAAAACCAATTCATTTTTTCTCGATTATACATAAATGACTATTTTTTATACATGAAAGACTATTTCCTCACTCTAACAAATTGACAGTAGTTTATTTATAAGCAAGATATAAGCCAAGATTTGTATTAAAAAAAAGCATCCTTTTTTCCACTGAAAAAAGGATGCATCATACAAACAAAACAAACAATAGCCACCTTCCCAGGCAGCAAAACTCCATTACTCCATTTTCTTATATTACCACAAATAAAAAATGGTAAGGGCATGGACTTTTTTAGGGAAACAAGGTGCTTCACAGCAGCTATATCATATAACTATATATAAACAACAAAACCGAACCATTTTTCCAACCAATAAAACAAATGATAACTTATAAATGTAAGCACACATCCGAAAATCATAAAACAAGACTCCTGTCCGGTTAATAAAATCTTTGCCAACCGACTATTACATATTATCATATTCTCTCCTTTATTCATAACAACAATATCACAAAAAGCTACCACTATTATTGGGGGACAAAATTAGTTTGATATGACAAAACAAACATTATATTAAACAGACATTAATTTTTAAGAAACAGACAATTGCACATACACTTATAGAGTAATTCCTAATTTACTCTACAAATATTTTTCATGCATACTTTACCCTCATACCCTCATAATTCTTCTACATTCCCTTATTCATCGGCTTTTCAGCTATGAGAGCAAAACACATTTACCCCTGAGGGTAAGTTTTACCCTCAGGACACCTACTTATATTGTAACGACATCACAGATGTGCCATCCCCATCACTCCATCCTCACCAAATGATAAAGCGTCCCCCGATAAGACTTCCGGCAAGGTATATTCAATTTTTGGAGCGTGCGACCGAATTGCGCTACCTTATTGATAGCCAACTTATCACGTGTCTTTGTCTGTAAATAACTCAAAATTTGCATGGACGTCAGCCATTCGCCATCCTCTTCTTCCGCCACCGGACTAAAATAACAATGAAACAACTGCTCCAACGGACTTACCTGTTCAAATTCACGGTTTGTTTCTTTAAGAATCTGCTCATCGTCCTCGTTCAGCCAGTACCGTTCACCTTTATAAATAGCATCCATCGCCTGTGCATAAAGCTGTTTATAATTGATGGTGACATTCGTGTTGATAGGACCTGTCACCTCTATACAGATGAAACGGCGGCTTCCGCTGGGATCGGTCAGCAAATCCTTCTGATTGCTCGTGCCGATAAAGGAAGCATAACGACGCATTTCGCGGATAGTGTTGCCGTAAGGTTTCCGCAGATTAGCGACCGGTTTCTGCAACAGATGCTTCAGGAATCCCTGCTGACTGACATTAATCTGGTCGAACTCATCAATATTTATCAGGAAAAAACGCCCCAGATAACGCTCCGCTTCCTGCTTGCTTTTGAAGTCGATGCTGTCCGTATAGCCGAAACGCAGTTCCGGCGGCAGGATAATGCGGCAGAACGTTGACTTGCGAAACCCTTGCGGGCCGACAAGCAAAGGCGAAGTATTGTTTCCATGCTGCCGGTCTACCCCACGCCAATGAGCCACCATGCTAAGAAACCATCGGTAGAATAATTCCTGCCAATGCGGATTGTCACAGGGAACCAGACCTGCTAACGCACGGATACGGTCTTTGCCGTCCCAACGCCCCACTTCATAAAGATATTCCTCTACTGGATTGTACAAAGGAACATATTCCGAGTTCAGGAAGCGGTCTACATCGCGATCCCATGCGCTGATACCCTCTTTTAACGCACAGATAGAAATACTGTTGCGCACACGCTTGTCCACGGGCTTGAAATGAAAATGAATGGAATCACGCTGACGGTACTCCAAATCATCCAACACGGTGTTGTAACGAAGTTCGTAACGCCGGTTCATAAATTCTTCCAACAGGAAAGCTGTCTCCTGCTCCCTGCTGATACTGCTCTTCTTGCCGAAACCCTTACATTCCTGATAGAGATTATGCAATTCGAGGCGGATGACCTGCTCATCTTCCTCACGATAATAGTGGATAAGCGTCTGCCGCACGGCTTCCTCTTCGGGGATACCCGCTTTGAAACAATGTTCGGCAAGATGCACGAGCAAGGGTTGAAGGTCATCCCCGCGTTTCCAGTCCTCCATTTCCTGAAGCGCACGGTTCAGTGCAGCTTCATAAACCTTCTTGAAAGTACGCGAAGACTCATATCCCGGCTGCAAGCGCGACAGAAGATTTTTCTCTCCCTGCTTGCGTTGCCTGAAAGTCTCTTCACCCACCATGGAGAGCGGTTGTTCCAGGCAGAACGGCACCGCGTCCGGGTTATAATAAGAAGCCTCATCCAATGTCATCCGGCATCTTTGCGTCAGTACCGGTTCTTTCAGGTCGATGTCAAAAGGGAATAGCGGCTGATAACATTTCACTGCCAGCCAATAGGCATGGACATGAAACAGTTCAGCGTCCGTTTCCTTTTCGGGAAGTCCGCCGGCATCCGACAAGGCAAAACGCACCCATATTTTTACACTCCGCCCACTGGAGCCGCAGAAAGCGGCGAAAGTCTGCGGTAAAAGCGCCGCCTGCCGCTTCACAAACTCGATTTCGGACAGACCCGCCAAGTGCTTCACTTCCAGTTGCACGAGTCCGTTATATTGTTTCATCTTCCGTTCGCCGTCCTTCGTACGGGTATATTCCACGGCGGAATAAATATAGGGCAGCTTGTCTATGTGTTCATAGTGCCCGTACGAACCTTCCATCAAAGGTATCAGTTCGCGCAAAGCCGTGATATGTCCCGATTTTGTCTCCGTCTTCATTTTGTCGAACAATGTGCTTGCTTCACAAATGCTGAGAGTCTCTTTTCCACTCCCGCTATCCTGTCTGATTAAAGTAAATTTCATCCTGTTTTTGTCTGTTTTTTCTACAAATACAACATCTTGTTTATTTCCTGTAAAGATACGCTATTAATTTGCAGGAAACAAGCATTTCTTCTGATTAATACCCGCATTTTATTTGCATTACACCTATATTTCATGTATCTTTGCTTAATAGTTACCAAGGGCTCACTAATGTGAACATACAGGCTACCAGTTGTAAACAAAAACGTCCACAGACGTTAACGGCTTTGTTCACATCAGTGAGCCCTTGTAAAGCATTAAGGCTTAACAAAACGAACAGTAAGCATTAACGTACAACTATATAAGAGAATACATAACAAGAACAGTTACTTTAAAACAAAACATGAAGCTATGGCAATATTATTTGACTGGTATGAAGACCCGAAACCTTCGGACAAAGAACAGGGAGAGAAAACACTGCATCCGCGTTTAAAATATAATGGTTCGATAGGGACCGACCTGTTGCGCCAACGTATCCAGGAGCGTTGTTCGCTGACGGCAACGGATGTCACCGCCGTACTCGACGCCCTTTCCCACATCATGGGACAAGAGTTGGCGGACGGGAAACAGGTACATCTGGACGGCATCGGCTACTTCCGCCCCTGCCTGACCAGTACGGAACCGGTAACGATTGACACGAAACGAAAGGCGACCAAAGTAAAACTGAAATCTATCCTGTTTCGTGCCGACCAGACATTGAAGAATGAGTTCGGCATACTGAAAGTCAAAAGCCTGAAAGGCGGACTGGACTTCTCGCAACCGACCAACGAAGAAATAGACCGGAGACTGACGAAATACTTCCAGACACATCAGTTCATGCGGAGATATGACTTCCAGAATCTCTGCGGAATGGCAAGAAGCACGGCTATGAGGCATATCCGACGGCTACGTGATGAAGGAAAGCTGAAAAATGAGGGTGGAGTGATGCAACCGATTTATGTGCCGGGAAGCGGTTATTATGGTAATAATGAACCGATTACGGGATAAATAGGAAATTAGCACCCTGAGGGTAAAAGTTACCCTCAGGGTGTTTTATCATTCTGCCCTCATAGCTGTAACAACGATGAATAAAGAGTTTCAAGCAAACTATGAGGGTATGAGGGCAAAATCATGAAAAATAATATTCCGTGGTGTCCGATTGGCATACCTTTCCGATTTAAATAATAAACTTATATAACTTAAAGAAATCGGAGTATGAAAAAAGTATTCATCCAACTATTATTCGCTATTCTGCCACTTTGGATAGCAGCACAAGAAAAAGGTGTCGAAAACAATTATTCACAGAAGAAAGACACCGTCTATGATGAAGGTAAAGGTGTCCTGTTCCATGATATCTCTTATGAACAAGCCCTGAAAAAAGCAAAAGCGGAGAATAAGCGTATATTTGTAGACTGTTACGCTTCATGGTGCGCTCCCTGCAAAAAAATGCTGGACACCACTTTCAAAGACACCCGGATCGGTAACTTCATGAATTACCAGTTCGTCACCATCAAGGTCAACATGGAAAAAGCAGGCGACGGCAAAATGCTCAAAAACAAATTCGGAGTCAAAGTCTACCCCACTTATCTGCTGATAAATCCGGACGGCACCCTTTATAATAAATTTGTAGGCGGAGCCTATGTCACAGCCTTTGCCAACAAGCTAAAAAATGCATTACTGGGTGAGGAAGACGAATACACCAAAAAAGAACGCATGCAGAAAGGGAACTGACATTTTTCTTTTTCCGACAGGTTCCTTCTTTCGGTTTTTCACTAAAATCTTTTGAAATAAAGACAAAAATACTATTTTTGCACGCAACTCTCAACTAAATTAATAAAGGAATCAAAACGTTCGGAGTATTGGAAAAGGAGACTGAGTTTGAACTGTTTTTTAAGGGAAACTATTCCCGCTTCTATTATTTTGCCTTTCAAATGATAGGTGACAAGGAAGTGTGTCGGGATATTGTAGGCGATGCCTTTGAACAGGCATGGGCATTTTCCCATCAGAAAGAACAGTTCAACCTTACCAGTTATATGTATTCGCTGGTACGCAACAAGTGCGTTGACCATCTCCGCCACGAGACGGCAAAAGCCCGGTATGCAGATTTCTATATGTACATGTATAACGAAAGTGGCGAGGACGACACATACGAGGAAATGGAACAACAAATCTCGGAAATGTACGGCATGTTGGACAAGTTCACCCCTAAAACCCGTACCATCCTAGAAATGTGCTACTTCCAAAAGAAAACATATAGTGAGACAGCCGATGAACTCGGTATCAGCGTCAGCGCCGTGCGGAAACATATCGTTAACGCTTTGAAAGCATTCAGAGCGGTAATTGCAAAAAAAGACAAATAAGTGGTGTACAAAACCTAACCGGATACGATATATAACAAACAGACTGTTACAATCAATGGATAAAAAAGAAGATATAAAGGAAGAAGAACTGGAACGAATCGTCAAATTGATGGAAGATGGTAAACAGCTGTCCGACGAGGAACTTGCATCAGTCATGCAGGATGAAGAGGTTATGCGTACTTGCCGGGAACTGCAAAACTGCAAGAATGCCGTAATACGCCAATGCGACAATGACGCTCCCGATGTGGAAAAGGAATGGCAGGCATTCCGCCAAAAAGAGTGCAGTATTCCGTTCTCCACTACGCAGCCCCGTTCTCTCGCGAATCCGGCGGCCCCCCTCCAATCCTCCAACGGAAATAAATCACACCGTTTCTTATGGGGGACGTTGACGGGAATAGCCGCATCTTTCCTCATCGTTTTCCTGTACTCATGGCTGATAGGAACGCCGTCGTCAAAAAGCGGAATCGTTGCCTTCCAAGCCATTGACAGTGTGCAGCAGGTGACGTTGCAGACAAGCGCAGGCGACCGGTTCGCCCTTGCACGGGACACACGTGAAGAGGCTTTGGAAGCAGTAGGTACCTTATTCAACAATAAAGACACACTGGAACTTGCCTATACTGCCAGAAACAATCCGGATGTGTCCGAAGAAAATATCGAGACACACCGTCTTTCCACTCCGAGAGGACAGGATTTCAAAATCACCCTCGAAGACGGAACCGTTGTCTGGATGAATGCGGAAAGCAGTCTGGAGTATCCTTCTCAGTTTGGCGGCAAGACCAGGTCGGTCCGCCTGAAAGGGGAAGCTTATTTCAAAGTGGCGAAAAATGCGGAATGTCCTTTTGTCATCTGTACCGACCGCATGCAAATACAGGTATTGGGTACGGAACTGAATGTACGCAATTACGTATCCCGCGACTCTCACGTCACCTTGATTAACGGACGGGTGCAAGTCAGTGACAGTGAAAACAAGGAAAATTCAGTCTTTCTGAATCCCGGCGAGGATGCCCAATGGTGTGAGAACGAAGCTTTCGTGGTCAAGAACGTAGATACGGACGCTTATGTCTACTGGAAAGACGGATATTTCTACTTCGATAATATGCCGCTGATGGACGTAACTCAGGAACTCGGACGCTGGTATAATATAAACGTCATATTTGAAAACAAAGCATTGATGGATATGCATATCCGGTATTTCTGCGTACGTAGCGAGACACTGGAACGGGCGATAAGCCTGCTGAACCGCATGAAAAAGATTCACGCCACATTAAGCGGCAACACTCTATATATCCGATAAATCTTGCACTGATTCATACCTTCCAAATTCATTCATGGAATAATACTTTCCTCCGACACCTGTACAGAAAAAACAGGTATCGGAAGAAAGCATACGTACATTCTGTTAATATTCTATTCTTTTTGCTATTATTTACATTTTTTCCTTTCACAAGCGATTTCAGAATGAGCGGAGCTTCTTCTCCAATCATAAACTAATGCTACCTTTTCCAATAAATCACTCTTTTTTTGAAAAAAAATCATTTTTAGGGGTGTCTTATTGCTAGTGGATTCCGATTTAACAGTAAAGGTCTAATTATATAATGTTAATAGTTTATGAGAAAGTTTTCAGTTATTTTCATTTTAGCCTTCCTGCTTATCCAATTCTGCCCGGTCACAATGACCGCCCAGAAAGGGAAAGACAAGGAAATCGTGCTTGAAGTGAAAAACGAGCGGCTTCCCCAAGTATTCAAACGCTTGGAAAAAGTGACAGACTACAAAATCATGTTCATCACGGAAGATGTGAACAAGTATGGTGTAAACGGAACAATCCGTGCTAAGGACATTCATGATGCCATGAAGCAAATCATTGGTAACAAGCCATTGGAGTACACCATTGACAAACAATTTATCACGGTGACATCCAAAGAAACCAACCGCACGGCAGAACCCAGACAAGAAACCATCAAGGTACAAGGAAAGGTGGTGGACGAGAACGGAGTTCCCGTGCCGGGAGTCAACATCAAAATCCACGGAACCAAACAGGGAACCATGACCGACCTCGACGGACGGTACACTGTAAAGGTGAAACCGGATGATGTACTGGACTTCTCGTTCATCGGCTACAAGACCGAACAAATCCCCGTGAAAGGAAAGACGACAGTGAACCTGAGCCTGGAACCCTCTTCGAAGAATCTGGATGAAGTGACAGTCGTGGCTTTCGGCTCACAGAAAAAGGAAAGCGTGGTGTCTGCCATTACGACCATACGTCCCGGTGAACTGAAAACTTCAAGCAGCGACCTGACCTCCAGCTTTGCCGGAAAAATCCCCGGAATGATTGCCTGGCAGACCGGCGGACTTCCGGGAGCCCTGACTGAAGACGAGATGAACACAAAGTTTTATGTACGTGGTATCACCTCATTCCAGTCCAGCGCCAACTCCGACCCGCTGATATTGATTGATGGAGTGGAATCCTCCAAACTGGAACTGTCCCGCCTGGCAGTAGAGGACATCGAATCTTTCAGTGTCCTGAAAGACGCTTCCGCAACTGCCATGTACGGTGCACGCGGAGCCAACGGAGTGATTCTCGTCACTACCAAGAAAGGAGAAGAAGGAAGTGTCTATACCACCGCACGCTACGAGATGGTTGTCGGCAAACCGACGCGGGAGATCGACGTAGTAGACCCTATCACCTACATGAAAATGTATAATCAGGCTATCATGGGACGTTCCAACGCCGGAACTCCCAAATATAGCGTAGAACACATCAACCGTACAGCTTCCGGCAGGTATCCGTCATGGGTGTATCCTGCCAATGACTGGTACGATATCCTGTTCAAAGGGCAGAGCATTAACCATCATGCCGGTGTCACTATCCGCGGCGGTTCCAAAGTAATACAATATTATGCATCCGTCAATTATAACCGTGACCAAGGCATGCTGAAATCTGACAAATTGAATGATTTCGACTGTAACATCACCAACAATCAGGTAAGCTTCCGCACCAATTTGAATATCAACCTGACTTCGGGTATACGGCTCGTTATCAACTCGGCTACCAACATAGATAAATATCACGGTCCGGTGACCGACCAGTCTGCCGCTTATTCATATGCCTTTAACGCTTCTCCGGTAGATTTCGCCCCTATCTATCCTGCCGACGAAAACTACAGCTGGCCACATATCCGTTTCGGTACAACCGCTGCCGGAGCCACCAATCCTTATATGATGAACCAGCAAGGATATAAGGAACGTACCCGATATTCCACTACCAACAAGGCGGAATATATCCATAATCTCAGTTCTCTGGTAAAAGGTCTGGAAGTCCGTCTAAGCGCTTCTTATGTCCAGTCGGGTTACTATGACAATACATTTACAACCAGTCCCTATAAATATTATCTGAAAAATTATGATTTCGAAACCGGCAGACACACCTTGGCGGGAGTAGGAAACGCAACCGCTTCAAAAACGCTGCGAGTAGGCGGAAACAGCAATACCACCGATACACGCGTCACTTATGAAGGACGGGTCTATCACACCGCAGCCTGGGGAGATCACCAGACCTCATTGACCGGAGTATTCCAAGCCTACGAACGTACCTTTACTCCTATTTCATCCGTTCTGAACGGGATGCCGCAACGCAACCTGACTTATTCCGGACGTGGTTCATATGGGTACAAAGACCGATATTTCGGTGAAGTAAGTGTCGGTTACAATGGTTCCGAACGATTTGCAAAAGGCAACCGTATGGGAGTATTCCCGGCTTTGGGAGCCGCATGGGTGGCCTCAAGCGAGAAATGGATGCGTCCGGCTTCCAACTGGCTTTCTTACTTGAAATTCCGCTTCTCCTGGGGTAAAGTCGGTAACGACGGTATCATTTCCACCCCACGCTATGTATATTTGCAGGATATCGGTTCAACCGGATCCGGCACCACAAAAGACGTAGAAGCCTATAAGACTGCAGGTTCAAGCTCCCGTAGAATTGTAAACTTCTACGGTGATGAGGATATCCAATGGGAAATAGCGGAACAAGCCAATCTGGGTATCGAAGCCAAATTCTTCAAAGGACTGCTTGAAGTGCAGGCAGACATCTATCAGGAAATCCGCCACAATATCCTTTCCAACCGTTATGTCATTCCGGCGAATGTCGGTATTGAAGTGGCTCCGCTGGATAATATCGGCAAAACACGTTCACGCGGAATCGACCTTTCGGCCAAAGTACAGCATCAGTTCAACAATGACTTCTGGATGATTTTAAACGCTACCGCCACTTATAATAAAGTTGTTTACAAGGAGATTGAAGAAGCTACCAACAAACCGGCCTGGCAGCGTATGGCAGGCAAGGAAATCAGTCAGGCAGTGGGATATATAGCCGAAGGAGTATTCCGCGACCAGGCTGAAATCGACAACTCGCCCCGACAGGACGGAGATGTCATGCCGGGAGACATCAAATACCGCGACTTGAACGGTGACGGTGTAATCACCGTGGCGGATGCCACCTACATCGGTTATCCGGAGACTCCGCGGGTCATCTACGGTTTCAGCGGTTTCCTGAACTATAAAGAGTTCGAGTTCAGTTTTGCCTTCCAAGGTTCGGGCAAACGCACTTTCTTCATGAATCCGAAATCCATCTCCCCCTTCTATGGCGACCATGCCATGCTGACAGCCATTTACGAGGATCACTGGTCGGAAGACAACATGAGTTCAAGACCATTTTGGCCACGCCTTTCTCCGCAGAATATTGTCACACACAATCCACAAGAGGACTGGTACAGCGGGGCTGAAGTGCGCAAGAGTACCTATTTCATGCGTGAGTGCAGTTTCCTGCGTTGCACCTCACTCCAGTTGGCCTACAACCTGCCCAGAAAGTTGCTGAACAGATGGAAGATGCAGAATGTAAAGCTCTTTGTCAGTGCAAACAACCCGTTCTGTTTCACGAACTTCAAGATATGGGATGTCGAATTAGGTGAGAACGGTTTTAATTATCCTATTCAAAAGACCTATTCCATGGGCTTAAATATTAGTTTCTAAAAACAACACATAATGATGAAAACAAAGAATATCATATACAGTTTATTGTTCGTCGCGTCCATCTCCTTCACCGGCTGCAAGGGCTATCTAGATGTAGTGCCGGACAACGATATCGAAACGATCGAGACGACTTTCGAGAAACGGGAAGATGCCTACACATGGTTCAAGACCTGCTACTCCATGATAACGATGGACATTTCCGACATCAATGCCTGTCCGGCCTTTTGGGGAACGGACGAAGTGGTGGCTGATGATTATATCCGCCTGACCAACCCCAACAGTATGCCGGGACTGATGATTGCCGACGGTATACAAATGGCACAGTCTCCTTATGGTGATGTATGGAAAAGTACGAAATTTTATGGCGGTATCCGCTATTGCAACCTGTTCCTCAGCCATATAGACGGCGTGTACAATATGCTGCAAGAAGAAAAAGACCTTTGGCGTGCCGAAATACAAGCACTGAAAGCACAATACTATTTTGAACTGATGCGCCGCTACGGTCCCATCATCCTGGTTCCCGAGAATATCAATGCGGCAGCGCCCATTGAAGAAATGCAACAGCCCCGCCGTCCGATTGACGAAGTGGTGAAAGCAATCGTGGAACTTTGTGACGCGGCAATTCCCAAATTACCTTATTATAAGGAGCAAGAACAAAACCACTACGCCTATTTCTCCAAAGAAGGAGCGGCTGCTCTCAAAGCAATGACGTTGCTTTACGCCGCTTCCAAGTTGTTCAACGGCAACACTATGATGGCGGATATGGTAAACAAGAACGGAGAACGCCTCTTCCCCGCATATGACAAAGAAAAATGGAAGAAAGCAGCGGAAGCCGCCGATGAGGCTCTGAAAATCGCAGCTGATGGTGGCAAACAATTAGTTGAGGGAAGCTCAGAATGGCCGACTCCCATGCTGAACACCATCCGTGACATCCAGCAATCATGCCTCAACTACGACTATAACAACAAGGAAGTGCTGCTGTGTGTACGTCATCAACGTTTCTCCGCCCCTGTTTTCTATCATCCCAGATTTACGGAAGAAGAGCTGAATTACTATGATCAATATTGTGTCGGTGGTTTCGGTGCTTCCATGAAGATGGTGGAAATGTACTATACGGAACATGGTCTGCCTCTCTCGGAAGACAAACAATGGGTAGCTTCCCGGTATGCCATGTCCACGGAAAGCGACGAGCGGTATAAAAATATTGTTCCGCTGGGCGAGCCCATCCTGAGCCTGCACCGCCGGCGCGAGCCCCGCTTCTATGCCAATATCATAGCTCATAATACATTCTGGTATAAAAAGAGTGTAAACAGCACCAACGAACCCATGCTGTGCGAATGCCTGCAAGGACAATTGATGGGAACTGCTTCCAAACGTTATGACTCAAGTATCCCTCAATGCCTCACTGGATATTATGTGAAGAAATTCGACAATGCGGATGTAGCCTTAAAAGATTATTACGCAAACAGTTCTTCCGAATCCGGCGACATCCTGTTCCGCCTTCCGGATTTGCTACTGGCATCGGCAGAAGCATGGAACGAATATCTGGACAAACCGGACGAACGTGTATATGACCCGCTGGACAAGGTTCGTACGCGAGCAGGAATTGCCAAAGTACGTGATGCATGGAAAACTTATGCGCGTAATCCACAAAAGGTAGAGACACAAGCAGGCATGCGTGAAATAATCCGGCAGGAATGGAATATCGAATTTGCTTTCGAAGGACGCAGATTCTATAATCTCCGCCGTTGGATGACCGCACACGAGGAACTGAATGCACCGCTTTACGGATGGAACATTATTGGAGATACGGAAGAACGTTTCTACAACAATAATAAGGAACCGGTCATCGTATGGAAAAAACGGGGATTTACAGCTCCACGCGACTATTTCTTCCCTATCGGCAGTGAAGAAGTAATGATTTCGGGGTGTGTCCAGAATCCCAACTGGTAATCGTTGAATTGATTTAAAGACAAGACAAGTATGAAAAGATTAATTTATTTAATAATAGCAATTTGTACCTTTGTTTCCTGCAATGACGAATCAGAGGGATTTACTGTAGATTTGCCGGCAGGCGCTTTCCAGTTTACTCCGGCAATGGGCGGCGCAATGCTGCGCTACAAACTGCCCGACGATCCGGACGTGATAGCCATAAATGTGCGTTACAAGGATGTGTACGGCAATAATATATTAAAGACAGGCAGCAATTCGACAGACTTGCTGGCAATCACCGGATTCAATGAGGAAACAAGCGATGTTCCGGCACATGTGTCATTCCTGAAACGAAATAATGAAGAATCACAACCGATCGACGTAACTTTCAGCACCTTAGACTCTGCACCGATCTGCTTTATCAACGGCGCGGAAGTGAAATCCGGCTGGAACGGATGCACGCTCGAATACAACAACCCGGAAGGCACTACAGGAATGGCGCATGTATTCTATCTCGGCATCAATCCGTTAGATAACCGACAAGATACGATATTACTCGAATCATTCCCGTTGAATGCAGGACAGGATATCAGACATTATACGCCGCAACAGAAAAGTGCATACAACACCATCATTGTACGCGCTGAAGATTACCGCGGATATATTGTGAAAGAAAAGGTTTGGGAGAACATTCAGGCTTTCAATGTGGAAAAACTTGAGCCGTCCAACTTTGAGATTGTCTATAATAATTCATTGGAAGTGCCGGAAGAGAAAATCGGGCTTCAATATCTGACAGATGGGGATAATAAGGGAACTGCCTGGTTCCAAACTCAAAATGCACATCATTATTATACATTCCTTTCAAAAGAAAACGGAGTAGGCGAAAATTCTGAGCCTATGTATATTGATTTGAAAAAGATGCGTCCGATATCAGAAGTTAGATTTTATGCTTATCGTCACGTCGGCACATATTCCTTTAGCGCCAAGTCTTTTATAGACTGGGGCGGCAGTAGTACTTCAGCATCTTATCAAGGACCGCAATATTTCAAACGATACCTGATGAATAAACTGCCATGTTCCATAACCATATACGGTTGCAGACAAGATGCTTCCGGTTCTGACTGGAATAATTTGAAATGGGAGATTTTAAGTTCATTCGAAGACGATCCGGATATAGACGATGATGCACGCTGGACTTATCACGCAGCAACTTGTGGAGGAGTCAAAAAAGCTCACTGTTTCGGTACACTAAGCTTGATGGAAGGTGCCAGCACGATTTATAAATCAATGAGCATCAATATCGACTTACAAAAAGAGGGATTCCGTTATTTGAAGATAAAATTTAATGGAGCTTATAACATGTATCCGTCAGCGTACGAGCGTGATGATACGACAAACAAACTGACGAAATACCTGACATTGCATGAACTTGAAATATATTCTGATAAAGATTAAAAGGAGGAGTATAAACATGAAAAAATACATAGGATTATTAGTAGTTATCTTAGCAATGGTATCTTGCGAGTCTTTGGAAGATACCTATAAGGACTATGCAGGTGACGGCCCTATCCGTTATCTCGGTAAATGTACAGACTTGGTTGTTCGCCCCGGTTGGAACAGGCTGATTGTCAGCTGGACAAACAGTGCCGATCCGGTAATTGATAAAATTAAAATCACCTGGTCGAAGGATGGAGTAGTAAAGGAGCAATTATTGGACCGGGAAATAAACAGTTTCAATATTCCGGATTTAGAGGACGGCAATTACGAAATAACAGTATGTTCAATTGACAAGGAAGGAAATACATCTTTAAAAAGCCCGATTTACGGTCGCCCGTACACAGCAAACCATGAGATGGTACAATCGTTTACTCAAATTGTCTCCAATCATTATTTCTTGAAGAATCGCCTGGTTCTCCTCTTTCAAGGATGGGAAGAGAATGTTACAGAAGCCTGCCTGACATATACCCGGCCAGATGGCAGTACCGGACGAATCGAACTGGATGAACAACTGGTCAATAAACTTTATTACTTGTTGCCCGATGCAATAGACACATCCAAACCGGTAGAACTTTACCGCTCCGGCCGTATTCCCGGCTGTGATGATGAAATTGTATTTGCCCCCACGGAACTTGATAACGTCAGATTATTCAATGCAGACTTCAAGCAGGAAATGAAACGCCAGTTCGGTTTTGACGAAGATATTCCGGATAATTGGGCTTCCACTGTCGAAGAAATCAGTTTTGACTGGACTATCGGCAGTTTCTCGGACTTATTGAATCTGCCAAATCTAAAGAAACTTGTATTAGGGAAACATCGTTATATCCGTGATGAGTTGGTGAACGATTCCGAAACTGCTCAAAGCAAGGTATATGATGCCGCATTAAGTGATTTTGTTTTAAAAACACTGCACGAATTGAATCCGGATTTCGTAGTAGAACGTTATAACAAACATTATTCTAATCTGACTCAGGCTGAATATCTCGAGGAAAAAGGAGCAACCTCTATTCCCGATTATTCATTCCTTGACCTTTCAAACCTGAAGTTCACTTCTTCTCCAGCTGACGCCGAGAACTACAAATCATCTTTGGAATGTCTGACAGACAATAATATTGGAACGAACTGGGAACCTGCCGGAACAAAAGAATTGACGACTTATTCACTGACATTGGACTTAAAGACTGAAAGAAACCTGCAAGGCCTGAAACTTGTACAAACCTATTTCGAGAATGAGAACAAACGTTCCTGGTGTCCCGGCATAGTCAAAATATTCGTATCCAAAGATTCTGAAAATTGGGAAAACGCCACTTATCTGGAAGAACTGGAAATCGGACATAGCACCGGAGAAGTGAATATCATTCCATTTGTAGAGGGCGGCAAACAAGCCCAATACGTAAAGGTAGTGGTTTCTACACCACATTCTGAATCTATTTATAATATAAGTTTAGCTGAGATAGGGCTATATTAATTATTTCTTACCAGGCAAAACCTATATCGAACCGACACTTAAACAAACAAGGCAACATTCGCTTTTCTGAATGTTGCCTTGTCTGTTTAAAGCTTCCTTATAACCCGGCAAGGATTTCCTACTGCCAGACTATTCGACGGAATATCTTTAGTTACTACACTTCCGGCACCAATAGTCACATTATCACCAATGGTAACTCCCGGCAAGACAACGGAACTACCGCCAATCCATACGTTATTTCCTATTGTAACGGGAGCAGTGAGTGATTTCCAAAACTGGCTGTCCGGAGACAGTCGTTCCGTCGGATTCACGGGATGAGTGACTGCGTAGATGTGTACGCCGGGACCTATACCGCAATTGTCTCCAATCGTAATGCGATTGCAATCCAAAAAGACACAGTTCATATTTATCTCAACATGGCTGCCTATATGTATATTCTCTCCATAATCGACAAAGAAAGGTGCCGCAATCCATACATTATCCCCACGCGAGCCTACTAATTCATCCAAAATAGCAGATAATTCTTCACTGTTCCGACTATCCGTATTATTATACCGGAGCTGAAGTTCCTTTGCATAATGCCAACGCCGGAGTAATTCCGAATCGCCGCAATCATATATTTCTCCGGCAAGCATTTTTTCTTTTTCTGTCATAAGCTAATTTTTATATTTTATAGAACAGCAGATTATTATACGGAGCAAACATACACAAAAATCTTCAAATTTTATGTATGTTTGTCTTTTGAAAAAGGATAAAGGGAGAAACCATGAATATCGAAGAATATAGAGAATATTGCTTATCAGTAAAAGGAGCGACAGAATGTATGCCGTTTGATGAACATACCTTGGTTTTCAAGGTCATGGACAAGATGTTTACTTTTGCGACGCTACGCCCTAAAGATGGAAGATTCTGGGCTGATATGAAATGTATTCCTGACAGGGCGGCAGAATTAGTAGACCAATATGAGGATATCTTTTGGGGACCTTTTTCTGATAAGAAACATTGGATTACTGTTTATTTAGAGGGGGATGTATCCGATAAGCTTATAAAAGAGTTGATTAGTCATTCGGTAGAGGAAGTCATAAAAAAGCTACCTAAGAAAAAGCAGGAAGAATACCGCTCAATGATTTGACATTTTAAATACAACTATCCGGCTCCACAATCAGCATTGATAGCAAAGCCGGATAAGACATCTGCATTTTCAGAAATGTATGTCCCAAATTCCACAAGACTTTTCAAGCTCTACCAATGAAGTAACATATCCTTTCATTGTTTCAAGATACTCCTGTTGCACTTCATTATAGGTACGCTGCGCTACCAATACATCCAGAATATTAGTTTCGCCACGTTTGTATTTATATACCATTCCATCCAGTACCTTTTGAGAATCTTCAAGCATTCCCGATTTAAATTGAGCCACTTTCTTTTTCTCCGCTTCATAGCCGAACCATGCCTGGGTAATCTCTGCCTGTATTTGTAATTCCATATCTTTTTCGATTATTTCAGACTGGGTTATACGGAATTTTGCTGCTTTGATAGCCCCCTTATTCATATTTGAAAAGGTGAGAGGAACAGATACTCCCGCAGTGGCAGAACGGGCCGGGGGAAGAAAACCGTTCCAGTCCCTTTCATAAGAGACGGACAGACCGATATTCGGACGACGTTCCGCCTTCGTCAATCTATATTCCCGGGTAGTGACTTCTGTACTTTTTTGAACAGCAAGTAAGTCTATGCGGTTATTCAAACCGGCTTTAACCAATTCCGGCAAATCAAACTCGCGGCTTAATTCATCCCAATTACCAAACGGAATATGGAGAGTATCCGCAGCAACTCCCATATGCCTGTTCAACATAACTAATGCAGATTGATACGCCGCTTCCTGTCCATAAACCGTATTGAGCAAAGTGACAGCTTCCAGTTTCGACTGGCGTGCATCATTCTCCGTAATCTCTCCGGCCACATAACGCAAGCTGTCCGACTGGCTCAATTTCAACATATATTCGTAGGAGCTTTGCTGTACTTTGAGCAGCTCCCTTTGTAGAATCGCTTCCAGGAAAAGATTGGCAGCCTCTGCCCTCAGATTCTGGAATCCCTGTTCTAAAGTCAATTTTTCAAGCTCGGCCTGACTTCGTGCTAACTGGATACGTGCTCCCCGTTTATTTCCCAACTCCAAGGAATAAGAAAGTCCCAATGAGAAAGTTTCATTACCGGCTTCAAATCCCAGTTCCGGGTCGGGGAATATTTTCTGAGCAATTATCTCCGCGTCGGCTATACTCACATTCAACTTTTCTGCCAGATAGTTGAGATTATTCTTCCCTACCCTGTTCAGATATTCTTCGAAAGAGATATCCTGATGGGGAGCATTAACAGGAAGTTGCGCAAAAGCAGAGATACACATTGCTTCCACAATCAACAGGAGAAATATAATATTAGAGCGTATATTCTTTTTCATCATCCTTCTTTTTATTTAAAACATTCTTCTCAATCAGATAATAGAAAACCGGAAGCACAAACATGGAAATGAGCATTGAGAACATTAATCCATATACGATAACCGTCGCTAAAGGACGTTGCACGTCGCTACCGATTCCGGTTGCCAAAGATGCAGGGAAGAGCCCGAGCACTGTGGTGACAGAAGTCATCAGAATGGGACGGAAACGTTGGCGTGCCCCTTCAATAACAGATTTCTTCAGTTCCATTCCACCTTTGCGCAAACTATTTATTTGTGATACCATAATAATCCCGTTTTGTATGGAAAGACCGAACATAGCGATGAATCCAACAGCAGAAGATACATTCAATGTCATCCCGCGTACATTGAGGGCAAGCATACCTCCGAAAAGAGCTAATGGCACGATAGATAGTACCAGCCCTGCCTGACGAAATTTTCCGAATGTAGCATAGAGCAAGATAAACATACACATCAACGTCAAGGGAAGAATGACGGATAGGCGGGTATAAGCCCTGTTCTGGTTCTCGAATGCTCCTCCCCATTTCACGGTGTATTTGCTTTCATCATAGTTCACCCTTTCATGGATAGCATTCTGCGCTTCTTTCAGGAAAGATGCCAGGTCGCGTCCACGCAAATTCAGTTTCACTGTCAGATGCCGCCTGTTCATCTCACGGGTAATCGTACTTTCGCCGACACTCAGGTTCACGTCGGCAACCTGCGAAAGAGGGATTTTAGCACCTGAAGAAGAAGTCAGCATCAGTCCGGCTATCTTTTCAGGCGTATCCCGTGCCTCTTCTTTATACTTACAGGTAATATCATACTGCCTATCTCCTTGATAAAGCTGCGCGATAGCCTTCCCCCCGATTGCCACTTCTATCAAATCAGCGACATCCGACACATTCAGCCCGTACCGGGCAATCGCATCCCGGTTCATGATAATTTGTAGTTGAGGCAATGGCGGTTCCTGGTCAATATCCAAATCGACAGCCCCTTTCACCGTTCCCAATACCCGGGTTATCTCCTCAGCGATGCGGCGTGTTTCCCGGAAATCTTCTCCATACACTTTCACGACCAACTCACTATGCGCACCGGCAATCTTATCCATCACGCCGTCTATCATCGGTTGGCTGAATCCTACTCTAAAACCGGGCAGTGTCTTGTATTCTTCTTCCAGTTCATTAATCAAATCCTTCTTGGTCTTTCCTTTCGGCCATTCATCATACGGCTTTATACCGATAGAAACTTCAAAATGCGAAGGGGTGAACGGATCGGTACCATCATCATTTCTCCCTGCCTGAACCATGATGTAAGTTACTTCGGGATATTTCATCGTGCGGGCACGAAGGGTATCGGACATCTCTCTCGATTTCTCCACGGAAATGCCGGGCGGAAGATTCACCTGCAACCAAATAGAACCTTCATCCAGTTCCGGCAGGAAATCTTTTCCTACAACGCCACTCAATACGATGCCTGTTATCAGAACCAGGCTTGAAGGTACAATTGCCTTCATGGGGTTCTCTACCAATTTCGCTATCGCGACGGTATATTTCTCTTTCAACTTTTCCAACCATTTATTCTTATAAATCTTGCGTGGCTTGCGATAAATAGCATAAGCAAGTCCCGGAATCAACAAAAGAGCAACCATCAGAGCGCCAATCATCGCATAACTCATCGTAAATGCCATCGGAGTGAAAAGTTTGCGTTCGACACGTTCAAAAGCGAATAGGGGCAAATAGGCTGTTATGATAACGATGGTTGAAAAAAGAATAGGACGGCCTACTTCTTTGGCACGCTGCGCAATGCTTTTTTCTTCGATGTACTGTCCGGGATTATCTTCCCGTTTCTTGAGAATAGTTTCCAGCATAACGATAGCCCCATCTACAATTATTCCGAAGTCAATAGCTCCGAGCGACAAAAGATTGGCAGGAATATCCGTGAGATGCATAAGGATAAAGGCAATAAGCAAGGATACGGGAATCGTGACAGAAACCAGCAGCGCCCCGCGCCAGTTACCCAAAAACAGGATAAGCACAATAATCACCAAAGCCATTCCCATCAGTAGAGTATGGGATACTGTATCCAACGTTGTATCTACCAGGCTCGTACGGTCGAGGAAAGTATGTATCCGCACCCCTTCAGGCAGGGTTTCATTATTCAATTCATCCACTGCCGCATGAATACCATCCAGCACTTTGGACGGATTCTCATGTTTCAGAAGAAGCACAATCCCTTCCAGGCTTTCGGAATAATTGCGGGTACGATCTGTATATCCCAATACTCCTTTCCGTTCCAGATTACCGTATTTCAAAGAACCTATATCATTCAAAAAAACAGGGACACCGGACGTCGTACTCACTACGATATGTCCCAAATCCTCCAAATTCTCAATCAATCCGATGCCTCGTACCACATACCCCAAGTCTCCCCTGCCCAAGACACTACCGCCTACATTGGCATTGTTATTTTCGATTGCTTCGATCACCTGGCTAAGCGACAGGTTATATTGTTCCAGTTTATAGGGATTGATTTCCACCTGGAACTGTGTAGTGATGCCACCGAAGTTTGTTACGTCCGCCACTCCAGACACTTCTTTGATACGGGGAATAATCACCCAGTTCTGAAGGTCTGTCAGTTCACGAAGCGAATGACGGTCACTTTCTATAATATAGCGGTAGACCTCTCCTACAGGTGAGGTTAACGGGTCGAGTCCCGGAACCGCCCCATAAGGTAATTCTACTTCATTCAGTCTTTCCTGTACCCGCTGGCGGCTCCAGTAATCTTCCGTTCCGTCCTTGAACACAATCGTAATCATAGATAGTCCGAATGTGCTTTTACTACGCATGACGTGCATACCCGGCAGGCCGTTGATAGCGCGTTCCAAAGGAATGGTAATCTGTTGTTCCACTTCTTCGGCGGCCAGTCCCGGCACTTGGGTAACAACCTGCGACGTGACATCTGCAATATCAGGATAGGCTTCTATGGAAAGCTGTGTCCATGAATAGTATCCGAAAACACTCATCATCACGAACAAGCAAAGCATCACCCATCTTTTCTGTATAACTGAAAGCATTAAATCCTTCTTCATAATCTTCTACTTTAAATAATATCCTCCTTCACTGATTACCTTATCTCCCGGATGCAACCCGCTACTGATTACAGCTATTCCGCCTTTGGTAGCCTCCACTTCCACCGCAGTTCTCACAAAGACTCCAGGAGCGACCCGCACATATACATAACTGGCTTTCTCTCCCTGCAACAATGCCTTCTCCGAAATCTGTACCTGCCCAATGGGGGCACTAAGAAAATGTACAGTAGTGTACATACCTAATTTTAAATGTCTCTTCGAATTCTCACAAACAGAAAGTACTTTTATAGACCTGGTTTCTTCGTCAACCGCTTCCTCAACATGATAGACACTGCCTTTAATCACCGTGCCGGGCAATGCCGACACTTCAATATCCAGGCTACTACCCGCATCGATAAAACGAATATCCTTTTCTTTCACCTGTGCCGTAATCCAAACTTCGGACAAGTCGGCAACTATCGCGACAGGTTCGGCATCATCTTTCAGATATTGCCCGGTCACGATATTATTCTCTATAACTTCTCCCGAGATAGGTGAACGAACCACAAGAGGTTGCCCGAGTGCCATATGTTCCGGCTGCTCCACTTGATACACTTCCAATGCGGCAGAAGCATTTTCAAACTCTTTATCAGCCATCAATAAAGCATTCTGCGCTTCTTCCAGTTCTTTCTGCGAGCTAACCCCGTTTTTTATCAGGTCTTCCTTACGTTTCAAATCCTTCTTAGCCAGTTCCCGTGACGAAAGAGCCTGGAAATAATCCTTTTGTGCCGTGGTAAAATCGGGTGAACTGATTTCAAACAAAGGGGTTCCCCGCTTCACCAACTGCCCGACTTGTATATATGATTTTATGACTCTTCCCGCAAAGGGCGGAGCAATATAAGCATAGCGCGTAGGAATAGGACGCACCATACCAGACGTTATCACTTCTTTGGAATAAGGCTCGAGTCTTGCATCCGCTATTTTTATCCTCTCTGATAAAATAGGGTCTGTAACATATACTGTGTCGCCTTCCATACGGTAACCACTTTGCTGTTCTTCTCTCTGCTTACTCTTGCATGCAGTAATCAATAATACACTACAAATCAAAAGCATTTGTAATTCTCTTTTCTTCATCATAATTCCTAATAATATAGTTAGAACCGTTTTTCGGTTGCAAAGGTAAGCGGATGCACTTCAGAAGACTGTTAGAGAATTGTTAGAACGTTATTAGAATTCCATTAGAGTTTTATAGAAACTATTTCAAGCCGTTTTTTCTTTTTTTATAAACCTGTGTTATAAGGAGAATCCTCGTGTCCGAAAGGTTGTGATGATAAATCTGTCTTATGTCATAGTGGGAGTTTCTATCTTTATTATCGGATTGCTTCCTCCTTCAGCATTTATTATTGTCATATGTGGTATTGCCATTGTTATGACAAGACTACTCGCCTTCTTCATTCCGTCGATAATGAATTTGGAAGGAAAATAAGATTATCTACTAAAAATCCCGGTACAAGTCATATATACACTCGCACCGGGATTTTAATCCTCTATCTTATTACAGATTATTTGTTTTCTGCTTTTTATTTCTTTTCTGCTTTCTGCGTATAAATCAAATTACCTCTTTGGCTGATTGTCCACAAACCATCCACCAGACGTACATTCTTTGTATCATCATCTTCTACATTCCATGCATAACCGCCCGAAGGTAAACCACGTCTCTCCAAGATTTCATTGGCCTGCCCGTCAGAGAAGAATAGTTCGGCACGAGTGGAATCGGGGCTGAAAACGATGAAAGCGGAGACATTATTTCCATCGGCAGCTTCCGTACGAATCCCCTTTTCAAACAGACGGATACAGTCTTTTTGTACCTCACACCACACATAGCCGGCAGAGCCGATACATCCGTGTTCGTCTCGGTCGCCACCCAATTTTGCAGATTGCGGATACTGAACGAGTTTTGTAGCCTGCATCCCCGGAGTATATTTTCCGGTATAGAAGACTTCCAGTGTATCGTTCAGAAGCAAGCCGTTCACTTCTTCTTTGTTCGCATCCATCGTACTGAATGAAAGCGTATCATCCTTATCCGTAACGATTGAAACCGTATTCATACTTGCATCACAAACGATGCCTTTTGAACTCGTCACTTCCGGCGTGCAACTTGCCATGAAACACAAGGTTCCTACTGCTAATAGTGCTGTTTTCATCTTCTTAAAATCCTGTTTTGTTTTAAATTATTGTAAAGATAATAATTATATGGCAATAAATAAAAACAAAATTTTATCGGTAATCGTTTTCTTAGAAGTATTTTTTAAGTTATTTTGCACAACTAATATCACGAACTCATCAAATTATGGATTGGATTGGCCTTGATTTAACATTCCCTATTACCGACCCTACATGGATATTTCTCCTTGTACTTCTCATCATACTGTTTGCTCCCATATTATTGAATAAGCTGCGTATCCCTCACATTATCGGCATGATTTTGGCAGGATTGGCCGTTGGTGAGCATGGTTTCAATATTTTGGCACGCGACAGCAGCTTTGAACTTTTCGGAAAAGTGGGGCTTTATTATATCATGTTCCTGGCCGGACTTGAAATGAATATGGGAGATTTCAAAGAGACACGCAATAAGGCATTAGTCCTTGGACTACTCGCTTTCGTCATCCCTATCGGGATTGGATTCGTGGCAAATATATCCTATCTGAAATACAGTGTTGTCACTTCTGTACTGTTAGCCAGTATGTATGCTTCCCATACATTGGTGGCCTATCCCATCGTTACTCGTTTCGGCATATCACGCCATCGCAGCGTAAGCATAGCGGTAGGCGGAACAGCAGTGACAGATACACTCACCTTGTTGGTACTGGCGGTTATAGGCGGTCTGTTCAAAGGAGAAACCGGCGGGTTCTTCTGGCTATGGCTGGTAGTAAAAGTCATTTTCCTGGGCGGATTCATCATCTATTTCTTCCCACGTATCGGTCGTTGGTTCTTCCATCGGTACAATGACCACGTGATGCAGTTCATATTCGTTCTTGCCATGGTCTTTCTGGGTGCGGGGTTTATGGAATTTGTGGGTATGGAAGGCATCTTAGGCGCGTTTCTCGCAGGACTGGTGTTAAACCGGCTCATTCCACATGTTTCTCCATTGATGAACCATCTTGAATTCGTTGGTAATGCACTTTTCATTCCTTACTTTCTTATCGGAGTGGGAATGTTGATTAACCTGCGTGTTATCTTCGGACACGGAGATGCGCTGAAAGTGGCTGCTGTTATGATCGTAATGGCGCTTACCGGTAAATGGATTGCCTGCTGGCTCACACAAAAGATATACAAGATGTCCGTTCTTGAACGAAACCTGATGTACGGTCTGAGTAATGCGCAGGCGGCAGCAACACTGGCAGCAGTACTGGTCGGATACAACATATTCCTGCCTAACGGCGAACGCCTGCTGAATGATGATGTCTTGAATGGGACTGTCCTGCTGATACTGGTTACCTGCATAGTCAGTTCGCTAATAACCGAACGGGCAGCCAGAAAAGTTGCCATGGACGACTCTGAACCGGAAAAGGAGTCTTCAACGGAAGCGGAAAAGATTCTGATTTCGCTTGCCAATCCGAATACGATTGAAGACATGATGAATCTTTCTTTAGTAATACGTGATACGAAACTAAAAGATAATCTACTGGCATTGAATGTTATCAATGACGATAATACTTCCGATAACCTAAGAATACGGAGCAAACGTTACTTGGAAAAAGCAGCCATGACAACAACCGCCGCCAATGTACCGTTGAAACAGCTCACCCGTTATGACTTGAATATCGCTTCCGGCATTATCCATTCAGTGAAAGAGAATGAGGTGACGAGTATTATCACCGGTCTGCACCGCAAGGTCAACATCACTGATTCATATTTCGGAATGCTCACCGAAAACCTGTTGAAAGGATTGAACTGCGAAATAATCATCTCCAAATTCCTGATACCGGTCAATACCATCAAACGAATTGTCATTGCCGTCCCTCCCAAAGCAGAATATGAATCCGGTTTTCCACGATGGATGGAACATTTCTGCCGGATGGGAAGTACCCTCGGATGCCGCGTACATTTCTTCGCAAACGAAAAGACCACCACCCGCCTGCAAGCCTGGATAAAGAAACGACATAAACAAGTGCTGACCGACTTCTCTTCCCTGGAAGACTGGAACGACTTACTGGTCTTGACCGGACAAGTGAGTTACGACCATCTGTTAGTCATTATCAGTGCACGTCCCGGAACACTTTCTTATGACAGTTCGTTTGAAAAACTACCGAGACAATTAGGAAAATACTTCTCTAACAATAGCCTGATTGTACTGTATCCCAATCAATCGGGAGAACCGTTGGACAGTTCTTTCTTCTCCAAGTTATATACCGATACCGAGACACAGCATTATGAGAAGGTAGGCAAATGGTTCTATAAATGGTTTAAGAAAAGTTGATTCTTCATTGCGGAATCATTATTAAAATCCCATAGCTTCTTTCACCAAAGACATCTCACGATAAGAAGTCAACTTCTCCAATAAAAGGAGAGCAACTCCCGGAGCTGTTTGAGGGCCGTATGAAGTTATTATATTATCATCTACCACTATCGGTTCATTGACAATGATTGCCCCGAAACTTTGAAGGACTTTTTGTTTTACCGCTCTGCCCAAATGATAAGTTGTCGCTTTCCTATCTTTTAAAACACCACTTTTGCCAACAGGCAGAGCTCCTACGCAAACAGTTGCAATCCACTTCTTCCGAGCATCAAACAGACGAATTAAATCCAGAAATTTCTCATTATACGCTTCTTCATAGAAGCCAAATATTTCAAAACCGCCGGGGATGGCAAGAGCGTCATATTCATCTACGGAAATCTCATCAATAGTTTTATCTACCAAAACGGGGATATTAAAAGAACTGATAACTTTCTCGTTCATCCCGCATGTCACCACCTCAACATCGCAGCCAAAATCGGTCTTCGCCCACCCCATAACATCAATGAAACCACTAAATTCAATCGTCTCAAATCCTTTAGCTAGAAATACCAGTAATCTCATAATCAGCAGAATTATAAATTAGACAAATCATTAATGTCCAAAGGTAAACAAAATATTGCAAGACCATTCAATAAAACAAGAATGACAGTATGAAAAGTTAGGGAAATTCCTATATGCAATTAGGAAGAATCACTCGTATAGAAGGTTTTCTTACTTTACATTTGTGACATCAAGAAACACAAAACCATACTTAATATGAAAAAGAATCAGACCTTTTTGCTTTTGCTACTGGCAATGTTATTCAGTAGTTGCTATACGACTAAAATCAGTTATAAGAACTTGGAGCGTATAGAACGTGGAATGTTCCCCAAAGAGGTGATAGCTATATTGGGTGAACCTAGTTATCGGAATTTTGATGATAAGGATGAAATACTGGAGTTCCGTTCTTCTGAATATGGTACGGCCAAGGTTGTAAGAATCCGCTTTGTGGATAATAGGGTGGTCGAGATGAAAAGCTATTTGGATAGCTATGATAGCTGTCGTGATAGAGACAAAACAACGAAAGAGAAGAAAGAAGAAAAAACTTCCGAAAAAGATACCAGTTCCAAAGTACGGGTATCAGCAGATGGGAAACATTTCCTACAGACAGGTTCAATCATAGTGACTCCTGAAGGCAAGCATGAAATAGTAGTCAGTGACCAGGGCGGGTTAATTATCACTGCGTCCGGTGAGCACATACATGCATTGTGATATTCAAAAAGAATTGAAAAAGAGTTGGGAAGAAAAAGTCCCTTTTTACTCGCAAATATTATGCAATTATCTATATTTGCATAAATCAATACACACCGACATGCCAACTTACACTCACTTCGCAAAACAACCGGATGTTCTGAAACATCTGATACTCTGTGAAGCCCTTCGGAATGAAGCGCCACAAGTATATGTAGAAACCAATTCAGCATGCGCCATTTACCCAATGACACATACTCCGGAACAACAATATGGCATCTATCATTTTTTAGAAAATGCGGATGAGGATAAGTCCCTGACGGATTCCATTTATTACAGACTGGAAAGTGCAGAAATGACAAAAGGGCATTATTTAGGTTCTCCTGCACTGGCTATGAATGTACTAGGGAAGCAAACAAAAAGATTCGTATTCTTCGATTTGGAAAAGAGTGCATTGGATAATGTGGCTCTTTATGCCAAACAAATAGGATTAAATACCTCTGTGGAAGTACATAATGCCAATTCTTTGGAAGGGACGATGCAGCTATTACCCTCACTTCCCGAATCGTCTTTCATCCATATCGACCCTTACGAAATAGATAAAAAAGGCGATTCAGGCTTCACTTATCTTGATGTTCTGATAAAAGCAACTCAATTAGGGATGAAGTGTTTATTATGGTATGGTTTTATAACTGAAGATGATAAAGAATCCCTGGAAAACTACATCACATCCAATCTGAAAAAAGAAGGTATCAAGAGCTACACGTGCGTAGAACTCACGATGAACTCAATAAGAAAAGACAGCATTTTATGCAATCCCGGCATTTTGGGAAGCGGTATTCTGGCAACAAACCTATCACAAGAATCCCAACAGATAATTCTTGATTATGGCAATAAGTTGGTAGACATATACAAAGATGCAAAATATAAGGAATATGATGGCAGTTTATACATTGATGCTTTTTCTCAAACATTCTCATGCCTATGAGAAAAAATACTCATCGCATTGAGAAAAAATACTCATCACGATGAGAATTTATTCTCATCCCAGTGAGAATAATACCCTCTTGTAATACCCTCAAACACGTATTTTATATACGAGAACATACAAAAGACAGCTATATTGGACAACCATCTATCGAAAAATCAGTCTATCTTTGTGATATTGATAATTAAAAGTAAATATAGATGCCATGAAAGAGACTTTGCAGATTCCTACTCCCGAGACATTGGAAAACCTGATAGGTAAAGAACTTTATAATGTATGGACTTCGCTTTGCCAACTTATTGAGCAGAAGTACAATATGGAGCAATTATGGAATTATGGCGGAAAAGCCTGGAAATACGAATATAAATATCGCAAAGGCGGAAAAACGCTTTGTGCCCTATACGCCAAAGAGCAGACCCTTGGTTTCATGGTCATTTTTGGTAAAGACGAACGTGCCAGGTTTGAATCGCAACGAGAAGTTTTCTCCAATGAGACACTGAAGATATATGATGGAGCGACTACTTTTCATGATGGGAAGTGGATTATGTTCGAACTAAAAGATGCCAGTTTATTCAGTGATATGGAGCGACTTCTGTCTATCAAACGAAAACCAAACCGGTAAATGATTGAATCAGAAATAAGCAAGAAGTATTGTCAAAGTTGCGGGATGCCTTTACGCTTTGATGTAGAGAAATACCTGGGTACTAACTCCGATGGTTCGCAAAGTGACGAATACTGCTATTATTGCCTGAAAGACGGGAGGTATATTGTCGATATTCCGATGTCGGAAATGATTAATATTTGGATAAAATACACCGACAAGTACAATGAGTATGCAGACACCATGTACTCACCGGAAGAATTGAGAAATCTACTTAACGGACGATTACCCAAGCTGAAGCGATGGAAACAGAAATTGGAAACCTGTAACATTCATCACCAAAAGATTCAGGATATTATCGTTCATATCAATAATCATTTATTCGATTCTTTGGATACGGACAGGCTTAGTGACATGAGCGGACTTTCCAAATATCACTTCAGAAGGGTGTTTCAGGCTGTTACCGGAGAGAATATAGGAATCTATATACAGCGGTTGCGGCTTGAACATATAGCACATCTGTTGGTATCCACCGATTTTACACTCAATCAGATATTGGAGCAGACAAGTTATCAGACCAAGTTTAGTCTAGCAAAAGCTTTCAAGAAGCATTTCGGAATACCGGCATCTCAATATAGGGAAAAATATAAGCCGATGTATGACGAACAGCACACGTCTCTCACTCCTGAAATTTGGTCAATTCAGCCAATGGAGATATTCTATATTGAAGTCGGTGAAAAGTATAAGGACGAGCTGCGATATAAACTCATATGGAACAGGCTTATAAATTATGCCAGGCAGTATAATGAAAGTAAATCGGATTACAAATTCGTAAGCGTCAGTATGGACGACCCGTCCATCACTCCGAGGAAGAAATGCCGCTTCTATCTCGGAGTAACGATAGATAATAAGAAAGTACATGACCCTCAACCGGGAGTGATGGAAATTCCAGGTGGTCGCTATGCGATATTCAAACATACAGGAGATTATTCTTTATTACACAAATTCTACCGGAGAATTTATGAAGAATGGTTTCCCAAAAGTAAGTATCGGCCTCAAAGCACCTTTAGTTTTGAGATGTATATGAATCAGCCGACTTCCACCCCTGAAACGGAACTGGTTACCGATATTTATATTCCGGTCGTAAAGAAATGAACGTCGAAAGCTATCAGAGAGAACTTTGTAAAAATAGACTCTTTATTCAAAAAACAAGGCCAGTCAAGCATTTTGTCCGTCACGTAAAATAAATACCGCCATATTTTATGTACATTTGCAGGATACGGAATGAGCATGAAAAAAGAAACTCTATATCAGAAAATAGCCGCAACAATGGCCCGGCAGATAAAAACAGGTATATGGAAAATGGGGGAGAAACTGCCTTCCCTGCGTACTATCAGCAATGAATATGGAGTGAGCCTGAATACCGCGATTCAGGCATATTATGAACTGGAAAAGGACGGATTTATTATTTCACTGCCCAAATCCGGTTATATTGTCAATTACAAACCGTTACGTTTGTCAGTACCGGCAACGACACAGCCTGCAATTAAGTTTACGGGAAAGGGGGGACGAGGATTTAATATCCGAAGTATATAGTTCGATAGAAGATACATCCATCACCCGTTTCTCCCTGGGAATACCGGAAGATGTTTTTCTGCCCATCGCCAAACTCAATAAAGAGCTGACTAAAGCGATGCATTCGCTGCCGGGAAACGGGACGAGATATGAAGATGCGCAAGGAAATGTCCGGCTTAGAAAAGACGTAGCCCGTTTCACATATAGTTGGAATGGTAATTTAACGGAAGATGATATTGTTACGACAACAGGAGTGACTAACGCTATTTCTTTAGCTCTGTCCGTCGTTGCACAGAGAGGAGATACTATCGCTGTTGAAAGCCCTGTGTATTTCGGGATGTTGCAATTAGCCAATAGTATGGGGCTTCGTGTGCTGGAACTACCGACAAATCCTGTTACGGGCATCGAACCTGATGCCTTGAGGAAGGTGTTACCGCAAATAAATGTGTGCCTGCTTATCAGCAATTTCAGCAATCCGATGGGTAGTTGTATGCCCGATGAGCACAAAAAGGAGATTGTAGGTATGCTGGCAGAGTATGATATTCCTTTGATTGAGGATGATTTATATGGAGATGTTTTCTTCGGAAATTCACGTCCCAAACCATGTAAGGCTTTCGATGAAAAAGGACTTGTGCTATGGTGTGGTTCCGTGTCAAAGACACTGGCTCCCGGATACCGGGTAGGCTGGATTGCACCCGGGAAATTCAAGGAAGCCGTGATTCGTCAGAAAAATATACATTTCATATCTTCACCTGCTCTCAATCAGGAAGCGATAGCCAATTTCATGGAAAACGGCAGGTATGAGAATCATTTGCGTAAGCTACGCCATGAGTTGCATGCGAACAGCCTGCATTTTGCACGTTCCATCATTGACTATTTCCCCGAAGATACTAAAATCATCACTCCGCAAGGCGGATTCATGCTTTGGGTAGAGCTGGATAAAAAGATAGATACGACACAACTGTATTATAAAGCTATGCAGCATAAAATCAGTATTGCTCCCGGACGTATGTTTACGTTGCAGGAGCAATATAGAAATTGTATGCGTTTAAGTTACGGTCAGCAGTGGAGTCCTTTTATCGAAGAACGTTTGATGATATTAGGGAATATGATTAAAGAATCACTTTGATTTATGGATATATTCCGTCACGACTTCTCCCAATATCTGAAGTCCCTTCTCTATTCTGTCTTCCGGCATATTGGAATAGTTGATTCGAAGGGTGTTTTCCTTGTTTCCGTTGGGAAAGAAAGAGCCGCCCGGAACGAAAGCTATCTTTCTCTCCAGGCATTTTTCTAAGATTTCACGTGCCGGAATTCCTTCGGGAAGTTCTATCCATGTAAATAATCCGCCTTCGGGATGAGTAAATTTGACTGTATCGGGGAAGTAACGCTCCATGCATTTCATGGCAATATCCCTGCGTTTCCTGTACACTTCGATTATTTTTGCAATATGCTTGTCGATATCATAGCGTTTCAAGTATTCGGCGATAGTCATTTGGGCGATGGTATTACATTGCAAATCCGTGCCTTGTTTCACAAGAACGTATTTACGGATAATCTCCTTATCCCCTGCCATCCAGCCAATCCGGAAACCGGGACAGAATATTTTGGAAAAGCTCCCTGTGCACAGGACATTGCCGGCCTCATCAAAAGACTTGACGGATGGCAGGTGTTCTCCTTCGAATCTTAATTCACCATATGGGTTGTCTTCGACAACTGCGACATTGTATTTCGCGGATAATTCAGCCAGTTTCCTGCGTCTTTCCAAGCTCCAGGTTTTTCCTGTCGGATTTTGAAAGGTAGGTATGACATATATCAGTTTTATGTTTTCCGTACTGTTCAGAACATCTTCCAGGACATTCATATCCATGCCGTCTGCATCGGTCGGTATTTCAATGAAACGACATCCGTATGCTTTCAATGCACTGATGGCAGCCAGGTATGTAGGACTTTCGCACAAGACTACATCGCCTTCATCCAAAAAGACTTTTCCCGATAAATCCAGTCCTTGTTGGGAACCGTGGGTAATCAGGATGTTGTCTTTATCGAAAGCTGTCCCCAAGCGGTTGTTCATCCGTTCGGCAATCCACTCTCTTAAAGGGGCGTAACCTTCTGTTGTAGTATATTGTAGTGCTTTTGTTCCCGCTTCTTCCAAAACAATCCGGGTTATTTCATTTATCTCATTCACCGGGAAAAGTTCCGGGGCGGGCAGACCTCCTGCAAAGGAAATTACATCGTCCTGTTCGGTTACTTTCAGTATTTCCCTTATCTCCGATGCCTTGATATAAGACATTCTTTTTGCGAAATTCAGCTTCATAATCATTAAATATTTAGAGAGATTAAAACAACGCTGCAAAGTAAAGCAAAAAAAGAAAATGAAAACAGATACAATTTTCGTTATATAAACGGATACAGATTTACGTGTTCTTCCCGCCGATAAACAGGCAAAGTTAGGCGCTTATATTACCGGTTTCGTCATGCATAATGGGGGTGTTCGTCGAATAATTCTATTTCGGGGTATTATTCGATGTACCTTTGCATTATTCAACAACAAAAAACAATTTAGAACTATGGAAGAACAAATACTGATTTTCCGAACCTCTATCAAGAGCTCGCTGGATATAAAACATATCGCGGCTCTCTTTACCCTGTGTCCTCAAATCAACAAGTGGAATGTAGACCTTGAGGACTGGGAGAAAATACTAAGGATAGAATGTCAGGGGATAACCTCGACAGAAATTTCAAAGGCATTGCGTGCAATCAATATTTTTGCACGGGAATTGGAGTGAAGTAAAGAAAGGTGCTGTGTTATATAATTCAAGTTTCGCATGTGCCGTGTCCCGTATGGATTCCCCTCCTTCCAGAAGAAGGAGAGTCCATACAGCAACAACTTACGAAACTTCAGTTATATAAACAGCTTTATTGTGCAGATTGAAAAAGTAAAGCGGTTTTATTAGTATCCATCCATTCTGCCATCAGACGATAATATGCCGGATACTCTGCCGGAGTTATCAATTGTTTTTTCAGTTTTAAGGTACGGACAATCTTTATTTTATCCACAGATTTTTTCACCGCCACTTCTATCGTTCCAATTACATTTTCAACCTTTTTATCGGCCGGTAAAACTACCGGTTTCATTTTATCTGCTATATTTATGACGCAGGTATAAGTCTCGTCGGGCAAATATCGCAGAAGCAGATTAACAGGGCGAGTCGTATTCATGGTCGTAGCTCGTGCATCATAACCTACCCATCCGTTCCGTGCTTGTGGTAAGCTGAACATCTGATAACCATCACTCAGACTCTTTCCTGCTTGCGGAGTCACGTTCAGCGTATCTATTCGTGAAACAGCATGGGAAAGTGGTTTCAAGCTTATCGGTTGTGCATCCATATTGACAACGGAAACAAAATCCTGCATATCGGCAATCGCATGACTGTCTACAAATAATCCGCTGATAGCAGCAAGTCCTGCTGCATCTTTATCTTCTGTTTTAGGAAAAACTGCTTTTACTTCTGTCTGCACACCGACAGCTTCCCGCAAAGCTGCTAATAAAGCGGCTTTCTCTGCTTCTGTCCCATAAGCCGAGCGAATGATTTCGGCAGCCGGGCGTAAACGATATCCGGTTTGCGATAATGACAAACGGCAGTTTCCCAGTCCTTGCACGTAGGCGGCAAGTATCTGTTTTTTCTGTTCCGTGTTTTTTGTATCGGCTGTCAATTTCTGCGCTAATTCGGTAATTTCCTTTCCATTATCTCCCATCTGCTGTTTAATCACTTTCAATGCATCGGCTTTGGAAGCATACGTGGAAGCTACAATAGCCTGTACATTGCCGGCAGGCAAAGAAACGTCAAGCATACGGGGACGCGGTTGCACGTTTCTCAATGTCCAGGTTACTGTTTTTACACCGTCAGTCGTTTTCACTGCCGGGGCAGCTTTTCCATTCAACAGTTCATAATGCAAAGGTTTGCTTTCGGGCACTGACAATGAAAAGATGTATTCTTTGATTGGAGAAAATTCTTCTATCTGTTCGCAAACATCCAGTTCGGGCAGATAGCCCGGACGGGTGATAACGGAGTAATCCAAATAAATGGTAGCTCCCAGTTCCAATCCGGTGTGGACGACTACCATCTCTTTCAAACCATTATAGGCCGGAGCATCTGCCGCCGCAGAAGGAAGTACTTCTACAAATGCATTGGCAGGAGTTTTTACGATAGTCCCGTCTTTTTGGCGGGTATAGGATTCGTGTATCTTCAATTCCTGAAATTCCGGATTGTAGATAATAAAACTCTCGCCATACAAACTATTCATTGCCGCGTGGGTGAATAATGTCAGTTCTTTTTGTACACGCATCTCTTGGCTGCCGTCGGTATGGATGGTATAAGCCTTGCTTAATTTCCCGAACTCCGCTTCGGAAGCTGCCTGCATCGGCAATGCCATAGACAACAGTATTGCCAGGATAGCTATATAATAATGTATATTTTTCATTCTGCTTTACTTTTTAATCACTAAATAGTTATCATACGCCTTGTGGGCATTTACGGCATTGCGGAAACTTGTCCAATCAGAAGCTTCATAAACACGTTTCTTTAATGCGAGCCTGTTATGGAGCAATACTTTATTGCCTTTCTGCATCAATGAACCTTCGAAATCGGCCCCCGTACCTTGCATTGCTTCGTTTCTACTGTCACTTACCAGTTGATAGCCTGCCGGAAGCTGAATGGTTTCATCCAGTTCGACCAAACGTGAGCAACCGTCTTTGAAACCATACTTACGATTTTCTACCGAAGTGTCAATACGCAGATAGGAACGTACCTGATTATAAAGGTTATTCATTACCATCGGGCGGAAGAACATTTCTTTTTCTCCCTTCAATGCGTAATCGGGTATCTCATAGCGGAAAGTAATTTTAATGGGAGCTGACTGATAATCTTTAGGATTTTTACCATAATCCACACTCAACAGTCTGGCTTTCGGGGAGATGGCAAGTAGCTGACGTTCCATCGTATTTTTCCATTCACTTTGGAATCCGGTGGTAAAGATACGCCGGATATTGCTGTCGCTCTGTCCTTCGGCCGTAAGGGTAAAAGTACCCCGCAATGTGCCATCCGCTTCCAGGCGATTGTCTGCTTTGATACGTACATAGTGATTTTCGGGGGCTGAAACCGGAGTGATACATAAATCAGAGCCTTCGGGTACGCCCGGCAGATAGTTTTGTTGCTGTTCGGCACTGCTCCACAACTCGCGGCAGAAAGGAACCCATGTGGGGTCAAGGGGCATATAAGTCCCATTGGACAATTTCACCACTGCCACACAATGATTAAAGTGGTCGGCAGGAATACTCTCTACCCGACTGCCCGCCATCGTCATAGCGGGATAGGCTTCGAAGCCTGCCATGCGCAAAAATGAAATCAAGGTGCCTGCTATGTCTTTGCAAACTCCGCAACGGTCGGTATAGTTCATTTCCGTGTTATGGAGTGTATACCCTTCTCCTTTTCCCATTGAAATGCCTGAATAACGGATGTTATCAGCCACCCAATGAGTTAGCACGGCAATCTTTTCCATTTCGGTTTTCTTGCCTTTTATCAGTTCATCCACCTTTTTCTGTGCAGCGGGAAAGGGAGCAAAGCTTCCGTAGTCTTCATTCACTTTATTGAACCACAATGATTTGTCTTTCCATTGAGGCGTAGAGGACATCATCAGTTTGGGGGCAGCATCGAAAAGGTCTACCATATTCGGCTCTTTAGTAAAGGGCATCATGTTCTCCATCACAAAGGTATATGCCTTGCGTCCGTCTTCATAGCGCATGGACGAGGTACACTCTCCCTGATAAAACTGAAACTGCATTTCTTTCTCCATCGGGATGGATACTTTATAAACTTTACGCACAGTGGGAACGGTGCTCCAAAATGGAACAATATCATAGAATTGTCCGCGCATAGGCGGAATAAAACGGGAATCGTCTTCCTCACCGGCTCCAAGCAATGCATAGGTAAAACCTTTTTTAGCAATTTCGTAATCTACGATGTCACCGGGTTGCAGAGCACCTACTTCAAGCATTATTTGTCTCGCGCCCCAATAAATCGCCCGTGCGGGAGCGGCATAATCACAAGTTTTCTTCACATCGAGTTCTTCCACCCGGCCATCCGCGCGATAGATAGTAGCATATTTGAATTCGGCATAAGCAGTTAGCGGGTCATAGTCATATTTTATTATCCGGTTAGCCACCGCTCCTTTCGGAGTCTGTACCTTGATAACTTTGCACACGGCAAAAGAGCCTTGCCCGGTAGGTTGGACAGATACCAGCGTGCTGTCCAATAATGTCACGCAATCGGATTTTTCGTAAGTCTTTTCCTTCGCAATCTTTTCATAAGATTTCCAGCTTTGAGCGAATGCCGTAGCCGAAACAAAAAGGAAACAAACGAATGTGACTGATAGTTGTTTTCTCATGTTTTCTACTTAGATTTTGTTTACAAGGGCAAATGTAAATAAATTCTTTGGTTTCAACCGACCTTTTCATATAAAAGCTCAAACAGTCACATTCATTTTTCCAACTAAAATCCTTAATTATTCATTCTCCATCCGTTCTATTTCTTCTATTTTCTTATTCAGCGTCCGGAATCTCTTGCCAATGGAATACTTGAACCGATAATAAGCAGACGCGAGGCAAACTGTCAATATCAGAAATATCATTATTACAAGGTCTGTATTCAATCCGAATGTCCTGAAAAACATAAGTACTATTCCAGCAACACCGACAGGCATAAGCATATACTGGAATAGTGTGGCTTTCACTTTATACTTTTCCAATGCTGCTATGTTCTTTTTAATGGTCAATGTCGCGTCGGACAAATTCAGGGCACGCACTTTCAGGAAATATCGTAAATCCCAGACATAGACAATGACACAAGTAGATATAAATAGTCCTAAACCGATATAAAATGCGGATGTGATATGTATCTGATAGTCCGTGACTGCCAACCAGATGAGAGGGACTAACGGGGACAGCAAATGAAGTCCTGCCCTGACTTTCATCCAGTTAATTGTTTTTTCGGGCTTATGGAGAAGCATTCTCCGTAGAATTTCCCTATTAATCCGATTATTATCTGCAATCTTCTGATTACACTCTTTCCATATATTTTCTAATTCCAATAGTTCCATAATCATTCGTTTTTAAATCATTAATTTCTTAAGTTGTTCTTTGATACGTCCTATCCGTGTCCCGACATTCGTTCTCGAAAGACCTATGATTTCAGATATTTCATCATGGGAGTTGCCGTCCAGATAAAGAAGGATGATAGCCTTGTCTATCTCACCCAGTTTATCAATGCAACGATACAGCATCTCCAATTGCGGAAGGCTGCTTTGCTCTTCAACCCACATCGTTATATCCTTCTCTCTGAAGTCGTCCAAAGAAGAAAACAGTACCGCATTTCTTCGTCCGCGTATGTAATTCATTGATATATTCAAAGCAACACGGTAAATCCATGTCGATATCTTACAACTGCCGTCAAAACGCTTATAGGATTTCCACAGTTCATAGATAATATCGTGAATCAAGTCTTCCCTGTCTTGTTTGACATAAGCATATGCTCCCGATATTTTAAATATTATGCCAATATGCTTCTCCAATATGGAAACAAACTGCTCTTTTATCTCATCATCCGTCATATATTTTCACATATTTCATTTTAAAGTTATAGAATCATTCCGGTGTACACTCTATACCATTAATAACAGCTACTTCCCAAAAATCACAAAGCACTGCACATTTTTTCAAATAGACTGTCGGGATGGAATACCCGCTACTCTTTTTCAAAATAGATAGAACCACTATATCAATGTGCTATTTTTAAGATTCCACTAAAAAATAATCTGTTCAGAAATTGCAGACCAAAGAAAAAACTGCATAAATTAGTGCAACAATATACCAAAATACCAGTTATTATCGTATAAATCTACACAGTACATGCACTTTTATCCACCGATAAAGTATCTGTTTGTTTAAAACCAACGGGGTGTTCCTCGGTGAGGAACGCTCTCTTCCTCACCGAGGAAGCTACCTTTCATCGGTGAGGAAGAAATTATAGCATGATTCCAACTCCAGTTTATTAAGAAACAATAGCTAAACCAAAGTAGCAATACAGACTATTATCATCAAAAGTACAGTCCAAATAGTAAGTAAAGCGAAGATTAGTAAAGCATTTTACTCATCATATCGTTCAAAATGGTAAAAAGACGAAAGTCACAAATGCCAAATGCAAGAGCTTTTATGCCCTCGTTCATAGGAAAACGAAACCACAAGCTTCCTTAACTGCTTAAATATTCGTTTTTTAAGAAAGGACGTTTTTTAAGAATGTATTAGTATTAATTCGCACGCAAAGAATTTCCCCGGATTTTTCCCAGTATTTTAGGAAACTGCCAAAAGAATAGCAAGGTACAACAGATGGCGGCCGTAGCATCGGAAATGGCTTCGGCTGCATACACTCCGGTCACTCCCATAAAGTGCGGCAATATTAATGCTAACGGAATCAGAAGGATTGCTTTGCGCAGCAGGGCAATGAAAATAGATATTTTTGCTTGTCCCAAGGCGACAAACATATTTTGGCAGGCTCGCTGCAATCCGAAGATAGTCATACCGCCCAAGAAAACAGGCATTGTCCAACGGACTGTTTCTATCAGTCTTTCATCACTTGTAAAGGCGGAAGCCACTGTTGAGGGGAATAGAATCATAAACAACATCAGCAGCAAGTTGAATGAGAACATGGTTATCAATGCAACACGAAAACAGTCTTTGACACGTTGCTTATCTCCGTGCCCGTAATTATAGCTCACAATAGGAACGAAACCTTGCGCAAATCCGGTTAACGGGACACTTGCAAATTGCATCGCACTTTGCAGGATGGTCAATGCGCTGACATAAATATCTCCAAAATCTTTCAGACTGCTGTTCAGAACGAAACCGACCAGGCT
>ERZ791872.316-NODE-316-length-52459-cov-5.460957_pt1 | contig 52459 bp, 27 predicted proteins | sample MGYA00510279_ERZ791872 | MGnify/ENA primary metagenome ERZ791872 (study PRJEB30046, sample SAMN00792103) | human gut metagenome | study: EMG produced TPA metagenomics assembly of the A metagenome-wide association study of gut microbiota in type 2... | reverse complement strand
GTTGGAAGCAGTAGGAGGTAAAGTTCCTGCTACCATCAATGGTAAATTTCCTGAAAAGTATTTCAACAAGAAAGCTGTTGTAGAAGTTACTCCGGTTTTGAAATGGAATGGCGGCGAAGCTAAAGGCCAGCCAGCTACTTTCCAAGGCGAAAAAGTAGAAGGTAACGACCAGTCTATCTCTTACAAGATGGGTGGTAGCTACACAATGAAAACTTCTTTCGACTATGTTCCTGAAATGGCTAAGTCAGAATTGTACCTCGAATTTAAAGCTACTATCGGTAAGAAAGTGGTTACTATCCCTGCTGTGAAAGTAGCTGATGGTGTAATTTCTACTTCTGAGTTGGTGAACAATACATTAGGTAACGCAAACCCTGCACTGGGCGAAGACGCTTTCCAACGTATCATCAAAGAAAAGCACGATGCTAACATCATGTTCTTGATCCAACAGGCTAACATCCGTTCAAGCGAGTTGAAGACTGCTAAAGAATTCAACAAAGAAGTGGCTAACGTAAACGAAGCTGCCAACAAGAAGATCAGCAACATCGAAGTATCTTCATATGCTTCTCCTGATGGTGGTGTAAGCTTGAATACTACTCTTGCTGAAAACCGTGAAAGCAACACAACCAAGATGTTGAACAAAGACCTGAAGAAAGCAAAAATCGACGCTCCGGTTGACGCTAAATATACTGCACAGGACTGGGAAGGTTTCCAAGAACTGGTTTCTAAATCCAACATCCAGGACAAAGAGTTGATTCTCCGCGTATTGTCAATGTACCAGGATCCTGCACAGAGAGAACAGGAAATCAAAAACATTTCTTCTGTTTACAAGACTTTGGCTGACGAAATCCTTCCTCAGTTGCGTCGTTCCCGTTTGACTTTGAACTACGAAATCATCGGCAAGTCTGACGAAGAAATCTCTAAACTGGCTTCTTCCAATCCTTCTGAACTGAACGTTGAAGAGTTGCTGTACGCTGCTACACTGACTAACGATCCTGCTAAGCAAGAAGCTATCTATGCTCAAGCTACAAAACAATTCCCGAACGATTACCGTGCTTACAACAACTTGGGTAAATTAGCTTACCAAGCCGGTAACTACGACAAAGCAGAATCTTACTTCAAGAAAGCTGCCAGCGTAAACGCTACTCCTGAAGTTAACATGAACTTAGGTTTGATCGCTTTGATGAAGGGTGATAAAGCTGCTGCTGAAGCATCATTCGGTAAAGCTGCCGGAACTAAAGAACTTGGCGAATCTATGGGTAACCTGTACATCGCTCAAGGTCAATATGAAAGAGCAGTCAACTCATTCGGTGACTCTAAGACTAACAGTGCTGCTTTGGCTCAGATCCTTGCTAAGGACTACAACAAAGCTAAAAACACTTTGGCTAACGTAGAAAGACCGGATGCTTACACAGACTACCTGATGGCAGTTTTGGGTGCTAGAACTAACAATTCTTCTATGGTAACAAGCAGCTTGAAGAGCGCAGTTGCTAAAGATTCTTCATTAGCTAAGAAAGCAGCTACTGACCTGGAATTTGCAAAATACTTCACAAATGCAGATTTCATGAGCATCGTTAAATAAGAGAATTACCACTCTATTTTAAATATTAAGAATTGCCTGTCATTATAAATGACGGGCAATTCTTTTTTTTTATCCGTAAAAACCGTACTTTCGCAGAAAAGAATTCAAAGCAATGAAAAAGAGCAGCATTTTAATCCTTATAATCATCTGTCTGTGCGGTTGTGGCAAATCTTCTAAGAAAACAAGCATAACCGGGGAAATCAAGGGACTGGGTACAGATACGCTCTACCTGTACGGAATGGACGAATCCTTTGATCGGATAGATACTATTTTCGCGAACGGAGACAAATTCTCTTACACCACCTCCATAGACACCATAACTTCGGCCTATCTGCTGATTGATAACCAGATAGAATATCCAATCTTCCTCGATAAAGGAAACCAAATCAAGATAAAAGGAAATATAGACCACCTCGAATTTCTGGACATCAACGGGAATAAATATAATGAAGAGTTCACAGCCTTTCAGAAAGAACTGGGTAGTTTAAACAACCCTTCCGAAAAAGATTTAGAGCAAAAGGCAGAAGAATTTATCACGGCACATCATTCTTCTTTTGTCAGTCTTTATCTGTTGGATAAATACTTTGTGCAGAAAGACTCTCCTGATTTCAACAAGATAAAGAAATTAATTGAAGTCATGACAGGAATACTGCAAGACAAGCTATACATCGAGCAACTGAATGAAGCCATTTCCTTGTCCGAAAAGACAGAGATAGGCAAATATGCTCCGTTTTTCAGCCTTCCTAATATAAAAGGAGAGAAAATTACCCGTTCATCCGAAGATCTCAAAAAGAAGAATCTGTTAATCAACTTTTGGGCCTCATGGACAGATAGTATTTCCAATCATCAAAGCAATAGCGAATTAAAAGAACTTTATCAAAAGTACAAAAAGAACAAACACATCGCTATGCTCGGGGTCTCCTTTGACATGGACAAGAAAGAATGGCAGGATGCTATTAAACGTGATACGCTCAATTGGGAACAAGTCTGTGATTTTGGCGGGCTAAATTCCGAAGTTGCCAAACAATATGCCATCAAAGAAGTTCCCAGCAACATTCTTCTGTCGGCAGACGGTAAGATTCTAGCGAAAAACCTCAAAGGAGAACAGTTGAAAAAGAAGATCGAAGAAGTAGTTACAGCTGCTGAAGAAAAGGAAAAACAAGACAATAAGAAGAAAAAATAACCAGTAATCAAACGTGTTAATTAAAGTATTCGGAGCGGCTGTTCAAGGGATTGATGCAACACTCATCACAATCGAAGTCAACAGCTCGCGCGGCTGTATGTTCTATCTCGTCGGCCTTCCGGATTCTGCGGTCAAGGAAAGCCATCAGCGTATCATTTCCGCACTTCAAGTCAATGGTTACAAAATGCCGACCAGTAACCTGGTAGTCAACATGGCGCCGGCAGATATCCGCAAAGAAGGGTCAGCCTACGACTTGCCCCTTGCCATCGGTCTGCTGGGTGCGAATGAAACCATCTCCGCTGAAAAATTCCCCCGCTACCTGTTAATGGGCGAACTAAGTCTCGATGGAAGCATACAACCCATCAAAGGGGCACTCCCTATTGCCATCAAAGCCCGTGAAGATGGATTTGAAGGATTAATCATCCCGCAACAAAATGCGCGGGAGGCTGCTGTCGTCAATCAGTTGAAAGTTTATGGTGTCAGCAATATCAAAGAAGTCATTGAATTTTTCAATAACGAACGGGAATTAGAACCGACCATCGTCAATACACGGGAAGAATTCTACACCCGACAAAGCAACTTTGAATTTGATTTCGCTGATGTAAAAGGGCAGGAGAATGTAAAAAGGGCATTGGAAGTAGCCGCAGCCGGCGGACATAATATAATTATGGTGGGTGCCCCGGGAAGCGGGAAATCAATGATGGCCAAACGATTACCATCTATCCTTCCCCCACTCTCTCTGGGAGAAAGCCTTGAAACGACCAAAATACACTCGGTAGCCGGAAAATTGAACCGGAACTCTTCGCTAATAACCCAACGTCCGTTCCAATCTCCCCACCACACCATCTCACAATCTGCAATGGTGGGCGGTGGCAGCTTTCCCCAACCGGGAGAGATAAGCCTGGCTCATAATGGCATTTTATTTCTAGACGAACTCCCAGAGTTTTCGAAAAATGTACTTGAAGTACTACGTCAACCACTGGAAGACAGACGAATAACCATCTCACGTGTAAAAAGTAGCGTAGACTATCCTGCCAGTTTCACATTAGTGGCATCTATGAACCCTTGCCCCTGCGGCTACTACAATCATCCGACCAAAGCATGCGTTTGCAGCCCCGGACAGGTACAAAAATACTTGAATAAGATTTCAGGCCCTTTGCTCGACAGGATTGATATTCAGATTGAGATTATTCCTGTTCCTTTTGATAAGATTTCCGACCAACGAAGAGGAGAGTCCAGCGCATCCATCCGTGAACGGGTCATTAAAGCCCGACAGATACAAGAAAAACGCTATGCCGGATTCCCCGGTATCTATTGCAATGCGCAGATGAACAGCAAATTACTGTCACTATTTGCCCGACCGGATGACAAAGGGCTCGCCTTATTAAAAAATGCAATGGATCGGCTCAATTTATCCGCCCGCGCCTATGACAGGATATTGAAAGTATCACGCACCATTGCCGATCTCGAAGGAAGTGAGCAAATTCTTTCCGGACATTTAGCGGAAGCGATCAGTTATAGAAATCTGGATAGGGAGAACTGGGCGGGATAACAAGCCGTCTTCCGCTCCATCTTGTAAAAGTAAGATACCACACTATTTGTGTACTATAATTACCTCAAACCCGAGAGATACCACACTAAGGGAAACGTTCTCGCAAAAATCGTTACAGTTTAGCACATAAATGTATGGTACATTTATAATAAATTCTTGAGCAGTTTATTAAAAACGGTATCCAAGTTTATTATAAACTCTCAAATTGTAAATCCGAATTTTATCGTCTATTTTTTACAACAAAAAAGGCTGCGAATTCCATAAAATCCGCAGCCTTAGCCTATATCAAATACTCTATCTTCTGGTATAACCCAAGAAGAAAGAGGCTAATTGTCACTATATTATACTACTTCTATATTCATTTTTATCTAATTTTTCATTTATTATCAGGCAGAAATCCATTTCCTTGAACTACAAAGATACAACATTAAAATGCATTTGTCAAGTGCTTCATGATTTTCTGTTTAGAAAAAGGGAAACTACTTCAATACATTACATATTTCCGTATTTACCTTTTTCAATCGCTGTTCATCCATCTTAACCACCTTACGGTCATATGTCATCAACCCGTTAACTTCTACCTCAACGTCTGTAGTCTGTGTATAAACAGCGGCAGAGAATCCTCGTCCAATCATACCTTTCAACATGTCAGCATACTTCAAATATTCATCTGTAGCTTCTTTAGAAGTATTAAACTGAACGTACCCCCAATTGCGGTTCGGCTCCCAGATATGGTCTTTCAGTACCAATCCGATACCACCATACTCCCCAAGTACCGTTGCACGCTGCGCATCATATATATACATTTCCGGTCCCGGATAGTTATGTAAGTCAAGCATATCACCACACGTATAATGATTGCCACCACTGGCAGGGTTCACTAAACGCGACGAGTCATACTGCTTTGTCCATTCTGCAATCTCAGTGGTTTTGAATTGCCCCCATGCTTCATTAAAAGGAACCCATGTGCCGATGCAAGGATAAGAGTAAAGACAGTCAATAATTTCTTTCCATTCTTTGCGAAAGATAGCTTCTGATTCGACAGAGCGCTTTAATTCTGTTCCCTCAAAATATTTACGGTTCTGCCATTCCGGGTTCTTATCCCCACTTGGCATATCCTGCCACACTATTATGCCCAAACGGTCACAATGCGTATACCAACGTGCAGGCTCTACCTTTATATGTTTACGGATCATGTTATACCCTAAATCCTTCGTCTTCTGAATATCATAAACCAAAGCCTCATCCGAAGGGGCAGTATATAAGCCATCGGGCCACCAACCTTGATCCAAAGGTCCAAACTGGAATACATCTTTATTATTCAATTGTAGACGTACAATGCCGTTTTCATCCCGCTTTGTGGAATATTTACGCATAGCAGCATAACTTTCAACCTTATCTACCAACTTATTCCCTGTATACAGACAAATTTCCATACCATATAAAGTTGGAGAATCCGGTGACCACAACTTCACATCAGCAGGCATCGTTATCTCAACTGCCACACCATTAATCGAACTGCCCTTAGCTACCAACTGCTTTCCTTCGAACACTTTCACTTCCACTTTATCCGAAGCGCCCTTCTCATTCGTTACTACTTCTACAGTCAATTTATTTGCATCAATGTCAGGTGTTGTTCTGATATTTACGATAGCCTTTGCAGGCACAGGTTCTAACCATACCGTCTGCCAAATGCCACTGACCGGCGTGTACCAAATACCTCCCGGTCTACTCACCTGCTTTCCCCTAGGTTGAGGTCCTTTATCTGTAGGGTCCCACACTTTTACCACCAATTCGTTCTCCCCATTTCGCAAAGCCGGAGTTATATCGAACGAAAAAGGAGTAAAACCACCTGTGTGCTGACCTATCTTTATTTGATTCACCCATATATCCGTTTTCCAGTCAACAGCCCCAAAATGTAATAATATCCGTTCTCCGTTCCATTTTGCAGGAACTGTAAACTTACGCTGATACCACAATTCATTCTTATCTCCTAATATTTTTCCAACACCGGACAAACTGGATTCAACGGCAAAAGGAACTAAAATCTGACCGTCATACTCCTGCGGAGCCGCTTGCCCCAGCGGAGAAATAGCATAATTCCATAATCCGTTCAGATTCATCCAATCCGGACGCTCCATAATAGGGCGCGGATACTCGGGTAATACGTTCCCGACGTTTATTTTAGATGCCCATTCTGTCTGAATCCGTTCTCCTGCCGGCTTCCACTGCGCAAACAGACACGAACAATTAAATAATACTACTAAAAAGAAAATCAAATGCTTTATCATGATATTTATATTAAAGTTTCGATGCAAAACTAGTAGAGTTTCCTAGTTCTGTAGGAAATCAGCAGGTCAATAAACAATAGATTCTGTTCTATTTAATCAAGCAAGAACCTTTCCGCACGTCCCGGAGTCAACAGTTCCCATAAAGAAGCAACAGTCCATCCCGGCGCAAAGATATCATTATAATACCCCTTCCCGTTCTTACCATAATCCCAATTAGTATGCTGAACCACCTCCGGATAGAAACCGGATTTTGCTACTCCACACAAATGTCCTTCGTATGGTAACAACTGACGCATAGATGTAGATATCACTTCCGCAAAATCAGCCATACGAGGTTCTGCATATTCTTTCGACAACCATTGAAGGACAGAAGCAAATTCAAAAACAAAAACATCAATATGGTTATTCTCTACAGAAACATTTCCCCAGCCACGGGTTTTAAGACCTACATCACCCAACATCTGTCCCGGGGCGAAAGGAACGTCCCATAAATAATACCAGGACAGAGCAAAATAAGCAGCTTTTTTTGCCAAATCAGCATAATGCTTATGTTCCTTTCCTTTCGTTATTAACGAAAGATAGTAAGTAGCAGTAGCAGCATAAAGCGAAGCTTCTTTATCTTCACAGTTCGCATCCAACGTAGATGAAAAATAATCGGCATTTGAAATCAACTCTTTCTCCAAATAATCAGCTGTCCGTTTTGCACTGGCCAAGTAACGCTTATCTTTAAAATATTTGTACCCCATTACCAATGGCAACGTAGCAGAAGGCGTACTTCCCCCACTGGAATCGACGACCGTGAAATCATCACGAAACTTACGGGGAAAACTACCGTCTGCACTTTGCAACCGTAAAAACATATCCAGCATCCCCTTTATTTTCTGTTCCCACTCTGGATGGCGACGACCATTCTCCTTCTCATAGGCCAAGAAATGGAATATGGCATATATCCCCTCCGACTGCCGCCGAATGCTATGAACTGGCTCCTCGTATCCCTTATCAAAATTGACAGATTCCTTGAAGAACCCGACTGGTGTAAAACCATTCTTCAAATAACTATTAAATATTTTAGTGCTATTCGCCTTCAGTTCTTCTCGGTTCGATTGCCAGCCATACTCCCATGCATTAAACGCGTTAAGAAGTACCCGACCGACAAAACCGACCTCAGCCTGCCCGTTTTTCTCACAGTCGCCCGTCTTGAGATGTATGCCGGAATTATAAACCAGCGGCTGATTCTCGACCAAACTATTTACAAAAAAACAGCTAAGTTTCTGTTTCATATCCGCTATCGAATATGAACTTTCCACTGGTTTAGGAGCATAAGTATCATAACAATACTCCCATGTATACTGAACGAAATCTGAGAAATTATCCGCACTACTCTCCATTATTTCCCATGTCAATAATACCGACTCGCCCTTCTTTATCAGTTGGAAGGCTTCCACCTTGGGTGCCAATGTCAATTTACGGATATAACTTTTAGGGGCTTCCCGATAAGGAAAGCCAAAAGAAATCATAGATATGCCTTGACAATTTTCAAATCCGGTAAAGCCCAAAGAGGTCTTCCCTGAAAGAATTATCTCACCTTCTTTATGTGTAGTCAGAGCATCCATAGAAAAGTCATCTAAACGGTTTACTATCATAAACCGCTTTTCTTTCTCGTAAAAGATCCCTGTAAGCGGTGCACTCAATCTATCTTCGCGAACCAGCCAACTATCTGATGTATGAAACGAGGGAGCTTCCTTAGGAGAACGCAGATTGCGACGATACCAAAATCCGGGCATATAAAACTGACAGTTATCATGACGATAACCTGTATTCATCCATTGGTGATAGTTGAAGTAGACGTCCTCTGCGGCAGTAAGTTGCACCGTCAACCGCGTACGTCCTTGCCGCTCTTCCACCTTATGAAAGACCGTCATCGGAAGTTTGCCTTCCGAACGCCATTCATAATCAAAATAACTATTCTCCAACTTGTCCGGATACAGTTTGTAATCCACAGCATCATTACCCGGAACCTTTAAAGATAGCTCTACCTTCACATTTTCAGGAACATACCTTACCGCTCCCATGCAGACAGTACCAAATAAGACTGCTGCACAACCTACAAATGTCCTTAATATCATTCTCATACCTATTATATATGTTCTATTATACTTCCATTCCCATTCAAAACCTAATGAACTATCGGCCAGTATACCGCATAACGTTCAAAATGAACTTTATAAAAAGGTTCCAGCACTATATTCTCAAAACCTTTCATGTTTATGCCGAACTTCAATGTATTTCCTTCAAGAACAGCCTTTACATGAGCCGGAATCTGCCCGGCAGATTCTCTGAAAGCCGGAATCTTTGCCATGTCTATCTCGTTCATTGCCGTATTATTCATCTTTCCCCAAAAAGTAGCGGGCATATTTTCCGTTCCCATACGTCCGGCAAGCACGTAAGGCCCATATAGCAACGCGACATAACGGTCGGTGCCTATTAAATTTTCTGTGTATATATGCATCGGAAGCCGCAATGTTATCACATTCTTCCGTTCCCATACTCTGTCTATTATCCAATATCCATCACTGCCAAGCAGGGGCTCTTCTTCCTTTCCATTAATCATGAAAGTGGCTTTATCAGTCCAATCCGGTTTGCGAACGCGCAAAACCAGTTTCTGCTTTTTCTTTAAATTTAATGCAAAGTCAACCTGTTCGGACTCCGGAATCCGATTTCGCTGAATAAGTTCAACTCCACCTTCGTGCCAGGAAAGAACTGAAGGGATGAACAGATTCACTCTAATTTCTTTCTCTTCATGAACATCCGTCACTCTATGACTGTAAATAAACTTACCCAATTTTGCCGGACTTTCCAGTCCGGTATGTCCACAACACCAGAAGGAACTGTCGCGTGAAGCATAGATACGATAATGCCCCGGCCGCATGGAAGTAAAATAACAGCACATGCCTTTCACCGGATCATATGCCGACAAAATATGATTGAACAAGGTTCTTTCATAGTATGCCGCTTTAGTCGCATCCGGTTGCTGACTGAACAGAGATTCAGTCAGACGCAACATATTTACAGAATTGCACGTTTCCGGCCCGCTAATATGGAGCATTCTCTCTATAAACTCTTTCTTGGAGAAGAAATGCTCTCCGGTACTGTTTCCACCTATCACCCAGGTATGATTCTGCTTCACGATATCCCAAAAATTAGTAGCTGCGGCAAGAAAGCGCTGATCGCCGGTAAACATATAGTACTTATGAAAACCTGTAAATTTCGGAATCTGCGTATTGGCGTGCCAACCAAATAAAATATCTTTTCCCTCGGACAAAGGAACCCACATAGCCCGATCATTCAAACGAAGAGCCCAATCAAGAAAGCGCTTCTGCCCTGTCAACTCATAAGCCTCGACATAAGATTCATTAATCGAGCCATGCTCACAAACTAATAATTGTTGAATCTGTTCATCCGTCAATTTGTCTAATACTTGATAGCCAAACCAATCGGCCAGCCGAATCAATATCGGTAGCGCTTCTTTCAAGTCACATTGGGTATATGCGGCAGCAAGTCCAAGCAACATCTTATTAATCAGATAAACAGGAGCCCAAACACCATTGACCGTAGGATTACTGGTCTTTATCTTCCCCGATGCTACTTCCCGGAATAGTTTTCTACCATCTTTTACCCCTAACAAAAAACCGTCTTTGCCGGTTTCCTGACAGAGTTCTAATTCTTTCAACACATATTTCAATCGTCTTAGCAGTTCTTTATCACCTGTCGACTGATACATCATCGATACTGAAGAAAGATAAAATCCGAGAAATCCTCCCCGTAGAGGACCTGCTCCCCATACATCCTGCGATTCCCAGCCGGCATAAGCCTCAGCTTTTGACGGCAACCCCGCTTCTATCCGATAGAAATGAAGCAAAGAATCTGGATTTAGCCAAAGAAGATATTCTTTTCCTTTCTGTTGAAGAGTCTGGAAAGGGCTATCCAACAGACGAACTTCCTTCATTGGGAAATAAGCTTCCTTCTGTACAATCGCCGTCGGTTGATTCTGGGAGAACGCCAATGTCCCTCCCATCACCCAGCCCGACAATACCATAAACAATCTTTTTACCATTCTGTTATGATTAACCCTATCCATTTCAAACCCTTCTTTATAATTTTGGTCTCTTAGATTCGATAGAAGTAGAATTACCTTTCACCACAGGCCATCCACTTTTCCAATCAACTCTATCTAACAATAATACTCTTCCATGAGGATTGGCAACACTCACCCCATGATACAGAATCCAATCATTACCAGCTTTATCCGTCACTAATTCTGCATTGTGTCCTACACCGACAAAACTCTTATTTTTATGAATCAGGATTTCGTGGTTATTTTCCAGCATAGACTTCCCTTGCTTGTCCTGATAAGGTCCCCATAAGGATTTAGAACGTCCTATCACTGTCTGATAAGTACTCTTCAGTCCCTCACAACAAGTTCCGGTAGAAGCAAACATATAGTAATAATCCTTCCTTTTATGAATATAAGTTCCTTCATAAGCGGTTCCGGCTATTTGCTTCTTCTCCGCACCCGGTTTTACCGCTAATCCATCCTCCGTCAGTTCCACCCCATAGATTCCACGGAAACTTCCCAAAAACAGATATTTCTTCCCTCCATCCTCTATATAGAAAGGATCAATCGAGTTCTTGACTCCGATTTCATTGCTCCTGAACATCATTCCGTGATCCTTAAAAGGGCCTTTCGGACTATCGGCCACGGCTACACCAATCCCGCAAGTCCATTCCCCTCCCCAACGGGACATTGAATAATAAAGCACATATTTATTGCCTATCTTATTTATATCGGGAGCCCACAAATTTCCTTTCGGTTCGAAGGTAGGACGCGTATCAGAGGTAAAAGCGGTACCAACAGACTCCCAACTAACCAAATCCTTAGAGCGGTGAATCGGTAAGTTCCGGATATCTTCCGTTGCATACAGATAGAAATAGCCATCATCTCCCTTAATCACACTAGGATCAGGCAGACTATAATTCACCACCGGATTCTTATAAGTCTTAGCAGGCCCTCCTGCCATAAGCGAAAGGCTTATGGCAAGAAGCGCTTCTATCAAAACCAATTTTTTCATATATTTATTTTCCATGTTTCCGATGGTTGCTTTCCTTACCCAATGCTTCTCCAAGCGCATCCAACATTCCATAACCAAAACGGTTATCCGGCAACAAGTAGTGTCCCTCAGACCATTCATTAAAACAAGCGATAGTCAATATACGTGGTACTTCAGGATGCTTGTTCAAATACACGAAAGAAGACTGCACGAATGCCTTAAACGAAGCAGGATTCTCATTCTTAAAAATAGTACATGCAGGCCATTGGCTGCGATTCGGCTTTTCAGGACGATTGGCAGGAGCAATATATCGCGGTGTAGAGTCCCAGCCAGGAGCTACTGCCGGAATATAAGGAATGTCAAACTGACCATGATGCTCGTCCCAAAGTTTGAACGCTACATCAGCTGCAACAGTGCCGTAATCAGGCAATTCGATTTCTTTCGGTTGAAAACGACCGGCAATCCAGTCCATCGGATTGTAAGAACCCACAGTATCATAACCCTCTTCCTTCATATTCCCACAACTGAAACCTGTTACATGGAAATGCAGCCCTTTATGTCCCAATTTCTTAGCATAATCTGTCAGTTCTGCAAATAATTGTTTCACTCCGGAAACGCCTAATTTAGACTCCAAACGACGGGCATCCCAAATACAGATAACAGGTTTACCATCAATTCGCCAATAATTATCCAAATGACAATAGCGAGAAATCATATAAGAAAGGCTTTTCCAACATTCTTCCTTAGAGAAATCAGGAGCATCATAACTAGGAGGATAAGCATTACTACCGTCAGTACGTTTCGTAGGATACAATACATACCAAGGATGGTTGGTCCACATACAAGCGAACTTTACGTCTTTTGTATTACTAGCTTCCAAAAAACCATTCTCCAACGCTTCATGTAAACAAGGCTTACCATCATACCAATACCAGTCCCAAATCAAGACATCAATACCACTTTGCTTACAAAGCTTATTATAAGTTTCCCAAGTAGAAGGTTTACTTTCATCCAATTCTCCCAATAAAGGAGTACGTGGCTGTTGATGTCCCTCAAACCAAGGACGGGCACTTCTAATCAGATTATATTCCGTCCAACCCTGCGAATATATTTTATTATGCAAGGCAGAAGCATGATAATTGGGGAAAGCGTAAGCAGCAACTGTTAATCCTGCAGGCTTCTTCAATAAAGAAGGGTCACCCACCAGTGCTTCCAAATCATCCGGCAGACGATTTACTTTTTCTTTTCCTTTTTTCTGCGCATAAGCAGGAAGTAATCCTACAATTAACAGCAAAACAATTAGTTTTCCTATACGATTCACTAAATTTCTATTCATACATTTTCATTATTATATATTATACATTTCAAATCTCATACATTACTCACCCATTACCTCTTTCACTACATCCAAATAAGCCGTTCCATGTACCATGTCAGGCTCTAAATAACTACCTTCTGTCCACTCATTCCAACAATTGATATTCAAGATATTGGGAGAATCCGGATTATTCAGTAAAACCTCTTTGGTCATTTGCAATGCTTTTCTAAAATTCTCCGGAGTATTATTGCCAATAATATTGGTATAAGGATACATCTGGTTTCCTTTCCATGGTTTATCTTGATTAGTTCGTGGCGTAGGATCCCACCCCATTGTTACATTCGGATAATATGGAACATTATAGGTTTTTCTTGCTTTTTCCCAATGAGCAAAATACTGGTCTCTCACATAATTATAATCTGTTTGTGGTTTGTCCAACCACGCATGATGAATCCAGACATAAGAAGTAGCAGAGTCAAAGCCTAAGACCTTAATCAAAGAAGGGATATCTTTGGGGGCATCCTGCGCTGAAAGAATTGGCATTCCCCAAGCAATCAAATTCCAATGAACACCATTCAACCCTGCTTTCACGGCTTTTTCACGAAGTTGATCCATATTCTTACGTGTAGCTTCCAAAGAGCCAAAACCTTCTATAAACTTCTGAATATCATAAATTGAGAAGTATGCCTTCCCATCTATTTTCCAATAATTAGGCTGCGTAAAATAGTTTCTGATTAGTTCATCTCCAATCTTATCGAAACTTTCAGAGGTTACTTTCCCTGAATATAACCAATCCGGTTCCTCACCTAACGTATATGGATATAAATCTTGCCAATCATGATTAGCCCACATAAGAGCAAATTTTATTCTCTGACAGTTTTTCGCATGTAGAAAACCTTCATCCAAACAACGATTTAGAAAAGGCTTTCCATTGTAATTATACCAATCAAAAATAAAGACATCAATGCCATGTTCCACAGCCACTTGTATTTTTTTCTTCATTACTTTCGGATCCTTTTCATCAGTATATCCCCATGCCGGAACATTCGGTTGATGATGTCCTTCAAACCGAGGTTTAGCTCGCTTTACCAACTCCCATTCTGACCAGTTTTCCCAATGCTGATTACTAATACGAGGATCATCCTTACTTCTTGTATGATAATTCGGAAAATAATAACATGCAACCTCTATATCTTTCAAACCATTAACTTTTCCTACAACAGCTTCTTCCTTTTGAGCAAAAAGGAACAAAACATTTAGTAACACTGCCAAAAAGAAAAATAATCGTTTTATCATATTATCCACATTAAGATTAATGACGCAAAAATAAGCCCCTTTTATCACATAAGATAAGATAAATATCCCAATAAATAAAAAAAACGTCTCAAGAATTCCTTTTTTACAATAGTATTCACCTTTCAAATGAGGTTGTGTCAAAATGCTGGCACAACCTCTAACTAAATCTACAAATAGTCTTTAACAAAGGAATATGCATATCTCAAATGATTCTTACATAACTACTACATTTATTCGTCTTATTCCCAATAACTATTTCTTTATGTAGTAATAAAATGTAACAAAAAAATAGATTCATCTCCTAATAGAGTCACAAGCAAGGTCCCATGTACATCCTTTCTCCCAAATTCCCATCAATTTCTTGACAACACTTTTCCTCTCTGTATCAAATATATTCTTTTTCTCTAATTTATCCACATGATAATTATATAATTCAGAAACATACTTCCTCTCATGCCAATAACGTGTCAATCTATACTTTGGAGTTCTCACAGTAATACCATTATTAAAATAACTATAGGCAGCCTCTTGCCACGAACTCTCTTTGGGATCATTCAGCAGTTTCACTAAACTATGTCCATCCAAACCATTTGGAACAGAGATTCCACAAAGATCCATTAAAGTTGGATAAATATCAATCGAGCTTACAATACGACGATTCTTAACAGCCTTACATAAATGAGGTGCTTTTATTATCAATGTACTACATAATGAGGCTTCCATTAATGTATGTTTTCCCCATACCCGCTGTTCACCCAAATGCCAGCCATGATCCCCCCATACTATTATAATAGTATTATTCATTTCTCCAAGCCGTTCCAACTCATCCAATATTTTTCCAACTTGAGCATCAATATAACTGACACATGCAAAATAAGCGTGACGCAACTTCCGGCTATAAGTATCCGAAGCAGTCTTATCCAAAGATACTTTTTCATCACCCTTTAAATACCCATTAAACTCATTACTATTATGCAAAGCAAAGCGATGAGTTCCTTCAGGTATTTGGGGAACAGCAGCAAGAGGTAGTGTATCCTCATCATATAAATCCCAATATTTCTTAGGAGCAGTAAATGGTAGATGTGGTTTGAAAAAACCTACAGCCAAACAAAAAGTCTTTTCTTGTTTAGAAAGCTCCCTCAATTTCTCAACAGCCAAATTCGTCGTTAATCCATCCGGATAACCCTCGTCCGACACATCCGCACACTCATAAGGCGGAACTTGCCTATTACGGCTTTGTCGATTGCTACCATCCGCGTATCCAAAAAATGCATTCCAACCAGTCCCCCATTTTCCCGCATCAAAAAGCATCTCATCCCAACTATAAGCCAATTCCAGACGATCACTTTTAGGATGCATATAACCATACAGATAGCCATCAGCATAATGACTGATCTTACCTATTCCTACCGTATAATAACCATTACGACGCAAATGATGAAACATTGTCTCTGGCTGTTCCTCTTCTCCTTTATTCGAAAGATTTAATTGGCAAGCCTCATTCGACAAATCCTGTTTTTTTTTAGGCAACTGACCGGTCAACATACTTGCACGCGAAGCGCCACTAGTCGGGACCTGAACATAATGATGAAAAAAAAGACTTCCTCTATCTGCTAATTTATCTAAGTTCGGAGTCTGTGCCACAGAACCATAACATCCCAGTTCCTGCCTTAAATCATCTATACAAATAAATAACACATTAGGATTCTTATGTGGTATATCTGCTAAAACGGATTGGCTTAATAAAGGTAAACTGCTTAGCATGAAAGTTATTCTTCTTTTCATCATATGTCAATTCCAGGTTTTATCATTATTCCCCCGAAGGCACGACGACCGGCTCTCCCCAGCCTACAGGAGTTCCAAAATTTGGAGTTCCATCTGTATTCCATGTAAATCTTTGAATAAAAGTAGAGCGTCCGGTTTCATAACTTCCATGATTCCGATTCTTTACATGATACACGATCCAGTCTTCTGTTCCATCAGGAGATTTCGTAAAACTACAATGCCCCACTCCATTTACACCATCCTCATCTACTGTGTCATCGCACCGATAAAAGACATCATTCGGAGATTTCTTCCAATTTGACGGATTCATCGGATCATCACCAATATTTAACACGAGGTATCCTAAACGATAATATTTTGTCCATGAGCCATTACAAGAATACACTACAAACAATTTACCATCACGTTGCAAAAAAGCCGGACCTTCATTCACCTTCGCTGATGACTCTATCAACTCCCATGGTTGATCAGGTTTGGAGATTTCGACACGATTAGAACAAATAGTCCACGGATTACTCATTTCTGCAATATAAATACGCTGATCACCACCTGATTCTTTATTGATTGTACCTGACCATATTGCATATAACTTACCATCTATCTTCACTACCCCCATATCGATAGCATAACAAGTATTATCTACCGTAGGCACTATACCCGGAACATACTCATCACCAGTATAAATCATTCCCATATCTTCATATTCTCCCATTGGATCCACGGTCTTTGAACGAAGCACCCCTGTACGTTGCATTTTGTAACTACCACTTTCTGATGATGGACGCCCTGCTGCATAATACACATACCATTTCCCATCTATAAAATGAAGTTCCGGAGCCCATACGTGTGAAGTATTCCATGGTTTCATTATGCCATTATCCTTAGGAGCTTCCCAAATAGCTTTTGTCGAACTGATAACAGTCAACTTCTCCGATTTAGACACATTTATTCCATTACCATGCGCTTTACATGTATAATACGCGCCCTGATGCTGTACGATCCATGGATCAGGTATACCAGCTATCGGATTAGTAAAAGTTTTATCACTTTGAACTATCTCCACTATTGCCTCATATACTACATCATTCATCCCTTTAGCTGAAAACATAATTTTAGCCTTACGGGAAGATGTTACATCAGTATTAGCTGCATATTTTATCTCAAGTACTTCTTTCCCTCCTTGCAATTCAGAACAGGGGTCTCCTTCTTCATTAAGAAACCAAATCCATTCATCCTCAGTAGATGCATTCCAAATAAGATTTGTCGCAATATTCAGTTTGAATGTTCCGGCAAAGTTCCCAACTTGCACTGTTGCCGGTAATACAGACAAATAATCTTTGCCAGTTAATGTCTGAAAGTTTTCTTTCAAATCCTGTGAACTGTCCGCTTCGTCACAAGACAGCATCAAAAAAAAGAAGAAAAATAAGTATGGGATATATAATAATCGATTCATAGTCTTCATTATTAAAAAGGTTACAAATAAGAAGGTAGCACTATATATACCATTAGTGCTCCTTCTTCATCAATTCACTCATTTATAAACCAACAGGAAGTTTCTCCATTACAAAACGGAAACCATTATGATTACCGGCATCTCCTTTGTTTTGATTACAACCACGTGTATAAACTTTTAAATAAGCCGGATGTCTAAAACTTCCTCCACGCACAATCATTTTACCATCTGCAGTCAGTTTACCTGCATTTACAGGATCTACAGCTATTTCACCAGCATGCACCCCATAAAAATTCCAATCAAAGAAATCTCTACAATATTCCATTGCATTACCTGTCATATCATAAAGCCCAAGCTCATTCGGCTTCTTAGTTCCCACTGGGGCAGTACTATTATTAGTAGAAACAGAGACTTCACTAGAATTATTACTTCCACTATACATATATCCTTGGCTCTTATTACCACCACGAGCAGCATATTCCCACTCTGCCTCACTCGGTAAACGTACCTTTACGCCCAATTCCGCAGACAACCATTCACAATATTGTTCGACAGCAGGCCAAGTTACATTAACAACTGGATTTCTATTCTTTCCTGCACGAGGTTTATATACCAAATTCGGAGCCGTTCCCGTATACTCAAAACTCCAAGCATTAGTACTACTATTATGCAATGCTTTAACAGGTTGTGTCCGACTATTTCTACTCTGATATACATTCAGAAATACACACATCTGTTCTACCGTTAACTCATATCTACACATATAGAAATCCTTTGATATTTGCACTTTATGTACAGGTTCCTTACCCATTGTTTTATTATCAATCGGCGAAGCTTCTGTATCAGTGTTCGGGTTACCCATATCAAAAACACCATTTTCAACCAAAACCATATCTTCCAAAGTCATACCTGGAACAATATCTCCGGTACGAGTCGTAAACTCCACAGGAAGACCATAAAAAACTCCATCAGAATTTTTTGCATAGGCACGGACATAATACGTATGACCTTTTTCCAGTCCACCAACGATAGAATAATATGAGCCAACACCTTTATCTATCTTTTTAAAAGAATCACTCTCAATAGTTGGTGTCGGAGTGGAGCCCCAACAAACACCACGTTCTATTGTTGCAGAACCTGCATCCATCAAAACCTCACCATATAAATAAGCACTTTGATAACCAGGGAATACATCTCCGGTTTTAACAAAATTCATTGTTGTAAACCACACAGTCTCACCATACACAAGGCTTTCTTCTGTTTTGAAATAAGGCCGAACTAAATAATGCGTATTCTGAGAAAGATTCTCCAAAAGTGCATCAAAAGCATATCCACCTGCGTCAGCAACAACTGTTTTTCCATCAATTGTCGGCTCGTTATCTACAGGAGGTATCGGCTCAGTATCCGTTGCGGTATAACACACTCCATATTCCAAAACCTCAGAACCGCCATTATCCGCAATTTGCATTAATGCGGTTGCTGTAGTCGGAGTTATTTTGGTAATGCCATCAATCACACACCATCCATCACCAGGAATATCTTTCGTCGTAAACTGCAATTCGTTTCCATAGTAAATAGAGTTACCATCACTCACATAAGCCCTCACATAATATTCAGTTGTAGGCTCCAGTCCCAGCAATTGTAACATATATCCATTTTCATCTGTAACTTTCGATGTTTCCACTTTATTATCCTCTATAGTAGGAGAAGAAGACTCACTCCAACAAAAGCCTCTCACCATACCTTCAGACAGAGTACCCTTCACTATATATCCACTCACAAAGGCCGTAGTTTGCCCGATCTGAGCAAATCCCTGTGTGGTCACTTGTATTGATGATTCTACAATTTCATCCTCCTTGCATGAAGTAACAAACAAAGTTATCAGCGTGACCATCAAAAATAAAAATATTCTATTTTTCATATCATTTCATCCTTTAAATTAATTACTCTACCACACGCGGTGACCACCCCCAGTTCTGAATCAGATTCTTATTCTTATTTATTTCTGATTGTGGAATAGGTAGCACATTCATGAAGTCTTCATAACTACGTTTTTCCATTTCCCTGACATCATATTCTTTCGTTTTATCATCATCTTTTAAAACAATATCCTGTTCATGAACCACTCTTTGTGTTTCCGGACCAATCATCCAACGACGCACATCCCAAAAACGATGTTCCTCAAATGCAAACTCCACACGACGCTCGTTCCGAATTAATTTACGTATATTGTCCTGCGTCAATTCCCAACCACGATTTGCAAAAGTGGTACGCACATCCGGCATCCCAGCCCGAGCACGCACTTCTGATATAGCCCAACAAATCGCATCATCAGGAGCTAAACCAGGTTCGTCATAATACTCATTCAGCGCTTCTGCATATAACAACAAGATATCGGCATAACGAATGATTGGATAAGAGTTAGGAACAGTTACATTATTAGTTGGATTCAAATCTTTATCCATAAACTTCTTTAAGAAAAAGCCAGTACGGGAATATCCACGAATATAATCTTTTCCCCATGGTTTATCTGAGTCGATATCACGTCTCCATGTCTGAAATTCTATACCACAGAAAGTCGCTTCATCATACCATATCGTAGCATCCAAACGTGGATCACGTCCGGAAAATGGATGTAATGGACGAAAACCAGAACCTTCTTGCTCAGGCAACATACCATTTTTCATTTCATATGCTGCCACTAAGTCTTGAGTAGGTAAGTTATAACAAACCGGACTTCCTTTACCACGGACAAGCATAAAATTAAAGGGCAGATTATTATAATATACATCAATCGAAGGTCCCTTCAGAAAGGGGAATATGGACTCCTCTACTGTATTGCGGGTTACGAAATAGGTCTCATAAGCTGATTTTGTCCCATTTGTCTTCTTATACAAACTATAACGCCCCATATCTATCACGGCTTTTAATGCTTTAGCTGCATCATTCCAACGCTCTTTATTATACTCCTCATAGCGCCATAGCTTTCTATTAGAATCCTTAGAATCATAATCTGGATAATCCGAAGGCCGATTATATAATGGACTAGCCGCTAAAACAAGCACCTTAGCTTTCAAGGCTAATGCTACACCATCATTAGCACGCCCGAAGTTATTGCCAGCCCAATCTTGATTCACACTTTTAAATATTGCAATAGCAACATCACACTCCTCCAATATGTATTTTACACATTGGTCAAAAGTGGCCCGTTCTGCCTGTTGCAACTCGGGAGAGCCAAAGTGCAATGTGTGATCCAAAATAGGTACCCCACCAAAATGCTTCAGCAACTCCGCATAAAAAAATGCACGTAAGAAAATTACCTGCCCGCGCAAATACTCCAAATCTACCCTAGTTGCTACCCCCGGCCTTTCTTCGATATAATCATAATTCTCTAAAAACTTATTACATGCACGAATAGCTGCATAATATTTAGACCAGATACTCCCTAAAGGTACACCTTCAGCATTCCAGTTTCCATTGTTGAACCGTTGCGCATCAGAATCTAACGAACGAGCTTCCCCATTATCTGTTGCACAATCCAAATATGCCCCTCCCCATGAACCGGGAACTTCAGCACCTTTAGGTAGCGAATAATAAATATCATTTACAAAATAACGTGCATATGTAGGATCTTTAAATACATCCTTCTCATATAAATCTCCTACATCTTCTTTATCCATCAAGGAAGAGGCGTCTAAACATGAACTCAGAACCAACATGAAAAGAGTCAAGCCTAATATCGTATAAAGTTTTATTTTCATATTTGACAAGTTTTAAAATTTAAGATTCAATCCCACACTATAATTTCTCATCTGTGGATAAGAAGTATTTCCTCCGTCATTAGACTCTGGATCATATTCTTTGAACCCTACAAATGTAAACAAATTTGTTCCACTCACATAAATACGAGCTGATGTTATCTTAGCTTTCTTTGTCCAAACAGAAGGTAATGTATAACCTATCTGCACATTCTTTAAACGAAGATAATTCCCATTCTTCAACCAAAATGTAGATAGCCTGTGATTCTGTTTAGAAGTAGTCGGAGATAAACTTGGATAAGTAGCATGTTCCTTATTCTCCGGTGTCCATCTTCCTAAATGATGTTTCATCACACTCCCTGTATTAGTGAATTCCCAATACCCGTATCCATTAACATAAAGATCAGTAATAGCAGCACCCTGAAAGAATAATTGCCAATCAATACCTTTCCAGTTACCACCCAAAGTCAATCCATACATTATCTCAGGCAAACGAGTTTTTCCAATCGGAGCTACATCATAACTATTAATCATGCCATCACCATTTACATCACGATATTTCAAGTCTCCTAGTTTCAAATTACTGGAAAAACTAGATGGCAAAGCATCAATTTCTTCTTGAGTATTATAAAAGCCATCAACAATCATACCAAAACGCTGATTGACCTTACGACCAATCCCGGAAGTCCATGAATAAGTTTGAGGTTCTTCACCTTTCTTCAATACCTTATTACGTGCAAACGACACATTTCCTTTGATATAATAAGCAACCTTTCCTATCTTATCATTAAATGAGGCATCAAATTCAAATCCAGAATTACGAACTTCTCCCAAATTCTGAGGAGGAAATCCCTTAGTACCATCAGTAGCTCCCAGCATACCATAAATAGTTGATATTGAACGATCGTAATCAAGGATATTCACTCTTTTTTCTGTAAAGGCATCTATAGTCACTGCTAATTTACTATTAAAGAAACGCATATCAATACCCACATTCAATTTACGAGCACGTTCCCAAGTTACATCTACATTTCCTTCTTTTCCTTCATAAATACGGTTTTCCGGATTATTATCAATGCCAAACGAAGGGCGATTGGAAGTCAGCATAGGGTATGTTTGCAAATAATAATATTTTTCAGATCCTATTTTATCATTACCGACTTCACCATAAGCACCACGAATTTTCATGTAATTGAAAATCTTGCTGTCTTTATTCCAAAATTTCTCTTCTGAAACGACCCAACCCAAAGAAAAAGCAGGGAAGAAACCATATCGTTTACCTTCAGCAAACTGAACCGATCCATTATAACCAGCATTAAACTCGGCCAAGTACTTATTTTTATAACCATAAGTGATGCGCCCTACATAGTTTATATATCCCGTAGGCAACGCTGCATTATTATATTGGCTCAATTGATTAAACGCTAACAATCCTGTAATAGCATGAGAACCAAATTTCCTGTCATAGTTAACTGCAAATTCTGTTGTTATATTCCTCCGATGAGGTCCAGCTGAAGTATCTATCCTAATTGGAGTTTCCTCACTTACAATCACATATTGTCCATCTTTGGTATATTCCCACAATTCCGGACGTTCTGTTAAATCTCTTCGAGATGCCATAGTAGATACAAAACCAAACATAGCTCTTGCCGAAAGTCCCTTAGTGACAAAATCCAAATTCTGTTTCAGCTTTATCACTGCCTCGAACACATTGCGTTTCGAGTGATTATAACCATATCGGGATAATGCTGCATAAGGATTTACCACATTCAGTTTACCACCATAAGTTCCATCCGGATTCACATAATTCAAATAATTCGGCGGCAAACGAACCATAGATTCATATAAACCTTTTTCAGCATCATTATCATGTCTTTCTTCCAATCTTCCAGAAAGATCTACCCCAAATACAGTAGTCTTCGTTACATTAAAGTCCAAATTGGTACGCATACCATAACGTTTGAAATATACATTCGAATTATAATCATTGTTGTCAAACGTTTTATAAATACCTTGTTCATCCACATAATTAGCTGACACATAATAGCGGACAAAAGGAGTTCCACCACGCACTGTCAGATTATATTGTTGTTTTGTACTAACATTCTTCAACAAATCACCAATATAATCATTATCCGGATGCGTATAAGGACTAGCTCCTGTACGATACATATCTAAATCATGAGCACTATATTCCGGAACTTCACCTACATTCATCAATGCTTCGTTTTTTAAACGTGCAAAATCATAAGAGCCCAACTTTTCAGGTAAATTAATTGGAGTATTCATTGTGAACGATGCCCTCAAGTCAACCACAGGTTTACTTGCCTCACCACGTTTAGTCGTGATCAATATAACTCCATTAGCTCCACGCACACCAAATACAGCCGTAGCAGAAGCATCTTTTAAAACAGAAAAACTTTCAATATCTTCCGGATCAATCTGCGAGTAATCACGTTCCACTCCGTCAACCAGCACCAATGGAGATGAAGTACCGGAATTATAACTAGCAACACCACGGATATACACAGATGCGTCATCATCCCCCGGGCGTCCACCTGGAGATCTGGAGATTACTCCAGCTATTCGACCTCCGATAGCCTGTGTCAGGTTAGTAGTTCCAGTACTTTGCAATTCTTTTGCATCAGCAGTAGAAATAGCGCCTACAACAGAAGCCTTCTTTTGTGAACCATATCCTACTACCACTACCTCTTCCAAACTAACGCCGGACTCCAGCATTTTTACATTTAACTTCCTCTGTTTACCTATTGTTATTTCCTGATTCTCGTATCCTATAAAAGAAAAAACCAGAATACTTTTAGGACTTGATACAGTAATTCTAAAATTACCATTTACATCACTAATAGCACCATTTGTAGTGCCTGTTTCCACAATGTTCACTCCCGGCATAGTTTCATCGTTCATATCAACAATTGTACCCGTAACCGTAAATGATTGAGCGTATAACGAGCTGAATACCCCGCTCGCTATTGCTACTATTAAGGTTAATAAAAACTTCTTCATGAATTTGTTTTTCATTTAATTCTACAATACTGAATTACCAACCAGGGTTTTGAATTAACGCCATATTCTTGTTCATTTCGCTCTGAGGAATCGGATAATAATAACACCGTTCAGGGAAAATCCGATCTTCCACTTCAATTGGATTACTATAAACAAACTCTCCCTTATTGTCATCCTTTATAATTTGTACACCATGAACAGGGCGATTCAATACAGTTTCAGCTTCTCTCCAACGACGTAAATCAAAATATCGTATATCCTCAAAAGCTAATTCAACAGTACGCTCTCGACGAATAATAGTACGCATTTCTCCTTTCGTCTTATTCTCGACTGGAGGTAAGCCTGCTCTTGAACGTACCAAATTAACATAGGTATATATCAATTCATCATCTACCATTTCATCATCAGATGTTGTATAATATTCATTTGCCGCTTCTGCATAACTCAGCAAAATTTCAGCAAAGCGTAATATAGGCCAATCATGGTAAGTATTCTTTTCGACACCTGAAATTCGAACTTCCGGATCCAAATGTTTACGCAAAGTATATCCGGTAACACATCCCTTTGCTGTAGAATTTAATGCTGTATAGTCTTTTCCTCCAACATATGTTTCAACTTCATTGTCCCACCATGAACTACCATTATAAAGAACAGATGCTTTAAACCGCTCACATCTGTTTTCCCACGGTTTCTGTGGATCGTAAGCAGGATCATCTTTGGGTAATTTTCCACTCTTCAATTCAAACATATCGATAAATTCTTGCGTCAAACTAGTATTTCCCGTAGCTCCTGGATAGCCTGCAGGACCATTACGTTTCTCTACATTATTAGTCATTCCTTGCATCCTCATGATAAGCAATTCACGGTTTCCTTCACGAGTGAAAAAAAGTCGTTCATAAGAAGGATAAAGTTCATAGGCAAGAGTTCCGTCCGGTAACCTTAAGTTAATTACATCATATGCCGCATTTGCCGCACGCTCCCAACGAGCACGTTCAGGCGATGCATAGCGTTGCAACTCGGTTGTATTAGCTATTGGTGATTCATTAAACAAGGGACTGGCAGCGTAAAGCAGAACTCTGGCTTTCAACCCTAAAGCGGCTCCTTTCGTTAAACGTCCATAATCATTGTCCGGATAACGTAAAGGCAGTCCTGCAGCAGCCTCGTCACATAAACGAACAATATATTCCACACACTCCTCAAAGGTATTACGAGGAATATTGATATCACCTCCTTCAAATAGTGCATCCATAATAGAAATTCCTCCATAACGCTTCAACATCTCATAATGTAGTATTGCCTTATGCAATTTGGCTTCGCCAATATACTGTGCCATTCTTGCTTCCGACAAAGTCTCGCAATAATGAATGTATTCCAAAACAATGTTTGTCTTACGTATCAACTGATAAGTCTCCGCCCAACGTGCGTCTTTATTACCTCCCGATCCAGAATGAAAAGTAGCACGTGTAAAACTATTAACCTCTGTATTAGTACTTATAGGAGAAAGTACTCCCAAATCTGTTACACAATCGAAGAAACTATTTTGGTTAGCAGAACCTCCGCCAAACCGATTATATCCTCCTAAGCCTGTATTCAGTCCAACATACAGCTCATTTACAAACATCTCTACCTTTATACTATCCTTAAAGGCTATCTCCGGTGGCATTCTCTCTAATGGGACCTCGTTTATTGCATCATAACAAGAGGATAATAATGCCAAACCAGCAAATAATATCATTATCTGTTTTTTCATATTCATAACTATTAAAATTGAAGACTCAAACCAAAGCTTGACACTTTTTGTACCGGATAATTACATGCCCCTGGTTGGCTCTCCGGGTCAATAACACGCATATTATGCCAAGTAAAAAGGTTGTATCCTGTATAAAAAATACGTGCCTTTGAGATTTTGACTTTCCGAGTCCAGTTCTGCGGAAGCGTATAACCGATTTCCAAAGTTTTCAATCGAAGGAAGTTTCCATTGTCTTGCCAAAAATCCGAATCCAAACGATTATGAGTTCCTCCTAATAGAGATAAACGAGGGTATTTAGCTGTGCGCCAAGTTGAAGGATCTTGCGGATTATAACGATTTTCCAAATGGTACTTCTGCACACTACCGCCTCCCCATTCATTTCCATTTCCAGCTTCATTCTTAAAAGCCATAATATTAAGGTCACCATATGTATAGTCTCTATTAGCTACTCCCGTAAACAGAGCCTTTACATCAAACCCTTTATAAGCAGCACCAACAAAAAAACCATAACTCCATTCTGCCAAATTTGCATCTCCAATTTTACGCTGGTCCTGTTCATTAATAACACCATCACCATTCAAATCACGATACTTTATATCACCCGCATATGCAGCTCCAGAATCTGTCTTTGGACTATTCAGACGATCCTGTTCATCAAGATAAAGCCCATCCGAGACATAACCAAATAAATCATTTATAGAGTTTCCTGTTCGTTTTTGGTAATCATATGGATATGGTTGTTCATCGTTAAATAGAATCGTATTATCAATAAAACTAAAATTACCCCCTACTGTCCAGTAAAAATCTCCCCTTCTATCAGCGTAAGCAATACGTGCCTCATATCCTTTGTTTTCCGTTTTTCCGATATTTTCCAAAGGACCTCCAAAGCCATACCCCGAAAGAGTAGATACAGTATAACGAGTCGTTAATATCTGTGATGTTTTTTCCTTAAAATAATTAAATCCTAAACTTATACGATCTTTCCATAAACGAATATCAGTACCAAGATTTAATTTCAATGACTCTTCCCAAGTTACATTAGGATTGAACACACTATTTTCTCCCCATCCACCAACATTAGATCCATTTACACCAAAATGATAGCGGCTTGAACCTTTATTGGACATGGTAGGTAAATAATAAAAATAAGGGAGTCCATCATCAGTAGCTGTCAATCCATATGAACCATAAAATTTCACAAAACTCAGCAAATCATTTCCAATAGTATTTTTCACGAAAGGTTCTTCCGACAAAACCCACCCCAATGAAACTGCAGGGAAAAAGCCATAACGGTTCTCCTTTGGTAATTGTTCCGTCCCCTGATATCCGAACGAGAACTCAGCCAAGTAACGAGAATCAAAAGCATAAGACGCACGTCCAAATAGTCCTTGATGATAATTAGCCATTCGTTGCGTATCCGTAGTCTGCTGATTACGATTAAAAGTCAATAATCCTGAAACATCATGTTTCTTTCCAAATATACGCGCATAATTCACTCCTGCCTCTACATCAAAGATTCTAACTTTACTGTCACCGAAAGAATTATTATTTACTTGCTTACCAGGTTCACCCCACGTAGTGAATAAATCTTCACCAGTAGCCACATCTTTACCAGTATACTCATATACCATATATGCTTTGCTACGATCAATTGTGTTATCAAAACGAGCATCGAAGGCTAATGAAGCATATACACTTAAGCCCTTGGTAATAAAGTCCAGTTTTTGATTTGCCTTCATTGAAGCTTCCATGGTACTGTGAATATATTTTGAATATCCACTATGATTCAAAATACCATAAGGATTCTTGCGATAATCATTTGTACCCGCAACCTTATCTGGACCATAATTCAACGGGAAAATATTAGCAGGAAGCGAATAAAGCGTCTTAAACAGCGCGTCCGCACTCATTGACCCCCCTGGGTTATTCCTCAATTGTTGCCGTCCGAAAAGATCAACAGACAATAACAAGTCTTTAGTCAATGACACATCGACATTAGAACGAACCGAGTATGCCTGAAAGTTTGCATTCGTATTATAAGTGTTCAAACCGGCAGTCTTATACAAGCCATCATTATGAAGATAAGAGAAATTTACAAAATATTTAGCTTTAGAACTTCCTCCCTGAATACTTAAATTATATCGTTGAGCAATTGTCTGCTTTTTCATGAGTTCACCAATCCAGTCTACATTCGGATGAGTATAAGGAGATTCGCCACTCATATACAAATCAAAGTCTTCTTGCTTATATACCGGCTCTGCCCCCGGATTGTCATTAAGAAAAGCTTCATTATACAATTGTGCATAATGATACGAGTCTAGATATTCCGGCATTTGTGTCGGTTTTGAAATACTCAATTGCGCATTGAAACGTATAACCGGCTTTCCCTCTTTACCACGGCGAGTAGTAGCCATAAATGCTCCATTAGCCCCCCTAAGTCCCAAAATAGAAAGAGAGCCTGCATCCTTGTATACCGAAATAGATTCTATTTCATGTGGATCGAGCAGAGAGAAAGAGCGCAAATGTCCATCCACATATGCAACAGGAGAACCACTGCGCCAAGAACGCTGCCCACGCACGTACAAACTAGCGTTATCCGCTCCGGGCAAACCAGTAGTTTGAATTGTTTGAACCCCCATCATCAAACCGGCAATTGCTGCATTTTGAAACATGACCGGAACATTTTCTATTTGTTCCCCACGCACTGTTTCTACAGCCGTTACTAGCCGAGACTCTTTCTGTGTACCATACATTAAGTTTATGGTTCTATCTTCATACTTTTCTACGGCTTTAAAAAGAGTCAGACTCAAGTCCCTTTTTTTCCCTACTTGAACAGTGGCCTTTTCATATTCATCTAATGTAAATATGAGACTTGATTCTTCATCAGGTACGGCAATCGTAAATCGCCCTTCTTTATCCGTAAGAACAAACCCTAAATTTTCTTTCACATCTACCAACACATCTTGTAATGCTTCACCTTTAGGGTCAACGACTTTACCTCTTATTATTATTTGCTTCTTTTTCTGTGCAAATACATCCGAGGCATAAAAGCTACAATTACAAAAAACAACAAAACAAAGCAATTTTAAAAAAACAGTTTGTTTTGACAATAAGTGAAACTTAATACAGTTTTTCATCATCTATAAGGCTAAATTATTGTTTTTTTATTCCAAAAAAAAGATAGCTATGCTGTGGAGCCAGCTCATAATGAGAGACCGATTTCATATACAAAGGCAAGACATATCGTTTTGCCGGATCTAAATTGGTCGTATGAAAAACGACTTGCAGATCCCCCCTAGTAGTATTTTCCTTTATTACTGCAACCATATCCGCCGGAGTAATTTCATAACTATCTTCAGGGAGTAATTCATAATCAGCCAAAGAAAGATCTTTCGCTTGGAGTCTCCTTAACGAATCAGTTGCCAAACCAATAGAGACTTTCACATCTTGAGGTACAGGAATACTTCCCCCACAATACGCCCCAATAACAAAGGTCGTATCTTTCTCATAATTAAAGTCAGCAACAAAAAAGTCGTTTTTTTCTGCCCGCGTGGCTAGCGGGAAATAGATCTTTGCATACTGCATCTGCTCATCATCATTACAACTGATAAACAGTAGTGCGCACAGCACAAATATGACCGTGTTAATCCTCATAATACAAGTTAACCATTTATAATTAATAATCGAATTATTTCACAAGCACAAAAGTATGGTATTTGATTATTTGAGAATGAAATAAACATCCCAATAAATAGAAAATATGTCTCAAAAAGCATCTATAAGATATAAAGAAAGCTACGTGTAGCACTACACGTAGCCTTCCCGTAAGTCATTATTAATTTTTATATATAATTCGAGACTTTTATTTCGCCTTTGTCGGCCTTGGTCCTAAATATGAACGTTTCATTCCTCCAAAATCCAATACAACTTTCTGCAATACAGTACCGGCGTCACCACACAAAACTTTTACTGTATGTTTTCCCGGTTTATTAATATGCAATGTCGTTTTATTAATACGGCAATTTTTCAAAGCGCTCTCATACCAAATTTGCGCATACTCGAAAGAAGAAGTCGAGGGGTTCATTACTGGACCATCATCAATACATACACCATATCGTGTTTCAATATTAGTAGCTTCATGACCTGCATAACCCTTATCAGCAGCCAATGTAAAGGTTGGCAACACATAAGTATATACATCCACCGATCCTTGCCCGAAAGTATAGAAGTCATATTCAACTCTCGGTACAATACTACTTCCTGTTCTTTGCATAGGTGCAATAGGATTACCTAATTGAACAGAAGCATTTTCAAAGCCTAAATTAGGAATTGTCATAATCTTAATAGCGTCATTCTCTACCTTTCTATGATAATCAGCCGCATTTATTGAGACATATCCATTATGTTCGACAAACAAAGTATCCATTTCTGCTACTGAAGGAGAAACAGGATTAAAAACAGAGACATATATATTTTCTTTTCCCACACCATCAGCAACGACCTCAATCAGACCAGAGATACGTTCTCCCGACGGCACCTTTGCCCAATCTACAGAAACCCATATCCGATCTTCAAAAGCCGTACTTCCTTTTTCCTTATTTACTTGTATCCAATTTTCTGAGGTTTTAATATTCCAGTTCAATAAGCCCTTACCTTTATTAAAGACATCAAAGAAATACGATTGACGTAAATAAGTATTAAACGCAGGCAACATATGAAAACTACTTTTTCCTTTCAACACATCTTCCTCTTCTATCCACACTCCTAAAGAAGGAGTATCGGACAATGTTACCGTCTCCAACTTAGGTAACTCAAAATAGGAAGCAGCAAATCCTTGACGTGTTGTCATTATATGATTCCATTTTCCATTCAACAAAGAATTATACCCTTTAGTAATCGTTTGCAAACTATCATAATAAACCTTTACCTGATTTTTTAATTCATTTGCCGCTGCTCTTTGTTGCAAAGCATACCATCTATTTTTCTGCCCATTCAGGATCATTTTATTCATCAGTTCACAACCTTTCACCGGATAATAAAGCAATTGATAAAAACCTGCTTTCTGTTCTTCCGGCAGTTCACTCAAAATACGCTCAACCTTTGCCCCAATACGGTCATAAGCAGCTAATCGTGAATCCGCTTCCTGATAGTTGACAAATGAAAAATCCGTATCTGTATTACGTTCTTTTCCATGCCTATTAGTTGACCACTGATATCCCCATCCCATAAACTCGGGCTTACGAGAAAATGCCTGGTGATAAAACGTATTCGTTATATCTACAAAATCATTATAATATTTATTACCAAACATATTGGACAACCAGCGAGCCTGATAAAGAGAAACATTATCATAACTAAATGAATTAATATCATAGGCCATTGTCAAGAACAGATCCATAGAAGATTCGCATGATTTTATATCCCCGACATTCAACAACCAAATCCTGTCAGCCGTTGCATCATAAGCCTTGCGAAGCTCTTCATACATCAATGCCGGCGGAGTAGTACTCATCCACAGATAATCGTGAGGCTTACCCAAATAAGAAACATGATAATAAACTCCAGCACGCCCTGAACGCTTTTGCTCGCGAGGACTACTTAAACGCTTCATATATCCATAATTATCATCCGGCCAGATGATAGTTACATCCTCCGGCAAATCCAAACCGGCACTATATACATCCAACACCTCTTTATAAGGAGTGAAAGCTTGCGGAATTTCATTAGCAGGCTTTTTAATAACATCAACCAAAAGCTGACGCTGATCTTTTAAAGCCTCACCCAACATCTTCACACGCTCCTTCATATCATTACTTCCTCCCATCGCTTTATCGTGAAGTCCGCGTAAAGCAAGCGTATAGACATTCTCATAAGGAGAATTTTCTGTAACACGCTGCTTTAACACCCTGTTAAGTGTTTCTTTGTTATTAACATAATCCCACTCTCCCATTGTTTTCTTATCCCATTCACTAGCATTATTAAACAATAATGGTTCACAGTGTACAGACCCCATAACAATAGCAAAGCTGTCGGCAACCAGTTTATTTTCTGGTATTTTATTAAATGCAGTAGAAGCCTCGTGCATTGCCGGACATAAATAATTAGCTTTCAAACGCAAAAGAAGTTCACAAACCTTGGCATACGTTTTAGGACCAATATTTCCACGTTCTTTTTCAAATGTATTCTTTGCCCAACGTAATAACCCCCAGTCTTCATCATTAATAAAAATACCACGATACTTCACCGTAGGTTCATTAGAGACTATTTTATTTACTTTAAGATTTAGTTCTGCATGTCTGGCTACAGGAGCATCCGCCCACCAATACCAAGGAGAAACACCTATTATCTCAGATATAGAAAACAATCCATAAGCAGTACCACGACGATCACTACCAGCAATAACTAAAGCCTTATTTACTCCAGGGAAAGGATTACGAACGACTTCTATCAAATAACTCTCCCATCGATTTTCTAATGCCTTGACATCTAATTTATTTTTAGCAACTAATTTGTCTATTAATTCATTATGTCCAAGTGTTCCTACAATGATACTATTCGAAGCTAACTTATTTTTTGTAACTTCTACTTGTATTTTCTTTCCAGTCACTAATTGCACATCATTTGCAAACAAATTAGCAGTTTTTTTTACCACTTCAAAGTCTTGTTCATCAAAATAAAGATGGGCATTACTTTTCCGATTTATTATGCTAAATTCGTTAGTTTTTCTGCTACCTTCAGTCAAGACTACTTGACCAAAGGTAACAGGCATACAAACTATTGCAGCTAACCCCCATAATATCAATCTCAATTTTGTCATATTTCTTCTAATTCCTTTTAATTTATTCTAGTCGATTCAGGCCCCATATACGATTTCTTCAATCCACCGAAATCAACTACAATTTTTTGCAACATCATTCCGGGATGGCCACAATAAATCTTCACTGTATGTTTACCTGGTTTATCAATAAAATGAGTTGTCTTATTGATTCTACAGTTTCTTAGCACACTCTGAATCCACAGAGTACTATAATAAGGCGCACCTGCCTCCGGCAAATATACAGGACTATTATCCACCATTACACCATAACGTGAACCATGTTCATTATCCAATGGGAAAATAGGTAACATATAAGTATATACATCTACAGGACCAGTTTGGAAAGAATAGAAGTCATATTCCAGTACTGGGAACTTGTTACCACGCACTGGAGCAACATAATTAGACGTGAGCAACAACCCGTCATAATAAGGTGTTTTCGCAAAAGGATCTCCCAAACGAACAACCTTATTGTCGAATCCAAGCCCATCTACTATATCGAACTTAATTTCACCAATTTCCTGCTTTCTATGAAACTTTGCAGCATCAATGGATACATAACCGTTATTCTCGACATATAATCCTTTCAAATCTTCAACTGAAGGACCAGCCGGATTAAACACAGACACATATACCGTTTTCTTTTCATTATTATCTGTATAAATATCTACAAATCCAGAACCGTTTTCACCAACTGGAGCTTTACTCCAATCTACGGAAACCGTAATTCGATCCTCATAAAGTGTTTTCCCAGCTTTTTTATCAATCAGAATCCAAGGCGCAGAAGGAGTAGCCTTCCATTCCAAACTTCCCACCCCTTTATTAAAGACATCAATATAATGAGCATCCGGAAGATATTTATTGAAGCAAGGTATTGTATGAAAGTTCACTACACCTTTCTTATTATCCTCCCCTTCACAAGATACACCTAATGTAGGGACAGATTCTAATGTCACTGAATCAACCTTTGCACGCCCGAAAGAACGAGCTCCACCATGAATCAAAGACATCATACCTTTCCATTTACCATTTAATAATGAATTGTATTGTTCTGTTATCAAGACCAAGCTATCTCCATACACTTTAACTTTATCTCTCATCAAATTAGCAGTCGCTCTTTGTTGAGCAGCATAAAGACGATTCTTCTGCCCGCCTAATGTCATCTGATTCACTAAAGCAGCTCCTTTAACATTATAATATACCAATTGGAAAAATGCCGGTACTGCCTCTTTATCCAGTTCTTTCAATATTCTCTCTGCTTTTGCGGCAATACGTTTATAGGCAGCTAATCTCCTGTCAACCTCCTTGTAATTCTGAATAGAAAATTCCGTATCCGTACTCCGTTCCATATATTCAGGTTTCCGGGCAAAGGCCAACTGAAAATAAGTTTGCTGGATATCAGTCAGATCTTCCCTATATTTTTCACCGAATATACGGCAAAGGAAATCGACACTATGTGCATTAATATTATCATAGTTAAAGCTTTCAATATCATAGGCCATATCCATGAATAAATTTATATGATATTCCGCCGGCTTAATATCACCCACATTCACAACCCAAAGTCTGTCAGCAGTAGAACGATAGGCCTTTTCCAACTCCTCATACATCAGTGTAGGAGGAGTAGAAGCTATCCAAAGATAATGTTTTGGAGGTCCCCAATATGAAACATGATAATAAACCCCTGAACGCCCCGAACGTTTACGTTCTTTTGAATTGCTAAGACGCTTCATATATCCAAAGTCATCTTCTGACCATACCAAAGTAACATCATCAGGCAAACTCATTCCATGATCATACGTTTCCAATACTTCTTTATAGGGAGTAAATGCCTGCGGAATTTGATCAGCCGGTTTATTAATTTCGCTAGACAAAATCTCGCGTTGGTCATCAAAAGCTTTTTCCAGTACACGTGCTTGTTCTTCCAATGTCAAATTACCGGCCATCACCGCATCATGAATTCCACGCATAGCCAGGGTGTACACATTCTCAAATTTACCATTCTCATTCACCCGCTTACGCAAGACCTTATTAATACCGTCCCGGTTAGTCACATAGTTCCATTCTCCCATTGTTTTCCGATCCCATTCCGAAGCATTATTAAACAATAATGGTTCACAATGCACTGACCCCATGACAATTGCAAAACTATCCGCTACTAATTTATTATCCGGATAATGATTGAATGCTTTCGTGCATGAATGCATGGCCGGACACAAATAATTAGCTTTCAAGCGAAGCAACAACTCACAAATCTTCGCATAAGTTTTTGGTCCTATATCTCCGACCTCCGGTTCAAAATTCTTAGAGGCCCACGGTTTTAACCCCCAATCCTCATCATTAATAAAGATTCCCCTATATCTGACAGAAGGAGTCTTAGACGAAAAGGTACTAACATTCAAGCATAAAGATTTCTTTTTGTTCACCGGAACATCCGCCCACCAGTACCAGGGAGATACTCCTATGGTTTCAGAGATAGAGAACAATCCATAGGCTGTTCCCCGGCGGTCAGAACCGGCTACTACCAATGCCTTTTTTATTCCCGGGAAAGGATTATCTATTAAATCAATCACATATTGTTCCCAGCCATTACGAATTCTACTAATGTCAATCTTCTTATTCGCCACTAAACGATCTATTGCTTTATTCTTTCCCAAAGTTCCGGCCAGAATAATATACTCTTGTTTAGACGGCAAATCAGATACCAATTTCAATTTTTTATTAGTGACTCGATTTACATCTTCCACCAACAGCCCTGCCGTTCTTCTGACCACTTCCGCATCTGCTTCATCATAACAAACCACTGCTTTAGCAGCAGAAGTAACGATTGGAAAACTTTTTTTGTCCTGCTGTTTATCTGACAGAGTTACCTGTGAATAACCAGTAGTTACAAGACAGAACAACAATAAAAATAAGGTTGCTTTCTTCATTATTTCAAATCTATCTGAGTTTATAAATGTTTTCATGTTATTAGTACTATTGGGAGTTTGTTCCATGTTACAAATGTAGGGAATTCGAGCATTCCAAGATAAAATAAATATCCCAATTAATAAAACAAACGTCCCATACACATTCCTCTAGAATATATATATATAGCTATTCACACAGGTCATATACCATGTATTGAGTGATTATTCTTCTTACCCAAAGCTTCTGCCAGAGCATCAAGCATTCCGTATCCGAAACGATTGTCCGGTAACAAGTAATGTCCTTCAGTCCATTCGTTAAAACAGGCAATAGTCAAAATTGGTGGTACATCTTTATGTTTGTTCAAATAGGCAAAAGCCGACTGTACTAATGCCTTAAAAGATGCCGGGTTCTCACCTTCCAAAATCACACAAGCAGGCCATTTATCCCGATTAGGCTTATCAGGCCGTGCTAATGGCGGGATATATCGAGGAGTGGAATCCCACCCCGGAGAAAGAGAAGGCAAGTAAGGAATCTCAAAATCATGATGATGTTTCGGCCACAACTTAAAAGCTACATCCGCAGCCGCTATTCCATAGTCCGGTAATTCTACATCTTTAGGCTGATAATTATCAGCAACCCATGTAAAAGGATTGTAAGAGCCTGCTGTACTATAGCCCACATATTTAGAATTAGGAGAATAAAATCCTGAAGAATGAAAATGCAAGCCTTTATGTCCCAGCTTCCTGGCGAACTCTGTTAATTCCGCAAATAATTGTTTAGTCTGAGACACTCCTATCTTCTTTTCCAAACGGTTAGGATCCCAAATACAAATCACGGGGTTTCCATCTATTCTCCAATAATTTTCCAAATGACAATACCTGGATATAATATATGATAAGCTTTGCCAACACTCTTTCAAAGAACTATCCGCAGGTGCAAAACTGGGTGGATAAGCATTATGCCCATTCGTCATTGAAGTAGGGTATAGCACATACCAGGGATGATTGGTCCACATACATGCAAACTTCACGTCATTCCTGTTGGAAGCACGTAAAAAGCCATTCTCCAATGCTTCATGCAGACAAGGTTCATTACCGTACCAATACCAGTCCCAGATAAGCACATCAATTCCACTCTGTTTACATAAATCATTATATTTCTCCCAAGTCTCCGGTTTACTTTCATCGAGTTCACCCAACAATGGCCCCCTAGGCTGAGCATGCCCCGGATACCATGGGCGAGCACTCCTTACAAGATTATATTCTGTCCATCCCGGCCCATAAATTTTATCATGTATGGCAGAAGCATGATAATTTGGGAATGTATAGCATGCTACTGTCAGATTTTGAGGTTTATCCAATAAAGTCACATCGCCTACCAACGTATTCAGGTCTTCTGGCAGCCGAATCACTGTCGCTTTTTGTTTAGGCGTTGAAATAGTTCTTTCCTCTAAGACTTCTGTTGCATGTAACATTTCCGTACCCACAACAGAAGCAGCCATTACAGCCGCCCCCTTAGCTCCTGCAGATTTTAAAAACGTCCTTCTATCCATAATTATAAGATGATTTTACAGTTATTAAAAGAGAGTTATTCTACTCAATTACAACAATAGGAATATTCAGAAGGAACGCAAGTTTTTTTAGTTCCGAAACTTTATGTCCTACCCCAATCGCACAATGATGTGATGGTCCCGCCTTGCTCCACATATCCATAAAACGACGAGCTCCGCATGGAAAACGATAACGGCTGTTAGTATTACCGATATGTAAAGTTTCTCCTTGTACAGATTCTCCTTCTGCCGCTAACAAGAAGACTCCGTCTTTTCCTTCACAAACGGATAATAACGTAACATTTCCCGGCTTTACAGTCATCTGAATAGACAATCCTTTTCCCGGCTTACCATGATACAACGGAAGTGGCACCAGCTTTACCTTTTCTTCGGCAATGGCAAAGTGCGCTGGCCCATCATGCCCCAGCATAACAATGTCATCATTAAAGTCCATGGCATAAAATTCAGAGAAAGAGCCGCCAGCTTTCAATAATGACATTATTTTCATCGCTTGTGCGTTCTTTACTTCACATTCTCCTGCAACAGGTATTCCATACCCTGTCAGTAGAGTGTTACCCGCAATAACCGAAGTGACAATATTCTCATAATCATTTCCATTGAAACCCTCATAATAATAAGCCATCGCTCCCAATCGATGAGTTTCCACCAACTTATCCAAAGCAACAGAAGTACGTGCCGCCCTTACTAGTTCGTCCGACTCACACGACGTTTCTACATCAAATTTATCATAAAACTCATTCAACTTACGTTTCAAATCAACATCCGTCACTTCATCCCTATAAGCTTTTAATTCGCACATTTCCAACAATTCCACATGCGTTCCGAATATTGCGCTTTGTTGCATTACATCGGTATAAACGTCCAGCATTCCACAATAATAATGTCCTAAAATCCCCAGACGATTCTTACGCATTCCATCTACCGCACGTGCAGCATCTACCCAGGAAGCAATCTCTTTCCATGCCAATTGGTCAGACAAATACCCTGTTATGATATCATATCTAATGCCTGATCGGTTAAATACACTTGCAAACTCCGGAACAGAACAAGCCTGGCAATGAGCTAACCATTCTCCAGTCATCTTTCCCCGATCGCCCATCGAATTGACTTTCTGATAATCAATAGCGGGAACAGGCTGCATATTCAACATGATTACAGGCTTCCCGACTTGCTGTGCAACAGGCAAAACTGTAGACGAAAGAGCATAAGTAGAAATAAACAAAAATACAAATTCGACATCTGCCTGTTTGAGTAATAATGTACTTTCCCCTGCTTTTTGTGGGGAGTCCACTATTCCTACGTTAACTACTTCTACATCCATCTGCTCAATACCCGCACATATTTCCTCCTGATAAGCCAATAAACGGGGAAGAAATCCCTCAAACTGTCCCCAATATGTATCCAACCCAACTCCCAAAAGCCCTATTCTCACTTTATTCTGCATCATAATTCTGTTTTTTAGTTATGATACAAACTTAGGAACTATTCTACAAAAGAACTTTCAATTATTGCCAGAACAATATAACTATTTGCTACAAAATTCGTCCCGATATTCAACAGGAGATCTCCCCGTCTGTTTTCTAAAGCGGGCAGAGAAATAAGCAGGCGATTCAAAGTTTAGTTGATAAGCTATTTCTTTTATAGGAATAGCTGTAGTAGTTAATAATTCAATAGCTTTTTGTATTCTAAGATTCTGGAGATACTGTACCGGAGCACAATGCATTCGCTCTTTAAACAATTTACGGAAAAGAGAATATCCCATTCCCGTTTTTTCCGCTATCTCTTGCATAGAAACGGATTGGTCTATTAATTCCCGCATAAGTACACAAGCATAATCTATTTTAGAAGAAAAATCGTCGGTTTCTACCCGACGATTCTTATCAATGCTACACATCAATGCTACCAAATAAGTTACCAGTCCACCAAGCACCTGTTGATATAAACTCAGCTCCTCATTGGCTATATTAATAGCTTTTCTAAACAAAAAAACAATCTCATCATTAATGCCTACTCTAAAAACAGGACTTTTTCGCGAACAGTACTCATTTCTCATCCAATTATCAACTTCGGAACCGCAAAACCCAATCCAGTAATGGCTCCAACCCGTTTGATAATTTGGATAATACGTGTGCCATTCTCCTGGAAACAGCACAAATATCATCCCCCGTTTAATCGCAAATACGCCCCCACTCCCCGTTTCAAGTACTCCTTCCCCGTCTGTGACATATATTAACTGATATTCTTTCAAAACACGCCCTTTATCAGGATTAAAATAATAGCCGGCAGAGTGATTATACGTAGGATAAAAAGTATTAGGAGGAATCTCTTCAAACCCCACAGAGGAAATATTCCTATCTAATCCCAAACTATTATTCACAAAATATTTAATAGAAGTTCGTTCCATAATATCCGATATTTATCCAACGAAATCTTTTGGTGATACTCCAAACTGCTTTTGAAAGCACTTAGAAAAATAAGACGGAGAATTAAATCCTACCGTATAGCAAATTTCATTAATCCGATTTTCTCCTTCTTTTAGCAATTGGGCAGCTTTTTTCAAGCGTTCCAAACGAAGATACTCATTCGGGCTTAAGTCCAAAACACCTTTTATCTTACGATAAAAGTTAGAACGACTCATATTCATACCATCCGCCATATTTTCCATACAGAAATCCGGATTACTGAGATTCATTTGAATCACTTCATTCAATCTTTGTATAAACTCCTCGTCAGCCTTAGTTAATGCCATTGTATTAGCTGCCACAAAAGGAGATTGCGTAAATGCCTGCCGCAGTTTTTCCCGATTCTGAATTAAATTAGAAGCACAAGCATGTAAATATTCTACAGAAAAAGGTTTTTCAATATAGGCATCCGCACCTAACTCCATCCCTTCGATTTTTGACTGAATATTCGTTTTGGCTGTCAACAGAATCACCGGAATATGACTATAAGTCAAATCAGATTTTATCTTCTTACATAGTTCAAAACCATCCATAACTGGCATAACAACATCACTAATCACCAGACTTACATAATGCCCATCTAATATCTCTAATGCCTCAGAGCCATTAGTAGCAGTCAAGACAGCATAGCTATCCGCCAATTGCCGAGCCACAAAAGCAAGCATATCAGGATTATCTTCTACAATCAACACTGTCGACCTATCTTCCCTATCTTCAGCTTGTTCTGTATGTGCTTCTATTACAGATTCGACTCCGGCAGTTACTTCAGAAGCTAATTTAATCGTCGTGTTTTGGACTACTGGAAGTGTCAGATAAAAACAATTCACCTCTTCCCCTTCCAACATGGCCAAGCTTCCCTGGTGCAACTCTGCCAATGAACGAGATAAAGCCAATCCAATACCAGTGCCAGTAGTAACTCTGCCGTCATCTTTTTCATTAAAGCGCACAAATGGCTTAAATATCTCTTCCTTCATTTCATCCGGAATAATCACTCCATCGTTTATTGTACGAAGATGGAATACCTTTTGCTCTTCACTATCATCGATCTCCAAAAAGATATGCACGTAAGTTTCCGCATACTTTACTGCATTATTAAGCAAATTACTTACAATCTTAGTAAACGCCTCTCTATTAATATGTGCATAAAAATCCTGTGCAGGCACATTTAGTAGAAATTTCAAACCTTTCTGCTTAGCCAAAGAAGTAAAACGCCTGTGGGTTTCCTTTAGTACCTCTGTGATATTGCATTCAATAAAATTCAATCGAAACCCCTGACTCTCCGTTTTCCGGAAATCCAATAGCTGATTCGTCAGGTTTAACAAACGTTCCGTATTCTGTTTCATAATATCCAGATCTTCACGCGTCTCCTGATCAACTTCTTTCTTTAAAATAATATTTTCCAATGGTCCTTTTATCAAAGTCAAAGGAGTGCGTATTTCATGAGCTACATTCGTAAAAAAGTCAATTTTTGCATGGTATACTTCCCTTTCTTTCTCCTGTTCAAATTTCTCCATTTGCCGACGATGCTTTCTATTACTCCGCCGTTTAAAATAAAGGAATGTATAGACAGAGCAACCAACAATCAACAGTGCATAAACAAAATAAGCCCAAATAGAAAAATAAAAAGGAGGAAGAATATGGATGCTCAAGGTTATCCCTTCTTCATTCCATACCCCGTCGCTATTGGAAACTTTCACCCGGAAAGTGTAGTTACCATACCGCAGGTTGGAGTAAGTGACGATGGGGCTTTCACCAACCGTCAACCAGTCTGCATCAAAGCCGTCCAACTTATACATAATCTTGCTCATCTTGGGAGCTTGAAAATCCAATGCAGCCAAACGGAAAGAGAATGAGTTCTGATTGGACTGAAGCACAAGTTCGTCGGAAAAGGTGATGCTCTTCTCCAACGGAGAACCCGGTTCGCCTACATATACATCTTTACCAAAGAGCAGAAAATCCGTAATTACGATAGACGGAAGCGACTTGTTCTCTGAAAAATTCTTGGGATTGAAAGCTACAAAGCCGTCGATACTTCCCAGATAAATCGTACCGTCTTCCGTCTCGAAGCTTGAACGATAATTAAACTGGTCGCCCAGCAGACCGTTGGAAGTGGTATATACTTTTATCGCTCCGGTAGTGGGTTGGAAACATACCAGACCATTATTGGTTGTCAGCCAGAAAAGTCCGTCCTTGTCTTCTACAATTTGGTAAACGACATCATTCGGCAATCCGTCAGCCAGATTATAGCTAGTGAAGGTTTCCGTTTCCGGATGGAACCGGCAGAAGCCACCACCCTGCGTTGTCAGCCAGACCTGTCGATGGGAATCTTCGAAGATACTTACCACTTTATCATAAGGAAGGCTCTTCGGATTATTGTCATCATGCAGATAATTCTTCCATCTTTTCTCACTTACATTATAACAGTAAGCACCGTTTGCATAAGTTGCCAGCCAAAGATTCCCGCCGGAATCCTCCTTTATATCATATACAAATTTACCGTTCAACTCCGGTATGCGGTCGAAATCATCAGTCTGTTTGTTGTAACGCAACAGGCCAAATAATGTGCCTAAATAAATATCTCCCGTCGTTGTCCGGCAAATGGAGAAGACACTGTTGTCTATCAATGAACGGGGCGAATCTGTTTTCTGATAGGTTTTCACAATCGCTCCCGTGCGTGTGTCTACCACTTTTACTCCTTTGGAGAAAGTGCCTACCCAAAGGTAGTCATTGACCAGACATAGCCCGTGCACATTGGTGAAAGCATTGCTCGGGGTGAAGAAAGAGAAAGTCTTGGTCTTCGGGTTAAAGCGGTTCAAGCCACCGTCTTCCGTGCCAATCCACAAGATTCCCTGATTATCCTGGCAGAATTCACGTACCCGCTTTCCATGCAGCCCGTTTTCTGTCCCCTTCGGATAATATTTCTCAAAATTCGTATAGAAACGGGGGTAATAGTTTACGCCGCCGAAATAAGAACCAATCCAGATGCCACCTTCACGATCTTTGCACAGCGAATAAATAGCATTATCGGACAAGGAGTAAGGGTCATTGATCGAACTGCGCAAATGAACATATTTTCCCAACCTGAGATTATAAATATAAAGCCCTGATTCGGAAGCGATCCACAATTCATTGTCAGAGGCAACAAGCAGTTCCCGACAAAAGACCGACTCCCCATGTTCATCTGCCAGGAGCAAATCGTGCAATTTGTTTGAAGTCAGATTCAGTTCCTTTACTCCACCTTTCAAGGAACCCACATACAGGCAGTTATATGCTCCTTTCACAAGGCTTATCACTACGTCGTTCGCATAAGTTTCTTTATTCTCAGTAGGGGAAAGATAAGGATGGAGTGTCTTCAGCCGGTCTTTCGAATAGAAAAGTCCGTCACCATAACAACCTATCCAAAGGGTTCCGCTATTGTCGAAAACGAACGTCTGCACATTGGTGGTGAGGAAAGAGAAATCTTTTAAGGTATAATTCTGAAGTTGCCTTTTCTCCAAATCATAGCAGAAGAGTCCTTGAGATTCAACCGCTACCCAAACGCATCCTTGATTGTCTCCTGATATTGCGGTTACAGTATGTTCTATCCTTGTACTCTCTGCACTCAGTTCCGTAAAATGCCGGAAAAAGTCTTTCTCCGGATCGTAGATATAGAGCCCTACGTCCGTACCTACCCAGATATTTCCTTTCGCATCTTCATAAAGCGCAATGATGAAGTTATTTCCGATACTCCGTTGGCTACGGTCGTCGTGTTTGAATTTGCGAAATGATAATCCGTCATAGCGGTTCAGTCCGTCTTTCGTACCGAACCACATAAAACCTTGCTTGTCCTGCAAGATTGCATTGACGGTATTCTGGGATAATCCGTTCTGTACGCTTAAGTTCTTGAAATAATAATGATCATCTGCTACTTGCGCACAGCAGAGTATCGGATAAAAAATGAGACAGATTAAAAGTATCAGGACTTTCTTCATAATACGTGTTTTCTAGCTTTCCGTTTGAGTTACCAAATGTAGGCAAAATTACAACAGAAAGATAGAAAATACGTCTCAATGAATGAAAGAATCGTCCTATTTCTCTATTCTGATACGCGCGTCGACTGCTATAACAGCCTTTTCAGTTGCCAGAAGCGGGTTTATATCCATTTCTTTGATTTCTGTCGCAAAGCGGAGCAAGGTAGAAAGACGGACTATAATTTCCGCGAATTTATCCTCATTCACTCCTTTCTGTCCACGTGTCCCCTGTATGATTTTATAGGCGCGCAGCGAGTGAATCATCGAATAAGCTTCTTCGTAAGAAAGCGGAGCCAAACCGGAAGAAACGTCTTTCAATACTTCCACAAAGATACCGCCCAAGCCACAAAGTACCACATGCCCGAACTTCTCTTCGTACTTAGCGCCGATAAAGAGTTCCGTTCCCCGCAGCATCGGTTGTACCATGATTGCCTTCGCGTCAGCAATCTGCATCATACGTTCAAATTCCAAAGCCAGGTGTTGCTCGCTTTTGATATTCAACACCACTCCGCCAACATCTGATTTATGCACGGGCCCGACAACTTTAGCCACTACCGGAAATCCGCATCGACGTCCGAAAGCAACCACTTCTTCCTTGTTATCCGAGACGAACTCGTCTACAATCGGAATGCCGGCTGCATGAAGCAAGGCCTGTACATGGTGAGGTTCGATATACCCATCTTCCGGAATAGAATCAATAACCCGACGAATCCTCGGAACATCGACTCCGAACAGTTCAATCTCAGGAGCGGCAGGTTTAGGGGCATTAACGATACGCGAAAGAGCTGTTCCCAATGTTACTTCATCCGCAAAATTCACGTGTCCTTTCGCCAAAAATGCCGCAACTTCGGCTCCGGCTGTATTTATGGAAGGAAGAATCGGGAAAATCGGTTTGCTGCACACTTGCATCTTCTCATGGAGTACGTCGTACATCTCAAACATGGTGACCAGTCCCGGTGTTCCGAAGATAGCCATCATGGCATCTATGTTTTCTAATTTCTCTTCGCAGTAATCAATGCAGAGACGCAGATGTTCGGGAGTTCCCGTAGCGAGAATATCAATCGGATTTCCAACGGCAGCACCCGGAAAGAGTTGTGCTTTCAATTCTTCTGCCAACTCGCCTTCCAGTTTCGGAACGTTCAACCCGCCTTTGCTTAGTGCATCCGTCAACATCACTCCCGGGCCTCCGGCATGCGTGATAATGGCAAAATTCTTTCCTTTCAGTTCAGGCAAAGTAAATACACAGCCAACCGTAGTCAATTCCTCACGGGAGAAACAGCGTACAATCCCCGCTTTACGGAACAAAGCCTCAACTGCTGAATCCGAACTGGCAATAGCTCCCGTATGTGACGAAGCCGCCCGACTTCCGCTTTCAGAACTTCCCGCCTTTATCGCTGCAATTTTGCATCCTTTCCTTATCAGCGAAGAAGCATGAAACAATAGCCTGTCAGGATTCTGGATACTTTCAATATAGAGTAGTTTGATATGGGAGTCTTTTTCCGGATTGAAGTTTTCATCCATGAATTGCAGTACATCTTCCACACCAATTTGCTTGGCATTTCCCACCGACCAGACAGAATTGAACTGCAAACCTTTCGTTACGGCACTCTCCAAGATGAATACCGCCGTAGCACCGGAACTGGAAACCAAATCTACGCCTTTCGGATTCAAATTGGGAATCGGCTGGCTGAATACGCTGTGATGCCATGTATTCATTAGGCCGATACAATTAGGGCCAATCAATGAAGCTCCATATTTATTGACTGTTTCCAGAATCCGTTCTTCCAGTAATGCTCCCTCATGGGTTTCCTCGCCAAATCCGGCAGAAAGTATGATAAACGCACGAGTTTGCTTTGTACCAGCCAATATTTCCACAATATCAGGACACATCACGGCAGGCACAGCCAATACCGCCAAGTCCGTATCAGGCAGGTCTTTCACGTCCGCAAAGGCAGGCACTCCCTGTACTTCCTTCTCTTTCGGGTTTACTGCCCGAAGTTCTCCCTGATAACCTCCGTTTATCAAATTCTTCAATATTGCGCCACCCGGCTTATGTACATTATTCGATGCCCCTACTACAACAATGCTTTCGGGACGAAGCAACTGGGTTGTTATCATATCATGCTCTTGTTTTCGTTTAACTCAGGTACAAATATATTCTTTCTTATGAGAAAAAAGAAAGAAAAAGGGGAGAAATATATGCGAAAATATAGGATAAGAGAAAGAAAGATTAGAAAATCTGATTAATTATGCTGACTTATTGATTAATTAAAGAACTACTCTAATATAAATTGGTGATTAGTCAACTTTAATCAGGGTAATACAGTACAGCCACTGTCACCAGGTTATCAAGCGTGTTCTTCACATCACCTATGGAGAGAGACGAGTAAGCGGCGATCTCTTTGGCGAGTTGGGTGGTTGTCACGTTGGCCGTGTATATCACACAGGGATGAAATAGTTTCTTTTTATTTTTGTCTTCCAGAACCGACTGGAAGGGTTTGTACAATACTGGCATAATTGTAATAGTTTTTTATGTTGATAAATTAGTTTAGTTTTGTCCTCAAGCTTAATGACACTGCAAAGATAAGGGCTTTATTCAGACTGACCCAATCATTTTTTCAAAGTGCGTTCATAAATTAATTAATCACCACAGAAGGTGTTGTAGCCCATTGTTGGATAGTTGCAGGTTCGTAATATCTTCCTGCATCAAGGCTTTCCTTCTTTTCAAAATTCTCTCCTCCTTCGTCCCCTCCTTGAGGAGGGTTAGGGAGGTGGTTTATTTTGTTTTTGTTTGTTTTACTTTGTTTTGTGTACTCAATGTTACAATTTTGAGCTGTATTGTTACAGAATCGGCACTTCATGTAACATCATACGCAGTTTTGTTAACAATATCCCGGTTTTTGACTACCGAATCCAAAGTACATCAACTTCCGTGTTCTTGTTATGAAAAATATGGAAATATCGTCGGCAAGTTGGATGTATAGATGTTGGAAACAGCCTATATAGTTGCTGAAGATTGGATATATAGATGCTGGAAATAGCCCATATAGTTGCTGAAAGTAAGGCATATAGTTGCTGTAAGCAGGACATATAGATGCTGAAAACGGCCTATATAACTGCTACAAATCGGGCAATAACTCCTCATGGCTATCCGGCAAGTTTCTCTCCGCATCCGGCAAGCATTTGAGAACGTACAATAATGTAAACTTTCACTACAAAAAAGCATTAAGTCGCATTGATTTCTTTTTACCTGTTTTTTATTCCGAACGTTTCTGTTTCATTCCGCGACCACTTCGTCATGAAATAATCTGTGTAAATCCGTATAATCTGTGGTGAAAAATCAATATCTTTGCACATTGCAAAGCTGAGAGCAACAAAATCAGCAAAGCTGAAAACAATAAAATCACACTATACAATGGAAAAGAAATTCAAGAGAACCACCGTCACATCGGCATTGCCGTATGCGAACGGGCCTGTCCACATCGGTCACTTGGCCGGTGTATATGTACCGGCGGATATCTATGTGCGTTATCTGCGGTTGAAGAAAGAAGATGTATTATTCATCGGAGGTTCGGACGAACACGGGGTGCCCATCACTATCCGCGCGAAAAAAGAAGGAATCACTCCGCAAGATGTAGTAGACCGTTACCATACGCTGATAAAGGAATCATTCAAAGAGTTCGGCATCTCATTCGACGTATACAGCCGCACCACTTCACAGACGCATCACGACTTGGCTTCGGATTTTTTCAAGACATTGTATGACAAGGGAGAATTTATCGAAAAAACTTCCGAACAATACTACGACGAAGAAGCAAAGACATTCCTTGCCGACCGTTATATCACCGGAGAATGTCCTCACTGCCATTCAGAAGGTGCCTATGGCGACCAATGCGAGAAATGCGGAACTTCACTCTCGCCGACAGACCTTATCAATCCGAAAAGCGCCATCAGTGGCAGCAAGCCGGTGATGAAAGAAACCAAGCACTGGTATCTCCCTCTCGACAAGCACGAAGGCTGGCTACGCAAATGGATTCTCGAAGACCATAAAGAATGGCGTCCGAACGTGTACGGCCAATGCAAGAGCTGGCTTGACATGGGACTGCAACCACGTGCCGTAAGCCGTGACCTCGACTGGGGTATCCCTGTTCCCGTGGAAGGGGCGGAAGGAAAGGTGCTTTACGTATGGTTTGACGCTCCTATCGGATACATCTCCAACACGAAAGAACTTCTTCCCGATAGCTGGGAGACATGGTGGAAAGACCCTGAAACCCGTCTGCTGCACTTTATCGGAAAAGACAATATCGTGTTCCATTGCATCGTGTTCCCCGCCATGTTGAAGGCGGAAGGCAGCTATATCCTGCCGGACAATGTGCCGAGCAACGAGTTCCTGAACCTGGAAGGAGACAAAATCTCCACTTCACGCAACTGGGCTGTATGGTTGCACGAATATCTGGTGGATTTTCCGGGCAAACAAGATGTGCTCCGCTATGTGCTGACCGCCAATGCCCCGGAAACAAAAGACAATGACTTCACCTGGAAGGATTTCCAGGCACGTAATAATAACGAACTGGTTGCCGTATACGGTAACTTCGTGAATCGCGCCATGGTACTGACTCAGAAATACTTCGACGGGTGCGTGCCCGCACAGGGCGAATTGACCGACTATGACAAGGAGACACTGAAAGAATTTGCCGACGTAAAAGCGGAAGTGGAAAAACTGCTCGACGTATTCAAATTCCGCGACGCACAGAAAGAAGCGATGAATCTGGCACGTATCGGCAATAAATACCTTGCCGACACCGAACCGTGGAAACTGGCAAAAACAGACATGGAACGTGTGGGAACCATCCTGAACATCTCCTTGCAACTGGTTGCCAATCTTGCCATCGCTTTCGACCCGTTCCTGCCGTTCAGCTCGGAAAAACTCCGCAAGATGCTGAACATGGATACCTTCGAATGGTCTGAACTCGGAAGAGACAATCTGCTTCCGGTAGGTCACCAATTGAACAAGCCGGAACTGCTGTTCGAGAAAATCGAAGATGCCACTATCGAAGCACAGGTACAGAAGTTGCTCGATACGAAGAAAGCAAACGAAGAAGCCAACTACAAAGCCAATCCGATTCGCCCAAACATCGAATTCGATGATTTCACGAAACTGGATATCCGCGTAGGCACTATCCTCGAATGTCAGAAAGTTCCGAAAGCTGATAAACTGCTGCAATTCAAGATTGACGACGGACTGGAAACACGTACCATCGTGTCGGGCATTGCCAAGCATTACCAACCGGAAGAACTGGTAGGCAAACAGGTTTGCTTCATCGCCAACCTTGCTCCGCGCAAGCTGAAAGGCATCGTCAGCGAAGGCATGATTCTGAGTGCCGAGAATAACGACGGCAGCCTGGCAGTCATCATGCCGGGACGTGAAGTGAAGCCGGGTAGCGAAGTAAAATAACAACCAACATAATAGAGAATACATGAAAAGCTATCCATGCGCGTAGCCTTTTCATGTATTCTTTGCTAATAATGATATGAGCGAGGGACAATCACTAAAAGAGAAAACAGCAAAAGGATTATTCTGGGGCGGGTTCAGTAACGGCATACAACAGTTGCTGAATCTGGTTTTCGGAATATTCCTCGCACGGTTGCTTACTCCAGCGGACTATGGAATGGTAGGTATGCTAACCATCTTTTCTCTCATAGCAGGTTCACTTCAGGAAAGCGGATTCATAACTGCATTAGCAAATAAAAAAGAAGTTACTCATAAAGACTATAATGCCGTGTTTTGGTTTAGCAGTGGAATGAGTCTTTGTCTGTATATAATTCTTTTCTTATGTGCCCCAATGATAGCCCATTTTTATAATATATCCGCCTTAACTCCTTTAGCACGCTACTCTTTTTTAAGTTTTTTCATAGCCAGTTTGGGTACCGCCCATTCAGCCTATCTGTTCCGTAATTTAAAAGTAAAGCAAAAAGCCATCTCACAAATTATAGCACTGATATTATCAGGAACTACAGGTGTCATCATGGCTTTTTGGGGATATGCATATTGGGGCATTGCAACACAAAATCTAGTGTACATAAGCACTGTTACAATCGGCTATTGGTACATGTCTCCTTGGCGACCAACATTGTCCATTGATTTGTCTCCTTTAAAGGGTATATATTCTTTTAGTTCCCGAATACTTTTGACCAACATTTTTAATCATCTTAACAATAACTTATTTTCTATCATTTTCGGGAAGTTTTATAGTGAAAAAGAGGTCGGCTATTTCAACCAAGCCAATAAATGGAACAGCATGGGACATTCATTTATTACAAATATGATGAATGGAGTAGCCCAACCCATCTTATCGCAAGTATCAGAAGACCCCAAAAAACAGTTACAAGTATTTCGGAAAATGCTCCGGTTCACCGCTTTTGTATCCTTTCCGGCAATGCTAGGCTGTTCATTTATTGCTCCAGAGCTGATAGAAATGACAATTACCGATAAATGGTCAGGAAGTGTGGATATATTACAGATACTCTGTATTGGTGGAAGTTTCATTCCAATCGCAGCATTATATTCCAATCTTATTATCAGCAAAGGGAAATCAAATGTACATATGTGGAACACCATTTGCCAAGGAATAGTACAAGTATTAGTCGTATTTATACTTTATCCCTATGGGATCAACACTATGATAAGTGCATACGTCACAATAAATATCAGTTGGTTGTTGATATGGCACTTTTTTGTCTGGCAACAAATCCAGCTTTCTTTATGGCAAACATTAAAAGATATTTTACCCTATGCAATTATTGCATCTACATGCATCGTAATTACTTTTTTTATCACACAGAATATTACAAATATTTATCTCTTATGTATATCCAAGATTATACTAACTGCTATACTATATATCATATTCATGTGGATTAGTAACTCTGCCACATTCAAAGAATGTATATCTTACTTATATCATAAATACAATAAGAAACAATGAATAATAAAGATATTTCAGTCATCATGTGTACTTACAATGGAGCAAGGTACATAAGGAAACAATTGGATTCTATTTTGAACCAAACTTATCCTGCCAAAGAAATAATTATCCAGGATGACTGTTCTACAGACAATACGTTTGAAATAATCAGTGATTATGCTTCAAGATTTCCACAGATAATAGTAATAGAAAACAAATATCAGTTGGGGATAAATAAGAACTTCTTTTCCGCTATGGAAAAAGCAAACGGACATTATATAGCAATCTCTGATCAAGACGATATTTGGGAACAAGATAAATTGGAACTACAAATAAACGCTATAGACAACAAACTCCTCTGTGCTGGAAGAACCACTCCTTTTTCTGACAATGGAGCCCCCATACGCGTGGATGAGCGCATTCCAAATTTAAGTCTTTTGAGAATGCTGTATGTCGGTTGTCTAGCCGGTCATACCTTACTGTTCTCAAAAGATCTGTTATCTAAACTACCAGACATATCTTTAATATCTACTATCAGGTGTTATGATGTTATATTAACAATGGTTGCAGCAAGTTATAACAGTATCGTATATATAGACAAGACATTGGTAAATCAGTGCAAACACATTGACGCTGCAACCTACAACAAACCTACAGACAACAGATTTACCTTAAAAAATATGTTCAGAACCATATTCAAAACTTTTTCTCACTATAGAGAATTAAAACCGGAAATCCAAAAAAGAGCAATCATTACCCACCAATTTCTATCTCAAATAGTTTCAAAAGAGGCAATTCTCAAGGATGCTCTGTGTATGCTGAATGCCCAAGCGCAACATTCAGTTCTATGGTTTATAAAATTATCCATCTTCTGCTACAAACATCAAGAGCAGTTATTTCATACCCGAACAAAAAAGAATTTGCTAAATAGTTTAAGAGCACTTTATTTTCCCATTTTCTGTAGTACATATTTTCGACATTTAAGTAAAAAATAATAATGATGCCACAAGTGACAGTTTCAGTAGTGATGTGCACTTACAACGGAGAGAAATATCTCAAAGAGCAGATTGATTCCATCTTAAATCAAACCTACCCCATCCATGAACTGATTATCCAGGATGACCGGTCTACCGACCGTACCGTAGATATTGTCAAAGCCTGCCAGCAACAGGACAAACGCGTGAAATTGTATATCAATGATGTACCTGCCGGATTCAACTATAACTTTTCATCTGCTTTCACCAAGGCTACCGGCGAATACATCGCGTCTTCCGACCAGGATGACATATGGCGGCCGGACAAGATAGAAGTACTGGTAGGGCACATTGACAACAACTCCTTGTTATTTCATAACTCCCTCCTGTTTACCACAAGCATCACACAGACTTCGGGAATGAAAAACCCCGGCAACGTATTATATAATGAGCTTTATCTGCTGATGAAGCCCTATGTCCCCGGGCACGAATGTTTTTTCCACCGCCGCATTCTCCCCTTGTTCACTCAAGCTGTAGAACAGGAGAAAAATATCTCTTACGATTCTTTGTTGCTTCTTGCCGCCGTCACCTCCGGGCACGTAAAGTTCGTCAATGAAGGATTGGTGTACTGGCGCAGGCACCCGCAGGCAACTT
>ERZ791872.313-NODE-313-length-52614-cov-4.809623_pt1 | contig 52614 bp, 47 predicted proteins | sample MGYA00510279_ERZ791872 | MGnify/ENA primary metagenome ERZ791872 (study PRJEB30046, sample SAMN00792103) | human gut metagenome | study: EMG produced TPA metagenomics assembly of the A metagenome-wide association study of gut microbiota in type 2... | reverse complement strand
TCTTCTACGATTTTGCCACCCACCTTAATTACTGTTAGTTTTTCTCTCATTTCTTATATCTTTAATTCAGGCACGGATTACACGGATTTCACGGTTTTAGTTGTGTGAGAACGCAAAGCAACCATTCAATTATGCGAAGCTACCGTGAAATCCGTGTAATCCGTGCCTACTTATTTATTCCAAATAAGTATATCCGTAAAGTCCCGAGCGGTAGTTGGAAAGGAACTCCTTTCCTTCTTCCAGAGAAATCTTACCCTCTTTCACCGATTTCGTCACCCAAGTTTCGAGCGTACGCACCAGTTTCTTCGGATTATACTGTACATAATCCAGTACTTCCGCTACCGTTTCCCCATCAATAATCTGTTCTATATTATATCCTTTCTCATTCACGGAAACATGCACGGCATTCGTATCACCGAACAAATTATGCATATCACCCAAAATTTCCTGATAAGCCCCTACCAGGAAAACAGCCAGATAATAAGGTTCAGTTTTCTTCAAGCTATGTACAGGCAGATAATGAGCCACATTGCGTGTAGAGATAAAGTTGGCAATCTTACCGTCCGAGTCACAGGTAATATCCTGCAAGGTAGCCGAGCGCTCCGGTTTTTCATCCAATCGCTGAATAGGCATAATCGGGAAAATCTGGTCAATCGCCCAAGAGTCAGGAAGTGACTGGAACAACGAGAAGTTGCAGAAATACTTATCCGCCAACAACTTGGACAATCCACGGAATTCATCCGGCGCATGCTTCAAACCGCTGGCAATCTGGTTAATCTCACGCGTGATAGACCAATACAGACGCTCAATCTGAGCGCGTGTTTTCAAGTCCACGATTCCATGACTGAACAAATCCAACGCTTCCTCCCTAATCTGCTGTGCATCATGCCATGCTTCCAACATCTTGTTCTGATTCAGCGAATCCCAGATACCATATAATTCCTGCACCAGTTCATGCGCATCCGGAGCAATCTCCTCTTCATCGTCCCATTCCGGCAAAGTAGCCGTTTCGAGCACTTCAAAGATAAGCACCGAGTGATGCGCTGTCAATGCACGCCCACTTTCAGTGATGATATTCGGATGCGGGATGCCATTTTTATCGCTCACGTCCACTAACGTAGAAATAGAGTCGTTCACATATTCCTGAATGGAATAATTCACGCTTCCTTCACTGTTTGACGAACGGGTTCCGTCATAATCAACGCCCAGACCACCGCCAATATCGACAAACTCCACTTTAAATCCCATCGAATGAAGCTGCACATAGAACTGTGACGCTTCACGCAAAGCAGTCTTGATACGACGAATCTTCGTCACCTGACTACCGATGTGGAAATGAATCAGCTTCAGGCAATCCTTCATCCCTTTGCTATCGAGAAAATCGAGCGCTTCGAGAAGCTCACTGGATGTCAGGCCGAATTTGCTGGCATCGCCACCCGATTCTTCCCACTTGCCACTACCGGAAGAAGCCAGTTTAATGCGGATACCGATATTCGGCTGTACATTCAACTGCTTCGCCATCTTGGCAATCAGCTTCAATTCATTCATTTTCTCTACGACAAGGAAGATACGTTTACCCATCTTCTGCGCAAGCAAAGCCAGTTCAATATAACTTTCGTCCTTATAACCGTTGCAGACAATCAATGAGTCAGAGTCCGTATTAACAGCAATCACCGCATGAAGTTCCGGTTTGGAACCGGCTTCCAGTCCGAGATTGAATTTCTTTCCGTGGCTGATAATCTCTTCCACCACGGGGCGCATCTGGTTGACCTTAATCGGATAAATAATAAAATTCTCGGCCTTATAACCATATTCTTCCGCCGCCTGTTTGAAACAAGACGACATCTTTTCGATACGGTTGTCCAGAATATCCGGAAAACGCAACAGCATGGGAGATGCCACATCCCGCAGTTGTAACTCATCGACCAACTCTTTCAAATCGACAGTCACTCCGTCTCTACGCGGTGTAACAACAACATGACCTTTGTCATTAATACTAAAGTACGAGGTACCCCAACCAGTGATGTTGTAGAGTTCTTCCGAATCTTCAATACGCCATTTTCTCATTTTTCAGTGATTCAGTGTTTTTTAGTAAATAATTGGACGGCAAAAATACAGATTAATCTACATGTTGCCAATTAATTGGACACAATTTCTTTCAATCGGTCTGTATATCCGCTATTTCCGTTACGGACATCATACCGCTGTGCCAGTTCCGCAGCCTGCTGATAGAAATAATCACGCAGTTCAGAGACAGCGTAAACCCCATCCGCACGATAAAGAGGAAATTCTTCCGGCAAAGACAACCGGACTTCCTGACGGTCTGCATGTTTCATCGTCTCTACCATATCACAGGAGAAACGATATTTCTTCAGCGAGTTGCTGCGCAGGCTCCAGTCTATGCAACGCTCGACATACTCCCAACCCCTTTCCGGCTTCGTCATCATATTATAGGCAACAAACAGTCCCATATATGACAATAAATATTCATCCTTTTCTCTTCCTGCCAGTCCTTCTTCGGCACGGGCACACATATCCGCAGCAATTTCCGGCTTACCGGCTTTCAGTGCATAATAAGATAGTTTCAGAAAAGCACGCAGATTCGCTTCGTAGCAACTCACCTGCTTGGTAATCAATGGCTGTGCCCGGCTGTAAGCCTCATCAAACTGCCCCGTCTCCAAATAATAATCCAGCATGAAGTTCAATTCGCAGGCCTCGCATGACTGGTCGTCAATCTTCTCCGCCAGCATCTTGTCAATATACTCTTTCGCCTTGTCATACTGCCGCATCCAGACACATTCCACCGACCAACGATGATAATAACTCCGCAGGGAATATCCATTTCTCAGGATACGTGTCTTATAATCCTCTCCAACCGCTTTCACCTGTTCCATCGGAATATCAGGAAGGTCGAAAGTACAAGCCCATATCCACTTGTATTTCCACAACAAATCATCTTCCTTAATAATATCCTTGTGATTTTCATAATCATCCAGGATTTTGGAAAACACTGTAATCTCTTCAGCATCCGCCGAAAGAAGATTCAGTTCATAAATAAGGTCGAGGCGCATCTCCGTAGCCCATTCCACATCCTCATTATCATCCGCAATGCGAATCGCTTCTTTCAGCAAATTTGCTTTCTCACGGGGGCGCAAGCTCTCATTTTGAGTCTGCAACAGCAGTTTTTGTATCTCAAGTGTGTATCTCATATTCTTTCAATTAATTCAGGAAGTTAATAAAATCATTCATTTTCGCAGTCATCAATTCGCTAAGCGAATGGTTAAAGAGTTCCATTTCCTCGCTGTTCACCGGATATTTTCCCTGAAGGAGCGACTGCACATACAGTATATGCACCACGTGCCTGAACATCTTATTGTCGCCTTGTATCTGCAACAGCGTCCGCACCATCTCATTATCCGCATTGAACGTCAATGTAGGGGGAATCTGCCTGGCAGTATTCACCGAGCCCAGCACAGCCGCCAGCGGATTATTGGCACTCTTCACCGTATTTTCCTTCTCCTCCGCCACGAATATCACCGGAATATCCACCGGTGTGAAATGCTTCAGGCGACAGACACATCCGAAACGTTTCAGCAGTTCATTCGCTTTCGTCTCAAAATCCTGAAACTCCTTATTGGTTTCCACCTCGCCAAACTGCTCCAACAGCCGTGAAGGAGATATCTCATCCAGCGTCAGTTCCGAATTCAGGCGGACATACTTTTTCAGCAACGTTTCATCAAAGGTATAAGCAGCATTCACTACCAACCATCCCTGTGCCCCGGCGATACGCCGCACCTGCCGGAAGTCTTCCAGATTACGGGTATAGCATATCACATTGCCCGTCGAACGGATACTCCCGAAAGTACGGAATCCTTTATTCGTCTCGAAAGGAAGATAATCCATAAACAAGCGAAGCAATTCATTATCTTCCGAAGCAATCGCCTTAATATGGAAGTGATGAACATCCAGAATCTTATTAAACACTTCACGATTATTCTGCACCAATCCCCGCAAATAATCCTTGATAGCCACCCCAATCTCTTTCCGGGCATCCTTCAGCAAATCATTGCTCACCAAAGACTCCCGCGAAGCGGTAGACAACAACCCGTCCGCATTCACCAGGCAACGGATAAAGAAAGCCCACGGCGGCAACAAATTGCAATCGTCCTCACTCAACAACATACGTTTCAGATATACCTTATGCGAATTGCGCACGGAAAACTGCGTACGGAAAGGCAGAATATAAAGTACGCCTTCCACCCGGCCGCTTTCGGTACGTATCCTGAAAGCATCGAGGGCGGACGACTGGAAAGTCTTTGCCCCATAATCGAGCAATTCCTTGCGGGTCGCTTTCGGGTCGAGCCAGACAGGCGACGGCGTATTCACCAACTCCTCTTCACCCTGATAATGCAGATAAATAGGATAAGGCAGTACCTCGCCATAATTGACCAGTATCTTTTTGAACATCTCGTATTCAAAAAGATGCATCCAGTCACTCTTGGGATGCAGCACCACTTGTGAACCGACAGGCTGTTCCTCATCAGACAAAGTCAACTCGTATGTGCCGTCCACTTTTCCACACCAGCGGACAGCCTGCCCGCCCATTGCCGAACGGCTCTCCACCAGAATCTCATTGGTCACCACAAAACAAGACAACAGTCCGATACCGAACCTGCCTATAAAATCATCCGAATCGGGCGTATCCCGTTTCGAACTTTCTCCGATAATAGTAAGAAAACGATGTACTTCTTCCTCTTTCAGCCCGACTCCATTGTCGCGGAATATCACCGTTTTGTCATCATTCAGAAAGACATCAATGCGGCCTGCATAATTCTCGTCAATATTGCGTAGCGCCGTGATAGCATCCACGCAATTCTGCAACAACTCCCGGACAAAAGTATTCGGATTACTATAAATATGTTCCGACAACAGGGCAATCATCCCTTTCAGGTTGACCTGGAACAAATTATTCCCTTCTTTCTCCATTTTTCTCTTCTATTTTCTCCTTCTTCCGGTGATTTTCAGCGCTTTTTCATTACCATTTTCAGCCGCTTTTTCAAACCACTCCATGGCTGTTTCATCATTTTCATCCACGCCATTTCCCATCAGATAGGCGTTTCCAAGCTCAAATTGTGCTTTATCGTTATTTTTTTCCGCAGCTTTCATCAGCCATTGCACAGCCGTTTCCGGGTCGGGCGTACAGCCTTCGCCATACATCAGCATCTTGCCGAGATAATAAGTAGCACCGATGTTTTCGTTACCGGCCGCATCCGTAAACCAACGATAAGCTTCGGCATAATTCTCCTTCACACCCACTCCGTTGTAATAGCAAAGCCCGACGCGATACATACTCGTCACATTTCCGCTATCCGCAGCCAGTGTATAATATTTAAAGGCTTCCGTCTCGTTATCTTCCACTCCGATACCCATCTCGTAGCAGATACCCAGCCCTTCGCTGTACCATTCATATTCATCAGCCGCCTTTTTGAAATAAGAGAAAGCCTTTTCCGATTCATTCAGCCTGTCGTAGTCATACAGATAATACTCGCCCATACGTACCATAGCCATCGGAATCTCGTTGGCAACTGCCTTCTCATACCATTCTACCGCTTTCTTATTATCTTCCATGCACGAACCGTAACCAAAGAAATAATAGTCACCCATTTTGAACTGGGCATATCCATAGTCCTGTTCCGCGGCTTGGGTCATATATTCCACGGCCTTCTGCGGATTTTCTTCCACTCCGGTAGCATTTTCATAAGCCAGTCCCAACTCTGTCAGACAACGGGATTCATTCTTTTCCGCTCCTTTGGAGAAGCACTCAAGCGCCTTATCGAAGTCTTCTTCCGTACCGATACCATGCTTATAGCAACGTCCCAACGCGAAAAGCGCATCCGTATCCTCCGCTTCAGCAGCTTTTGCATACCAACCCAAAGCTTCTTCCGGCCGTGCCTCGCCAAGAACACCTTTTTCCAGATAAAGCCCTACACGGAACATCGCATAAGGATAACCCTCACCGGCAGCCTTCGTACAAAGTTCGTAAGCCTTTTCATAACTCTTCTCCACTCCGTCACCGTTCTCATACAAGAACGACAATTCTATCATGGCGAAGCAGGAGCCCATTTCAGCCGCCTTTTCATAATATTCTCTTGATTTCACGGCATCCTTCACACCGCTATATCCATTAGCCAGGTAAAGCGCCGCCCGGCAATATCCGTCGACATTCTCCATCGAAGCCGCTTTCTCATAATATTCCATCGCCTTGGCATAATCCGGTTCTTCGGACAATAAACCACGCTCATACATCCATCCCAAGCGATAGGCCGCATTTCCCGAACCCAGTTCAATCGCTTTCTCCAACAACTCCTTCGCACGGTTCATATCCTCTTCCACCAAGTCACCGTTGAAGTAAACATTTGCCAGTCCCTCAATACCTGCTATATAATCACCTTCCACGCAACGTTCAAGACACATCAGCCCGCGTTCCACATTCTTATAGTCATCATTGTATAAGTAAATCAACGCCAACTCATACGCACTGTACAACTCGCAATAGAGCATTCCTTTCTCCAGCCATTCAATCGCTTTAGGCATGTCCAGCCACTCTTCTTCCTGATAATTGTATCCCAGAAAGTTAGCAGCAGACCATACACCGGCATGCCAGGCCTTTTCCCAAAGTTCAAAGCCCAGTTCTTTCGGTTTATTCAGTTCCGGATAACGGAAATAAAGTGTACCCAGATTCTTAAGAGTATATAGATTCGGCACTATCTCTAAGGATTTCTCATAATAAGCGGCTTCTTCCGCCACATTACCTTCTTCCCTATCGAGCGCGTCTCCTAGCGCAGCATAGGTATGTGCACGCAAGCGATGTCCTTCGGGCAGCTCTTCCAACAATTCCTTACGCATCTGCAAGGCTTTATCCTTATTGCCTGTGAATTCTTCGGCAAACGCGCGATAATGCTTTCCCCATAGCAGAGCTTCGGGAGAAGACAGAGCCGCAAAACGACGTTCGCCTTCCGCCTTATCCTGTTCGCAATAAAATCCCATAAATTTCCAATAAGCAACGGTTGCTTCCGCTTCCGCCCAACCCATATCGGCAGCTTTTTCGTAGTAAGGGAACAAATAACTCATATCCCTCTTACCATAACGGGCTTCAGAATATTGGGCACCTTTCTGCGCCCATCCTGCACCGCTGAACACAGCCACGCGGTCGCATACCTGCATCACCTTCTCCCACCAGAACTCATATTCTTCTTCGTTAAGACCAACCTCGACATTACAGTCGAACGCACTGAATATCAGTTCGAAGAAATCTTCCGTCAGTGTCTCGTCTTCCCGGGTATCCAAAGCATATTCACACACAGCCAATGCTTCCCACCAGTTTTCAGCATTTAGTAATGAAGTCGTCGTGTATTGCGGAAACCATGCAGCGGCAGGCTTCCCTGAAGTCTTAATCTCAGCAGATAATCTCTCAAAATTCTCTTTTAATGTTTTCATGATATTGCCTTACCTTAGTTTTTATAATAATAGTAAACAAAAAATCTCGTAACGAGCGGCAAGGTACAAATATTGACCGAATGAACAAACAAGAGAGTCAAAAAAGATAAAGTCCGGAATACAAATTAGGCACGAATTACACGGATTTCACTGTTGCCTTATACAATCATATCTCAAAAAACCGTGAAATCCGTGTAATCCGTGCTTATTTCCTACTAATAAGTTCTACTATTACAAATCTAAAAGCTGTTGCAAACGTTGAACAGAAGCATCAATCTGCCAACGGTCTTCCAACTCGTCCGCATTGAAGATATATTGCGCCTGATGATAGAAAGACGCCCGTTTTTCCAATGCCTGAACAATGAACGCTTTCAGTTCGTCATCCTCTTTCCCCTGAAGAATGGGACGCTGCTGTTTGGCCACACGCAAGCGCCTGAACAACACATCGGGATGCACATCGAGAAAAACCGTCTTCCCTACCCGGTTCATAAACTCCATATTATCAAAAAAACAAGGCGCTCCACCTCCCGTAGAAATTACCACATTCTCAAACTCGGCTACTTCGTGGAGCATACTCCTCTCTAGTTCCCTGAATCCTGTCTCGCCTCGTTCGGTGAATAATTCTCCTACAGTTTTGTGAAAACGCTCTTCAATATACCAGTCCAAATCAATGAACGATATATTCATCTGACGGGCAAAAGCCTTGCCCAATGTCGTTTTTCCGGCACCCATATAGCCGGTAAGGAAGATACGAACCATAAATGACTAATTTTGTGAGCAAAATTAGTCATTTAATTCATTATTTGAAAACTTTCACCCGTTCTTCCAGTGGTTGGAATTCTTTTTCCCCCGGTTTGCCGATAGGAAGCCCGAACGGCATTTCCGCAATCAGATGCCAGTGTTCCGGCAGATTCCATTCACGGCGCACGGCCTCGTCAATCAACGGATTATAATGTTGCAGCGACGCTCCGAAGCCTACATCCTCAAGCATTACCCATATAGCGAGCTGATGCATCGCCGAAGTCTGCAATGACCATCCCGGAAAATTCGCCTGATAAGACGGGAAAGCTTCCTGAAGTCCTTTGACCACTTTCTGGTCTTCAAAGAACAATACGGTTCCATACCCGCAGGCAAATGAATTATCTATTTTTTCTTCTGTCTTCGCGAAAGCCTCGGCCGGCACGATTTTCTTCAATGCATCCTTCACAATCTGCCACAATTTCTTATGAGATTCTCCCAACAACAGTACTACGCGTGTAGACTGCGAATTGAATGCAGACGGCACGTGGCGCACTGTCATATTGATGATGCACTCTATCTCCTGATCCGGTATAGGCGACTGATTAGTAATTGAATAGTAAGTCCGACGTTGTTTTAAAGCCTCACTAAAAGATTTCTCCATAATAGTTCCTTTCTTTATTTTATATTCTTAAACTCTCTTTTTTTTTATAACAAGTAGCTCCCCTAACTTGTTCAGTTAGAGAATATATTTGTACCTTCGCACCGTCAATTCATTGACCTTATTTAATTCACCGTCAAAAAAAATGGCTAAACAGAAGTTCTACGTAGTATGGGAAGGCGTCACGCCCGGGATTTACACTTCCTGGACGGACTGCCAGCTTCAAATCAAAGGATACGAAGCCGCCAAATACAAATCATTCGATACCCGTGAGGAAGCCGAACGGGCACTCACCACATCTCCCTACGCCTATATAGGCAAAAACGCAAAAGCCAAATCAAACACTCCCAAAACCGCTTCGGACACATTGCCGGCCTGTGTAATTGATAACAGCCTGGCAGTTGACGCCGCTTGTAGCGGCAATCCCGGCCCGATGGAATATCGCGGCGTGCACGTTGCCAGCCGACAACAAATTTTCCACTTCGGCCCGATGAAAGGGACAAACAATATCGGCGAATTCCTGGCCATCGTGCACGGACTGGCCCTGCTGAAACAAAAAGGATTCGATATGCCTATCTACAGTGACAGCGTCAACGCCATCAGTTGGGTACGCCAAAAGAAGTGCAAGACCAAACTTCCCCGCACCGCAGAGACAGAAGAACTCTTCCTCGTGATAGAACGGGCGGAAAAATGGCTGAAAGAAAACACCTACACCACCCGTATCCTGAAATGGGAAACGAAAGAGTGGGGAGAGATTCCGGCTGATTTCGGCAGAAAATAAATCAACATAAAAATTATTCAATAGAAGAAAAAAATGAAAACATTGACTTCAAACAAAGCTTTCTGGTTGTTATTAGCCATCTGCGTAATAACAATCCTGCCTTTTCTCGGTCTGTCAGACTACCATACGAAAGGTGAGCCTCGCGAATCTATTGTTTCCTATTCTATGCTGGATAGCGGAAACTGGATTCTACCTAGAAACAACGGAGGTGAAATGGCGTACAAGCCACCCTTCTTCCACTGGAGCATTGCAGCCGTTTCTTCGCTGTGCGGCGGCCATGTGACCGAGATGACCTCCCGTCTTCCGTCTGCCATCGCCTTGATTGCGATGACTCTTTTCGGGTTCATGTTCTTTGCTAAAAGAAAAGGAGTGCAAATCGCACTGCTGGCTGCCTTTATAACACTAACCAATTTCGAATTGCATCGTGCCGGAGCAAACTGCCGGGTCGACATGGTTCTGACAGCACTCACCGTGTGCGCCTTATATTGTTTCTATAAATGGTATGAGAAAGGACTGAAAGGGGTTCCCTGGCTAGCCATCCTTCTTATGAGTGCGGGAACGCTGACCAAAGGCCCCGTAGGCACCATAATTCCATGTCTGGTGGTAGGCGTATTCCTATTACTCCGGGGCGTCAACTTCTTCAAAGCATTCCTGCTACTTTCTGCCTGGGGCATCTTGTCATTGATTTTACCTTTCTGCTGGTATGTAGCTGCCTATCAACAAGGTGGAGAAGAATTTCTAGCATTAGTCATGGAAGAGAATCTCGGCCGTATGACCAATACCATGAGCTACGACTCATGCGTAAACCCCTGGCACTATAACTTCGTGACCTTATTTGCCGGTTACGTTCCCTGGATACTATTAGTGGTACTCTCTCTTTTCACCCTGACTTACCGCAAATTCAGTATCCAGCCCGCCACCTGGTGGAAACGCTTCACGGCTTGGATAAAGAATATGGATCCGATAGACCTGTTCTCTTTCACCAGTATTGTCATCATCTTCGTTTTCTACTGTATCCCACAGAGCAAACGTAGTGTATACCTGATGCCCATCTATCCTTTCATCGCTTATTTCCTTGCCAAATATTTATTCTATCTGGTCAAGAAACAATCCAAAGTGATAAAAGTCTATGGAAGTATCCTCGCAGTAATCAGCCTGTTGTTGCTGGTATGCTTCATTATTGTAAAATGCGGACTTATCCCCGAAACGATTTTCCACGGCCGCCACGCACAAAACAACATCAACTTCCTGCGTGCCATACAGAATATCAGCGGAACAGGCTCTCTGCTATTAATCGCCATCCCGACATTCCTCGGCATCTACTGGTGGTTCTATCAACGCAAATATACGTTAAGCAACCGCTTCTTATATGCCATTGTCGTACTTACCATGGGATTATATCTTGCACTGGACGGCGCTTACCAGCCACCCATCCTAAATTCCAAATCAGTGAAATTCATTGCGGCAGACATAGAGAAGATTGCGCCCGAAAACGAAGGCGTTATTTATGAATTCATCGAAGAAAGCCTTCATGCGGCAGGTGACCCCGTCCATTATTTCGAACTCAATTTCTATCTGCACAACCGTATCGACAACTTCTATCAAAAACGTCCTTCCGAAGGCTTCCTCTTAATCGGAACGAACGACGCGGAAAAATATCTTCCCGAATTTGAAAAAGAAGGTTATCAGTTCGAGCAACTTTATGAATCGCCCAAACCGGTACTTCGTCAGATTGCCAGGATATATAAATTCGTAAAGCAGACACAACCTGAAAACAGCGAGGTAACTCCTACTGCTGAATAACGGGCGCAGAATCTGTCGTTTTTCCATGCTTCACCAGGTATTCCGCCGACTGGAGCATGGAAAAACTATATTCTTTCAAAGGCAAGAAACTATCATCCATCGGGACAGTAACCAGTTTGCCATTGTCTATCCGGTAGGTAAACTCCTGCTGCGTCTCATAATTATAAAGATACAACAAAGAATCATTGCGTCCCACTATCATATTATCAGCCGTATAAAACATACAGGGACGCTCTTCACGCAGCAAGTCAACCCCGAAGTTATTCTGCAAATAATCAATGTTCAACATACCCAGGACAGTAGGCTGAATATCCACCTGTCCGCCAAAAGAGTTTTTCTCTTCAGGAGTAATCTGACTGGAGTAAATCATCAATGGAACATGATTATAAGATTGTGGAAGTTCACACTCGGCATCTCCCACAAGTTTGCCATGGTCTCCTTCCAGTACAAAGATAGTCTTGTCAAACCAGGGCTGCTTGCGTGCTTCGGTAAAGAACTTGCGCAAAGCCCAATCCGCATACTCTACAATCTGTGTTTCCGGCTCACTCGTTTTCGGATGGAAATAAGGCGGTATCACATACGGCGGATGGTTACTGATAGATAGCAGAGTAGCAAAGAAAGGCTGTCCGGTAGCCGCCTGCCGGTTCAGCACCGGAATGGCGTACTCATACAGAAAATCATCCTGCACCCCAAAGCTATTCACCACTTTATCAGCCGGATAATCTTCCTGTGAGAAAACCTCATCGAACCCATTAGTCCGGAAAAAGGCATTCATATTATCATATTGTCCTTCATGAGTCATGAAGAAAAGGTTGTGATAACCGTTTTCCTTCAGTACGGTAGGCAGACCGGAGTAACGGGGAATCACCGAGCCTTTCATCAGATTCCGTTTCATCATGGCCGGGAAAGAATACAAAGTAGCATACAGGCCGTGATTGGTATGGATGCCGGCAGAATAAAAATTACGGAAACTAAGAGAACGGGTATACAGACTGTCCAGGAAAGGAGTCAAAGACTCCGACTGCCCGAAATGCTTCATAAATCCGCAAGACATGGATTCCATCATAATCAATACGACGTTAGGACGGCGATGCTGCATACTATCCGTTTTTGAAGCGTACCTATGCACAGCCAATGGCGAAATTTCAGCTTCTCCCGGACGATTCAGGAAAGCCTGCGCCTTGCTTATAGCCTCTTGTTCATCCATCAGATGCAGATATTTATTCTCGGGCCGCATATCATCCATTACACTCGTCAGCAGATTAAACGTCGGGCTCACCCCAAGTTGGTTCAGGAAAGCATCCTGACAGAAATACGCCGCACTTACTTTAATCGGATTGTATCCCGTACGTCCCCGGATGCCAAAAACACAAAGGCCGATAAGGCATGCACCGAGCACAAACGCAACCCCTCTCTTCCATAAAGGGAATATAGTAAAGCCCGCACAGCGTTTACGGAAATAGCGTGCCAGAAAAACAATCCCAAAAACGAAAATCACCATAAAAAGAAAGTACAACCCAATAGACAGGTAATAGGCACTTTCCCCCAATATCATCCCCGCAGTGGTTCCTGCATACCCAAACCATTCGAATATAGACGAATTAATATGCTTAAAGAAATAATCAAAATAAGGCATATCCGATGCACTAATCAGATAAACCACTCCATAAAAGGTACTGAAAAAGATTGTGAAGAAACGGAACAATGCTTTCCCGTAGTAATTGCAGACTCCGCATACCACCGCTACTGTCAACGGCAGTAGAAGTATATAGCAACCTATTACATTATCGAACCAAATACCATGTATGAAGGCTAGCATGGCCAGCGCCTTATCCGACATTGCTTCGGGAGTCAACTGATGATAGGAGGAGATAAAAAGCACCAGTCGGAACAACCCCGTAATAATCAGAGCGGAAACATGTATGGCCAGTATATATAGTATAAGATTCAGAAAACGTTTCATAACAGCCTTTTCTTTTTATGAATTAAACGAAATGAAGATTATTTTTTTCCTTTATAAATATAGACGAAATGGAGAATCAGGAAATTAATAGGTACGACTATAATCATAACCAGTATCGGTGCCAGAAGCTCACCTGCCCCCATCCAAAGGAAAAGATTCAGCAGACCAATCTCAAGCAAATAATTAATAAGGTGACTAAAGCCGAAACCAATAGCGTTGTGAGAGGAAGGTTTTGAACGGAACGTAAAGAAAGTTGTCAGAAAATAGTTGCAGACAAATCCGACCGCATAACCCGCCGTAAAAGAAATATTGGCGTTGGCAACCAGCAAAACCAGGCAATACACGCCATAATGAATAGCCGATGACACCGTACCGACCACTCCAAAACGGACAAACTGCCAAAATTTGTCCTGCCATTCCGGGTGCTTGTCCAGTATAGCCTTACTTATTCTGATCATCGTACAGCACTTCTTCCACATTATAGAGCGGGCGACCTTTCACCTCCCGATAAATCTTACCGATATACACCCCGACTGCCCCTATGGATACCAGAACTACCCCGCCGACAAACCAAATGGACAGCATCAGGGAAGCCCAACCATGTTCCGCCGTTCCCGAAATCAACGCGTAAAGGACATAGAATCCTATCAGGATACTGATAAAGACGAATACGATTCCTAAATAAACAATGCCATAGATAGGTTTCACCGAAAAAGAGGTTATGCCGTCCAAAGCCAGTCCGAGCATTTTCTTCAGTGTATATTTGGACGTCCCGGCAGTCCGCTCCCGAATCACATCATCTACCGTCGTCGAAGGGAAACCCAACAAGGGAATAATACCACGCAAATAGATATTCCGCTCCTGATAATGTGATAGCTGTTGCAAGACTCTCCGGCTCAGGAAACGGAAATCAGCGTGATTATAGATAGTTTCTACACCCATCTGTCGCTGTAACTTATAAAAAGCGGTTGCCGAAAGGCGTTTCAGCATCGGGTCTGCCTGACGGGATACCTTCACTCCATATACCACATCATATCCTTCAGTATAGGCATCGATCATTTCCTCAATCGCATTCAGGTCATCCTGCAAATCGGCATCAATGGTAATGACGGCATCACTCCAGTCTTTAGCAGTCATCATGCCTGCCATGATTGCATTCTGATGTCCCACATTCCGTGCCAGATTCATACCTTTGATATACGCATTTGTCTTGTGCAACTGCTTGATGACGCTCCAGGTACGATCCTTACTGCCATCATTCACAAAAAGCACAAAACTATCGGCACTGATTTTCTCCTTCACAACCAGCTCGTCAAACAAGGCAGTCAAGCGGCCGGCTGATTCTTCCAACACTTCCTCCTCATTGTAACAGGGAGACACAATAGCCAATTTAATCATTTTTCGTCCGGTTTATTCAGTTCAGCCAGTTTAATTTCTGCAAATTCCGAGTAAGTAATAAAGGGATACCCTTCTTCTTTCAGCTTCCGGATAAGCATATCCAAGCGTTCCTCCATTCCTCTGCCGGAATGATTGCGGATAATAAAAGGCATCTTATATTCGGGATGTTCATTCAATGGGTAAAACTCCCACGGATGAAAGTAAGTAACGAAGTATCCGTCATGCTTCAGCACCCGGTTTACCAAACGCCGGTACAGCCACATCGGCAGATTGTGGCAAGACAGCCAAAACAGCGGGAATCGGATCCATGGAGTCACGGAAGCGGGAATTTGTAGTACTTTCCCCGTCATAAAGCAAGTACGCGGTTCGGACAGATGCATATATCTGCCGGGAATGAATGCCGGATTCAATGAAGTATTATATATATACCCCATCCGTTCAATCTCCGCATCCGACACAGGAAACATACGCGGCTGACGATAGCCCTTTATTGTTCTGCCCGTCAGGCGCTCGAGAATCTCTTTTGAACGGCTGACGTCAGAAGCCCGGGGCTGCCAATGGTCGCACCCATGTGCGGCAACTTCATGTCCTTCATCCATAATGCGCCGCATGACTTCCGGCGCATTTTCAGCAAAATTGCTTGTACAAAAGAAAGTGGCTCTCACCCCGTTGTTTTTCAGACAGTCCAATATCTTATTTGTACCATAAACAGATACTTTCATTGATTCGTCCAACGGGATATCTACCCCATGTTCACGGGGGACATCAAATTCCTCTGTATCAAAACTTAATAATATCATTGCAATATCGAAAAATTACAATTGTTGCATATCATGCAAACGTTTGTAGTAACCGTTCAGTTCGATCAGTTCTTCATGCTTGCCGCGCTCTACAATCTCTCCTTCATACAACACGCAGATTTCATCCGCATTCTTGATGGTAGAAAGACGGTGGGCGATAGCAATCGTCGTACGCGTCTTCATCAAACGTTCCAACGCTTCCTGCACCAGACGTTCTGACTCGGTATCCAAAGCAGAAGTGGCCTCATCGAGAATCAGAATCGGCGGATTCTTCAGGATAGCACGGGCGATACTGATACGCTGGCGCTGACCACCGGACAACTTGCCGCCACGGTCACCGATGTTCATATTGTATCCTTCCGGCTTCTCCATAATGAAATCATGCGCATTGGCAATCTTCGCAGCTTCTATCACTTGCTCCATCGTGGCATTTTCCACGCCGAAAGCAATGTTATTGAAGAAAGTATCATTAAACAGGATAGCTTCCTGATTTACGTTACCAATCAGAGTACGCAAATCTGCGATACGCACATCGCGGATACTTGTCCCGTCGATAGTAATGTCGCCTTCCTGTACATCATGGTAGCGCGGCAACAAATCCACCAAGGTCGACTTACCGGAACCCGACTGTCCCACCAACGCAATCGTCTGTCCTTTGGGAACCGTCAGATTTACATGTTTCAGCACTTCACGCTTACCATCGTAACTAAAAGAAATATCCTTAAATTCAATTTTGTCATTCAGCCCCTTCAACGGTTTCGGATTCGGAATTTCCTTAATATTATTCTCCGCTTTGATAAGCTTGTCCACACGTTCCATAGAAGCCAGTCCCTTCGGGATATTATATCCTGCTTTCGCAAAATCCTTCAACGGATTGATTACGCTATAAAGTATCACCATATAGAAGATGAATGTCGGAGCGTCTATCGTTGCATTCTGTCCTAAAATCAGCGTACCGCCAAACCATAACACGGCCACAATCAGGATTGTCCCTAAAAATTCACTCATAGGATGCGCCATCGCCTGACGTATGGCAACCCTGTTTGTCGCATCCCGAAGCTCGTTGCTACATTTGGTAAAACGGTTAATCATCTTATCTTCCGCAATAAAAGCTTTGATAATGCGCAAGCCGCCCAGTGTCTCTTCGAGTTGCGACATCGTATCGCTCCATTTGCTTTGAGCTTCCAAAGACTGGCGTTTCAGTTTTCGCCCTACTACGCCCATCAGCCAGCCCATTCCCGGCAGTACAACAATAGTAAAGAGCGTCAACTGCCAACTGGTCACAACCAACGTCGCGAAATACAGGATAATCATAATCGGGCTCTTCATCAGCATATCCAATGAACTGGTAATGGAATTTTCCACCTCACCCACGTCACCACTCATACGAGCTATAATATCTCCCTTTCTCTCTTCCGAAAAGAAAGACATCGGCAGACGCATCACCTTGGCATACACCATGATACGGATATCTCTCACAACTCCCGTACGCAACGGAATCATCACAGCCGAAGAAGCGAAATAACAACCGGTTTTGAACAATGTCATTACCATCAGGAACAATCCCAGAAAAATAAGAGCCATAGTAGGCCCATTATCCACTATCATCTGAGATATGTAATAGTAAAAATTATTTTTGGCAACATCCGCAAAATCGCCACTACCCCATTCCATGAAATGGTATACTTTATCAACCCCTTCCGTCTTAAACAGAATACTCAGAATAGGAATCAGAAAAGTAAATGAAAATACATTGAATACGGCAGATAAAATATTCAGCAAAACAGCCCAGCCGATATACTTCTTATAAGGCGACACAAAACGTCGCATCAGTTGTAGAAATTCCTTCATTATTGATGATAAAATGAGTTAAGACCGCAAAGATACAATAAAACTGATTAACTGACAGCAGTTTCACCTAATTATTAACGCGATTTATCGGAAAGTACCTCTGCCTTTGTCTGAGATACAGCCACCACATGATAATACATCCCGTGCGTCTTCCTGTGCGACTTCACGCCCAACCTTTGCAGGATACGCCCGAAGTAATTGACCTGCCCCGGAGAGAATTTCATCTTACTCGCCTTTTGTATCCGCTGTAACAGATCCGCAGCAAGCATCCATTCTCCTTCCTCTTCATCTTCCGCAACCCGGTAATACACAAGGAACAACTGCTCTATGGCGGGCGACTGCTCAAACTCCTGATTGGCTTCCGTCAGGATGGCTTCTTCCTTTTCATCAAACCAATACCGTTCATTGTGGTACAGCGCCGCCATCGCCTGCGCGTAAAGCTGTTCGTAGTCAATGGGGCGAACCACATCAATCACTCCCGTAACCCCAACGCCAATATATCGGCGGCTGCCGGAAGTATCCGTCAGCAAATCTTTATGGTTACTTGTCCCGATGAAAGAGGCGTAGCGGCGAAGTTCCTCTACTGCCGAAGCATTCGGACGACGTGTGTTAACGACCGGCTTTTGCAGGATATGTTTAACAAAAGACTGCTGATTGATGCCGATCTGGTCAAACTCATCCATATTAATCAACAGGAAACGGTTCAGGTACAGCTCCGCATCCCGCTTCCGGCTGAAGTCGATGCTATCCGTATAATATGCCTGCAAGCATGGCGGAAGAATCAGGCGGCAGAACGTCGATTTCCTGTAAGCCTGCGGACCGACCAATATAGGGGAAGTGCTGTTCGCATGATTTTTTCCCAACCCGCGCCAATGCGCCACCATACCAAGGAACCAACGGCGGAATAACTGCTCCCAATGGGGATTGTCGCAGGGAACCCGCCTGGCCAGGTCACCGATATAATCCTTACCGTTCCAACGGGGAAGCTCATAAAGAAACTCCTCAACAGGCTGATAAACCGGTACACGGTCAGAATTCAGATAACGCACCACATCCTTGTCCCACAGTTTAATCCCCTCATACTGCGCATTCATGGTAATGCTCGACATCAACCGCTTGTCTACCGGCCGAAAATAGAAATCGAAACTGTTCCGCTGCCGGCATTCCACCTGCGAAGTCAACTGGTTGAAACGGAACTCATAACGCCGTCTCATAAACTCATCCATCTGCATCACGAACAACTGCTCCGGCAACAAGCTGCTCTTACCCGCAAATCCCTTGCAGGTGCGATACACATTCTGCACCGTCTCGCGAATCTGGAAATCATCTTCCGGCAAGCGATAATGGGCACGCGTCCACCGCACCGTGTCCTCTTCGGGAATACCGGCACGAAAACAATGCCCGGCCAGGCAAACCAACAAAGAATGTATGTCATTTCCCGGAAAATACTCATCCTGCTCATCCAACGCACGCGCAAAAGCAGCCTCAAAAAGCACGGAAAGCGCATGATGGCTCTCATATCCCGGCGCAAGCCGTTGCAAGGGTGAAGCCTCCGTCTGCACCTGTTCGCGGTAAGTCATTTCTGTCGGCATAGCCATCGGCTGTTTCATATAAATAGGCATTGCTTCAGGATTGAAATACAAATCCGGATCATAGGTCAAACGGCAATATTGTTCCAGTGAAGGTTCTTTCAGTTCGATGTCGAAAGGAAGCTGAGGTTGGTAAAACTTCACGGCAAGCCGGTAAGCATGCGCATGGAAAAGCTCCGCTTGTTCGCGGTCAACCGGCAACTGGTCGTTGGAATAGGTGAAGCGCACCCATATCTTTACCGTTTTATCGGAAGAGCCATTAAAAGCAAGATAAGTCTGCGGCAGCTCCTTCACGCGTTCTTTCACTTCATCCGCTTCCATACGTCCGGACAGATTATTCACCTGAAGCATCACGATCCCGTTGTACTCATCCATTGTCATTATCCCGTTCTTGCGGACAAAGGCGGCTGCAGGAAGCAGCTTCGGCACTTTCTGTACATAGTCATTCTTGTCACCCGGAAGTATATAAGGCAGGACTTCCCTCATTGCGGAGACGAGTTGCGCTTTAGTTTCCACTTTCATCTGCTCTACGAGCTGTTCGATTTTTAACGTCCGCAGAGTATTTACTTTGCCGTCGTCTCTAATTTGTGTTATTCTCATTACTTATTTTAGTTTGTCCTGCATGTTTTTGTGTAGGGCGATTATTACGACACAAATATACTGTAATTATTCCATACAAACAAATTCCAAAAGCACTTATTCCATCTTCGCTACTAGAAAAGTTTTTTTGTTTTCATTTCTCATGTTCTCATTGATTTCGGATAAAGCATAGTCAATCAAACAGATAGACTATGAGAAATACTTTTCCGGAATGGCATTTCTCATACTTTTTCCCGCTTCACTCCCCAATATCCGCCTATTTCTCATTGTATTTCAATGCATTTCTCATAGTCGGCCATCCTCCTTTTCTCATTCGCCGGCCAACCTTATTTTATATAAAGCCGAGCTATCATTTACATGAAAACAATTAAGCATTTACTTGTTTTCCACCTGATATTGTCGTATCTTTGAAGGAACATCCCAACCGTTCCACTCCAGTGCACAGGACTGTTCACTACAGTAAAAAGTTATGTCTACTAGAGTGCAAGGTTCTATCCACTGGAGTGGAACGATAGAGATGCCGGTAAGAAAATAAAATAATGTAGGCAAGATAAAACGCCAACATCAGTAACATAACATATAAACCACCATTAAATTAGAACAGCAATGGCAATACAATTCGAATTTTACAAGAATCCCCAATCGGAAAAAGAAGGGGAAGAACCAAGTTACCACCCCAGAGTGGTTAATTTCCAGCATGTCACCACCCAAAGACTGGCAAGAGAAATCCACATGGCAACTACTTTCGGAAAAGCGGAAGTAGAAGCCATGCTAATGGAACTGAGCAGATGCATGAGCAACCATCTGCGCGAAGGAGAAAGGGTACATCTGGATGGAATCGGCTATTTTCAAATCACGCTGCAAGCTACCGAACCCATACACTCGCTTACCACCCGTGCGGACAAAGTAAAACTGAAATCCATCAGTTTCCAGGCTGACAGGGATTTGAAAAGTTCATGCATGGCCACACACCTGCGACGTTCGAAATACAAACCGCATTCCGCCTCTCTCACAGAAGAAGAAATCGACCGGAAACTCACGGAATATTTTGCAACGCATCCCGTACTGACCCGCAGCAACATGCAGTCACTTTGCTGTTTCACCCAAAGCATGGCCAGCCGACAAATCCGCAGATTGAAAGCGGAAGGCAAGTTGCAAAACATCGGGAAACCTACACAGCCTATTTATGTAGCGGGGCCGGGACACTATGAGAAATAAACTCCGGCGAGTATGAGAAATAAGCAAAATCAGCATCATTTTGCGGAAAAACAATGAGAAATACCTATTTACAAAAGTATTTCTCATTGTCTATTATATTAGTTATCTGTTACTTATAACGGATCAATGAGAATATGAGAAATAAAAATCGGAATACGCGCTAGAAGGCATCAATTTTCCACCAGCCACTTCTCTATATTTCTCGTTTCAACACTAAAGTTCACGCCAATCTTGAAAAGTTTCCGTGAGTCTGTCGCAAACGGACGGGCATAATGTTTATCATTTATCTGCCGCAGAGCTTCTTCCGCCGTACCATCCAATTTAAGGAGCTTCCACTTTATCCACATTCGCATAATAAGGGAGCAAAAAACGAACAAAACCTTCCTCCACCTCACGATTGGGAAAACCTAAACGGTAAATATCAAACTCCTCGTCATATCCTTTAATAGTAAGGTATCCGCTTTGGTATATCACCGGAATAGGGTTCGTTGATTCGGAATCGATACTGTTCAGCACTTGAGTGTCGGTTTCTTCATGAGCCATCCGGTGCAAATCATAATTATGCTTCTTCAGCAATTCCACTAAATAAGTGGGAGTACCTGTTTCAAACCAGTAGCTTTTAAATTCATTCCTATCAAAAGCTAAAAGCAGACTGAAGGGATTGTACATTCCTTTGGAATTGTGCGTGAAATGATAGCCATCATACATTTCTTTCAACCGGGCACATATCTCTTCATACGTCACTCCCTGCACATTGGCAAATTCATGAAGTTCGGCATCCAGATTATCGTATAGTTCCTGTTCGCTCACGCCACAAATATCCACATATTTATTCCACATTGAAATGTCATTCAGATTATTCAAATCACTGAACACACTGACCTTACCGAACTTGGTCACTCCTGTCAACATAGCAAACTGGATGCACCCATCCTGACTTTTCAATGCGCCATAGAAAGCTTTCAATGTATTGCGGAAACTTTTTTGCAAGCCCTCATCACCTATAGCCTGCAACATCGGTTTATCGTACTCATCTACAAGAATAGCGACACGTTGGCCTTCCTGCCGGCAAGCGCGTTTAATGATCCCCTCGAAACGCATAGCCAAAGATTTTTCCGATGGTTCTGCGCCATACATCTTCTCCCATTCCACCAATACTCCGTTCAGTTTATTCTCCAAACTCTCCGGTGTATCATATTTTTCAGTATTGAGATCAATATACAGCACAGGATATTTTATCCAGTCTTTTTCCAGCGTCTCCATAGCCAGTCCTTCAAAAAGTTCACGTTTCCCCTGAAAGTAGGACTCGAGCGTAGAAATAAGAAGACTTTTTCCGAAACGGCGCGGACGGCTGAGAAAATAATAACTTCCGGTTTTCACCAATTGATAAACTAATGCTGTTTTATCAATATAAAAATAACCGCCTTTACGAATTTTTTCAAAGTTCTGTATACCGATAGGGTAAATCTTGCGACTCATATTTCAATCCATTTAAGTCCACACCGCACAAATATACATAGAAATATCTATATTGCAGCAACTCACACAAGGAAAGAATTGCAAAATTAAGATATAACACATAGACTTTGAATATAACCGAAAACACAAGAATGTCCAACAAGGCAAAGGGCGACACACGTTGTACAACTCCGAGCAGATATTCCCGAGAGAGGTCAGAACCTCTTCCAAAGCACATACAGACAAATCCAACTGTTTATAAAATAATAAAAAATCCCGGAAGGAAAGTACCTGCATTTCATCAGGGATACAACGCCGGGACAAGTCGGCATCAGCGTTCAATATATTAAGTAAAGAGGATGGGATGCACTTAACACAACTTTCGAATCGGGATACATATCATATACCTCTTATATCTTAGTACTTTCAAAGACAAAGATAAACATTTGCTGTTCACAAACAGCAAATAACAAAATACCACCTACTTAGATTTATCAACAATATCCTCATAGGCTCCCTCGCCCATGGTAAAGAAACGTTTGGGCCGAGCTTGATATTTTTCATTTATAACGCTTTTAGTCTCCTTATAAAATGGAGATTTAATCGTAAGGATCGGTCAACTGCGTCTATAAATTATCGTTCAGCGTTCCTATCTTTGCGTTCAAAACGAATATTATGGAATATTGGACGTACATTTGGCTTATCATATTATGATCCGGTTTGAAACCTACAACCGCCTCAACAAGTTATCCCGTTATCATTTGGATGGTAGATATAATACTGATAATAATGGGATTGAAAATGCGGCAAGCCCCGTTGCAGTGGGAAGAAAAATTATTTATTCTGTCAAAATGACGATACGGCAGAAAGCACGGCTATTATTTATAGTTTTATGGGATGCTGCAAAGCTGCCGGAGTAGACTTCAGAACGTGGATGATTTACTTCCTGGACCATGTACATGATTATGACGAAGACTACACCAGAGATATAGCTAATTTGCTTCCTGATTACTTGAAAGTAGCAGGACTACTTTGAAATCCATTAAATCCACGAAAACTACGAAATCATCGACATCCTCCAGATAAGGGAAAATCGCTACATAAAACTAGGGAATCTCAGGATTTCATTATTGCTAACAATACGGAGTTGACCGATCGCTTACAACGAATAAAAGTTCTAAGATTTTCTACCCAATCAAGACATAATACAAATATTCTTTCTATATTTGTAAAACACACTAGAAATTAAATCAAAAACATATTAAACTAAAACCATCATGAGAAACCTACTTAACATTCTATTTATTCTACTATTTATTTCATCCTGTTCAGATACAGATAACAATACTATTCCTGAAATAATCAACGAGGATGACCATGCTGTAGAAAAAGTTATTCCGCTAGACCTAGAGATAGAAGAAATACAAAAAAACATCTTTGATTATGCAGGTTCAGCTTATTTCCTGACAAATATGGTGTTATGTTTTTTTATTCGATGTTTATGATTCAATTACATGGAAAGCATCAAATATAGATGGTAGTTTAAAAATATTTCAGTATACAACTCGTGGTGCTAATTTTATACGCCAATGGTCTCACACTTTCACTACTCCTGGTAATTATAAAACATACGTATTAGGATATAAAAATAACGAGCTAATATACAGTGATACAGCGGAAGTAGAGATAACAAACACCAAGGATTTTCTCTGCTATAATTGGAAAGACATAAAAGGCTCTATAGGACATAGCACTGGATATGTAGACGTTTTAAATGATTATGAATTTTCCACTTTTGAAGATATGCACCAAGGTATTCCATCAGTTACAGTTTTTCTTATCAATAAGAAGAAAGATAACAAACCCGCTTTTCTTAAAAAAAGCAAGAAGATATTTACTGATTATATAAGTTCGTTATACTCTACTCATCCGACCTATAACGAAACTGACGACAATTTATTGGAGAAATATAATGATTTATTTACATATAAAAAAAAGGATACTTATCCTCTATGCATATGGATAACCCCAAAATCAAAAATAGCATTAATAAAAGAAGAGGTACATAACGAATACCAGCTTTATGCAGAACCCAACCACAATATATTATAAAATAAATATAATCAATTTTATTTTAACCAATAACGCGGATTAAAGATATTTTTCCACTTTTCCATTCTTTGCTTGGCATTATACATTTGCAGTAATCTTCTTCTATAATATTTTCCATACCCATAAGGTGACAGATATTTTTGTTCACGCAATGGCTTATTAAAAATATTATCAAAGAAGCTAAAGAATCTTTCTTTCCAATCCAAGTAATTAGTTTGATTTAGCCATGGTTTTGACAATATCGACAAATATTTTTCATCATTTGTATCCAATTCAATAATATATTCCGCCAAAGCTTCTAAAGATGAGTAATCCGCAGCATTAATAAAAGAATCAGGATTAAAGTCTAACCCAACTAATCTATTCCCCCAATATATCGGTAAGGAATTCACCAACATTGGCTCCATGATTTTCTCCGTAGTATAACCATTTTTTATACTATTTTCAAAGGCAATATTAAATTTATAATTAGAGATAAATTCTTTCTTATCAGCAACCCTTCCCCCAACATTATTCTCATACGCTCCGCCTGAATCTACTTGCTTATATTTTGAAAGCAGATGAAAGAACTCATTTCTTTCAGAAGCGTCAGTTCCATTAGAAACCACAAAACTACAGAATTTACGATTCAAGACATTCTGTGGAACAATAATTTTGGGATTACGTAATTCCTCAATGCCATATAAAACATATAACGGCAAACGCATATAGCGATCACCAAACTCCATTATATCGAATCCTATAGCATAATCACAAAGATTAAAATCCGGGGTAATGTTTTCACCCGTATAAAATATCTTTATACAATTTTCATACTTTAAATTCTCAAATCCAAAAGTAGAATATATTAAGTACTCAGGATAATCACAGATTTCAAAATCATACTTTTCAGACAGAACGTTTACAAAAGTATTATTATATTTATCAAAACCATCCCAAAAATCCACAAATTTAACTTTTATCTTCATTTTATTCATCTTTTCAGCAAAACAACAAGCTAAAGAATAGTCAATAACTAAACAAAAGATTATCTACAAAGAAAAACCGAATATCCACAAGAATCAGTTCATTTATTAAATAGAAAAGTCCCCTACACCACTAAATACAAAGATGCTGAATCATAAATTTTCTTTTTCCTCTATTAGTAATAGGAATAGAAGAGACAAATAAAAAAGAGACATCAATAGAATACTCCTTAAATAAAAGGACAAGTTCCTGAGATATTTGTTCATCATAATCCATTCCCTTCACAATTCTAATAAGAATTTCTCCTACCTCACATTGTTCTATTTGCCAATCATTAATATGATTAAGAGCTTTTATATGTCCACCAAAAATTAGTCCAATCAAATATATTTTTTGATTACACTTATTAATTATATAATCAACAGTTCTTCCACATAAAGAATTCAGTCTGACTATACCATTTTTTACTCCACCATATTCAGCCATATCACCCGTTTTATAACGAATAAAAGGCATAGCAACATTTAAAAATCCAGTAACAACAACCTCACCAACCTCACCAAGTTTTACATGATTACCATGTTTATCAACCACTTCTGTAAATCCATAAAATGGAGAACAGAAGTAAGATGAACCATCTTTGGATATAGCAAATACCGAAGCCTCAGTATGCCCATACTGCCCATAGACTTTACATCGAAAAACTTTCTGTACAAATGCACTATCATCCTCTGAAAAAGCCTCACTAGTAAGATAAATTCCCTTAAGATTAAAAGACAAGTTACATTTATTATCTATTATATATTTAGCAAGCCGCATTACTCCCGATGGATATCCCCGCAAAACAGAAGGTTTTATTATATTCAAATCTTTCACATAGTAAGGAAGTGTATCATTAGACATATATAATGTAGAAAAACTATATTTACCATAAGGAAAATTCTTTCCTTCAACATAAAAAATATTCTGCAAACGTGCATCATCATCAACTACGCTCCCATCTATGGAAACTATCAAATCTTCAAAACTCCAACCCATATCCAAGTACAACATCATTTGATGAATTTGCTCCAGATCAATATTGGCACTTTTAACAGGGAAATGAAGTGGCTCACCAGTTGAGCCTCCGGTATTAAGCCATCCCCAATCATCTCTAACGATATCAGCGTACATCGTTTCGCCCTTTTTACGGATAAGTTCCTTTGTGCAGAATGGCAAACTATTAATTACATCAACACAATTATTAATTGTTATATTCTTATCAAACAATAGTTTTCTATAATAAGGAGAATGCTTCTGCACGTATAGCAAATAATCAGTTAACAATTTTCGTTGCTCCTGTTCTATATTTTTTTTTCGTAAAATATGTAGATATCTCAATGCTATTTTACGAATATCTCGCAAACGTTTCAAAGCCCTATTCTTTTCTCGTAATTTCTGTAATAACTTCATACAAATAGACTAATTGTTTGATATCAATAATCAAATACTTTTATAAGCATATCCAATTTACACGAATATAATTCCAGATACAATATAGTTTCTCATAAAATGGATATTTCAATCCTTTTATTTTTTTACTATACTTTTCACTCTTCATTATACAAGGATATTTTCTCCTTTCTTTTAATATCTCATAAGCATAAGGAGCAAATATATAACTATAAACACTCCAATCTCTTTTTTCATAAAAGGGAGAAAATGCAAATAAAATCGGTGAAAGAAAAGCCAATGCATGAAAATGAAAGAAAACAATCTCAAACTCCTTTAAGGTGACATTTTCAATTCCATAGATTTTGCCCCCCTTCTTTATAAAAGAATATTGTTGCATATTCCATGGCGCAACGCCACCGCCTAAATGTTGAAGTTCATGCACCCCTTCAAAACGCACACACCAATCATCTAAATATTTCTGATCTCCAAACTTACCATCTTCCACTCTACTGTAACACCATTCAAGACAGGCATTTCTCCACCATTCCAAAACAATACGAGCACGGTTGTCATTCCTAAAATACACAAACTGCACGCAATATTTACCAGATGCTTCAGTTTGGTCGTATTTTTTCGTATAGCGATGCTCTGTTATAAGTACAGAGTCTTTTCCAACCTCATCAATAAGAACCTGAGGAGAAGAAAAAAAGAAAAGATCAGCATCAACATAAGTACAACTTTCTACATTATAGTGATTTAAGACATAAAGTACAATAGACGGAGTACATGTCCAACAATATTCACCATTTGAACGGTTCATTTTCGCACTTAACAATTGTTCATCCTCAAATTCACTTAAAGATATGATTGTTATATCGTCAAGATTTTTTCGATCAAAAAAATCATAGCAAACATTATCAAATGCAAATATATACAAGTGAAAATCAGGACAAAACCTACGCAATGATTCATACATAGCTATCCCTCTAGACAAATAACCGGAATCAAATAATGTACAGAAAGTCAACATATATTCAAGTTTAAGAAAAAGAAAACAAATTAGTCCAAAATCTCTTTTTTCTAGTTTTTTTAGGCAACAAAGAGACAAAATATTCAGTCATAGCCTTCCTTGCTTTCTTAGATTCCTTCATTTCAAGTTTCTCAAGAACAATAGGAGTTTGTGACAGTTCAACAATATATCGCGTATCTTCACCACAATGAGTACCATCTATACCATCCATACCATTCTGAAAAACCAATGATCTTTTAGGATAAAGAGTTAATTTATCATTAACTAAAGCAGAGGCGTACCATCGTATTGCCCATGAATCGACTTCTCCTCTTATTTGAGCCTCCAGCATTTCAGTATAAGGATAACTATTATTAAAATTAAATTCTCGACATCTTCTCTTACGTACTATTTCATCTAGAAGCTCCTGCGAATTAGGATTGAATAGAGCCCATCCACGTTTCCAAGTTCCCCATCCCCAGCAATCTGCAGTTTTGATAAAAAAGCTTTCAGGCACTTCCTTTTTTACAGGATACATATATCCATGTATACTTATCACCTCCTCACAATCTTGATAAAGATCTAAAGCCTCATTCATATATTGTAAGAAATATGGTGAAGTAATCAAATCATCTTCAACAACAATACCCTTACCATATTTATTAATTACCGATGTCACTCCATCAATAATACTATTAGCAAGCCCCCAATTATATGCTCGTTCTATAATCTGTATACTCTTAAAACCTGTTATAGTTCTAATATACTCTCTAGTTTTTTTTACTCCTTCTTCCGCATCTTTACCTTTAGGTCCATCCGAGTAAATTATTAAATCACTAGCAGATGCTTCCTTGTTTTTCAGCAAGGCTTCCACTGTTTGCATTGCATGGTTAGGACGTCGATACGTAAATAGAATTATTGGCGCTAAGTTCATTTATTTTTTATTTATTGATTTATACTATATATTATTCAACACTACCTTTATCTGTTCACATACATAACCCACTTCAGCATCAGTAAGTGTAGGATACATTGGCAGAGAAAAAATTTCTTTTGCTGCTGCTTCCGTTTCAATCAAATCGCCCTCCTTATAACCTAAATATGAATAACCAGTCATTAAATGAATAGGCCACGGATAACTTATATTGAGAAATATATCTTTCTCTTTTAACTTAGATATAATAATGTCTCGTTTATGATGCCGGACAACATAAAGATAATATGAATGTCGATTATATTTGAGTTCCTTTGGTAAGATTAAATCGGTTTCTTCTAGTAATTCATTATATAAATCAGCTATCGCACGTCTTCTATTTATATAATCCTCCAATTGTGGAAGTTTTGTCAATAGAATAGCGGCCTGCACCTCGTCTAATCTAGAGTTATAGCCATGCTCCATTGCGTAATAAGTTTTTTCAGCCCCATAAAAACGCAATCTTCTCAGCTCATGATCAAGTTCTGTACTATTTGTCAATATCAATCCACCATCTCCATATGCTCCTAATACTTTTGTTGGATAAAATGAAGTTGCAGACACATCCGACATAGAACCGGCTTTCCTATTTTTATATTCAGATCCATGAGCTTGGGCACAATCTTCAACAATATACAAATGATTTTTATTAGCTATTTCAATCAATGTATCCATATCTACGCATTGTCCATAAAGATGAACAGGCAATATACACTTAGTCTTAGGAGTTATATATTTCTCCAACAGATCAACATTCATTAAATAGCTATTTGGTTCAATATCTACAAATACAGGCGTAGCACCAACTGTTACAATAGCTGAGACTGTAGGTATCGCTGTATTAGCAACAGTCAACACCTCATCACCAGGTCCGATACCCAAACTACGAAGGGCTAATACTAAAGCATTTGTACCATTATCAACTCCTATACCATATTTAGTTCCACAGTAACTTGCATAAGAATTCTCAAAATGTTTAACTTTCTCACCTAAAATTAACTGTCCTGATTCAAAAACTTCTTCTACAGCTTTTATTATTTCTTCTTTATGTTGAATATATTCATCCAAATAACTCCAAACTTGTATTTTCATGAGCTTCATTGTTTATTTAACATTCTTGTATTCTAAAAACCCCTGATACTCCCTTATATAATCTTTCTCATCATATATGTGAGATGCTAATACTAAGCAAATTGATCCTGAAGAGAAGCCTTGTTCTGCAGCCCAAATACCTGGAGGAATATGTAAGCCATAAAAAGGTCTATTTAATAAAACTGTGCGTTTATTTATTCCATCATCTAAAACGACTTCAAAACTCCCGCTTGCAGCAACCAATAACTGATGGCATTCTTTGTGAGCATGGGCACCACGTTCTTCCCCACCCGGTATATCATAAGAATAAAAGACTCGTTTAATATCAAACGGGACATGAATATTACTATATACAGGGGTCAAATTTCCTGCCACATCTTCAAACTTAGGCAACTCTATTATAGAGCAATTAAATACATTCATATTTCCCCATTTATCTTCATATTTATAAAATCCTCATAGTCAAACAAATAGTCTTCTGGTTCATAAGATGTAGAAGACAACACTAAAGCAAGTGAATTTGTCGAAAAATTCTCCATTCTCCTCCATACACCTTTAGGAACATAGACTCCATAATAAGAACGATTGAGCGGATAAACAGTCTCACCACTACCATCACCATTATCCAATGAGACATCAAAGCTACCAGAAAGAGCTACTATAAATTCCTCATTTTCCTTATATGCATGTCCACCACGCACTTCTCCACCAGGTACATCATAAATCCAATAAACACGTTTTATTTCAAACGGGACGTTTTTCAGCTCTTCAATGATAGACAAATTACCTCGCCTATCCAGCAGTTTAGGCAATTCAACGATTTGTATACTTTCCTTATGCATATATTAAAAAGAGTATTAACCACACATCATATTCATCCGACAAATATATGAATAAAGAATAGAAAAAAGTTCAAAAAGCTAGCAATTATTATAACTTTTCGAAAAGCTAGCAATTATTACATTGTCACAGTTCTAAATCCTTCAGTATCATTTTTCTACAATCTACTTGTTCCTAAGATTTCAAAAAAAACTTCAAACTGAAACTTCCTTCATTATCAATTATTCCTTTCCTCTCTAAAATTCTCACATTCTTATCCGAAGAATATTTTTCAATACAAACAGCATTTTTATGTATTGCCGCGCTCGCTTTTGAATCCAAACTGAATCAATGAGTTGCTTATTCTTATTTTTCGATAAAATATTCAGCGTTTGTTCTTGCATTTTAAAGTCTTGAAAAAGTTCACTTATTAAACGAGGAAACTCATGATCAAAAAAACTAGATCGTTCTTGTGATATCAAGTCAAGATTCTTCAAATCAGAGCTCATTCCATATGCATTAAAGTATGTAGTTATTAAATTCAAATGTCTTGTAGTACAATTTTCTAACAATATTTTTTTTACAAAAAATGTCCAATCAGAAATAATTCTATACTTTTCTTCATACAATGTCTTCGCAAACAACTTTCTTTTTATAAATGAAGAGGGATGTCCTAAAGAACGCGTCAGCAAAAAAGAAACAGTCAGTTTATCTGGATAACATTCTGGTACAATCTTATTTTCAGTATAAGCATAATAAAGATCAGCATAAACAATATCTTCAGTAAATGAATTATCAAAAACATGTAATAAAATATCATCTTCCAACCAATCACCGGAATTCAAAAACAACAAATATTCACCTTGAGCTCTAATAATGCCTTTGTTCATTGCATTATAAACTCCATTATCTGGCTCAGAAATCCAATAAGTCAACCTTGATTTATACTTCTCTATTACATTTATACTATTATCGCTTGAAGCCCCATCAATAATTAAATGCTCAAAATCTTTAAAAGATTGCTTCTCCCAGACACTTCGTAAGGTTCGTTCTAACCCCTGGGCATCATTCCTATTAATTGTTATTATAGACAATCGTGGCATACTTTATTTGATTTAATTATTAATATAATTTTTGCGCTTTCCCATTATTCAAGCAAATATACAAAAGGTCAACTAATTATTGAATAGTTTCCCCTAAAAACACAATCAATTCTTCTTTGTAAGATTTCCAAAGTAATCCATACGCAACAATATATCTGAAATTCGCCAACATTCTTGTCTGCTTTGTTTCACAGAATCTGAGACATTAGTCCCTCCAACTACAATATCCGAACGATACATTGCATAATCACTAATCTGTTCATTAAATACACTTTCACCTAAACCCGTAAAATAATAGTCACAACATCCCATTAAGTTTAACAAAGACGGATATATATCCATTTGTCCTATTACCTTATCTGTATGTTGCGATGTTAAAGGAGAATTCAAGATAATAAAAGGAACAAAACAATCCTCCGCTTTCATTTCTTCCCGACCAACATACTGATTAAATGTTGTCTGTTCGTGATCGCCCGTTATTACAACTATACTATTGTCAAACAAACCTTCTGATTTAAGTTGACGAATAAACTTTCCTATACAATAATCTACATATTGCATAGCAATTAAATAATACTTAATTTCTTCACTCTTGAAGGTAGCCTTTTCTAATTCGCTTTCAATAAGAGGCCTCAAATAAGGAGAATGTGTAGAAAGAGTAACCAATTGAGCATAAAAAGGTTGTTTCATTCCTTTAAGAAAAGAAAGAGCTGTATCAAACAAAGCTTCATCAGCTTTAGCTCTACCAAATCCTTTTTGTATGTTATCAAATAAATATTCAAAATGATAAGCCATTGACATAACCTCCTGATTCCAGTAATCTTTTTCATCACAAATAAAAGAAACAGTAGTATACCCTTTCTCATTCAATGCAGCAGCTAAAGAAGGAAATGTATTATGTGTACACATTCCAGAGGTAGCACCCATATACAGAGGAAGAAGTCCCGTATTAATTAGTAACTGCGCATCACTAGATCTACCATCTTTAACTTGAGGAACCTCCTTAGGAAAATAAATAGAATTATTCTGATGTAACAAAGCATTTATGTTAGGAGTCACTTCTATACCATCTACTACAAGCTCAATTGGCCAGCTTTGCATAGACTCAACTAATATTAATATGAGATTCTTTCTCGCTTTTACAGAATCACAAATTTCCATATCAATATTCTTCGGAAGCTTCTTCATAAAATCAATCGCAATTTTCCTTTCTTCTTTCGAAACTCCTTGATAGAAATAGATTTGATATATCCAAAAATTAACAATCCCATACTCTTTAAAAGTTTTAACCTGCGCGACCCCATAAAGATATAAAGGATTATCATAAAGCCACTTTTTATTAGGCCAATAAGAAGATATTACAATTCCTATTATCAGACCTATAACTAGGACTTTACACTTCCAGTCGACTTTTCGTGTTATTATATTGTAGAAATAAGAGTATATGCCAATATAAATAAAGAAAGGTAATATCACTAAAACATCTTTTGCATGAACCGAATCCCAGATACATGGAAATAATCCATTAAGATTATCAATCATAAAATAAGAACTAATAGGCATTATCGTTCCATAGGTTCGGAAATACCAAATGATTGATAATAGAAAAAGGACAAGTAATGATATCCAAGAAAAAACAATAGACTTCCTTCTCCAAAATATCACAGGCAATGCCAGCAACATTGCATCAGATAATCGCCGCAAATAAATAATCCAGCCTCTATCATACCACACATGTATACAATGATAAAGCTGAGACAAAGAAACAAAAACAGCTATTGCCAATAACAAATAAAAGATACACCTATTACAAATGATACAACTAAGCTTATCAGCATAGCGTTTAAGAAATATAAAACAATATCTCATTTTTCAACTTTATTCTACCGTATTACTATATTGTGTTTATTCGCTGAAACAAAGATAAACATATTTATTGTTCCTAATTGTTTTTTTTTGTTATTTTACTCGATACACATGAAAAAACAGCATACTATTTATAAAAAACATAGAATATTGGATAAATCCAATTTAAAACAGCATATAAATAAGTAGCACACTATTAAAAGTTCACAAACTCTTGTATCTTTGCACACATTGTTTGAATCCTCCAAAAGAATCAACAATGAACCAAAATCCAGTTATAATATTACCCAATATAACAACAATGAATAAAGAAATTAAAGTCAGCATTATCATCCCTAACTATAACCACGGCAAGTATCTTGTTCAAAGAATAAATTCCATCATAGAACAAACATTTACTAATTACGAGATTATATTACTAGATGACTATTCCACAGATGATAGTCAAGAAATATTATCATCCTACAAAAACAACTCACATATAAGCCATATCATATTGAACTCAAAAAACAGTGGTAGTCCATTTATCCAATGGGAGAAAGGAATAAAGTTAGCCAAAGGAAAATATATCTGGATAGCAGAAAGCGACGATTACGCCAATCCTTTATTTCTAGAGTATACAGTCAACGCATTAGAAGCACATCCAAAAGCTTCGCTTTGTTATACAGGTTCTCATATTATTGACGGCTTAGGTGAACCTATTAAAATTGAGGGATTTGACAAGTGGGAAGAAGATGGACTTTCATACGTCTTCAATAGTCATAAATACATAAAATCCCATTTACTTCATCACAATTCAATTTATAATGCAAGCATGGTTCTATTTAAGAAAGAAGACTGCTTGTCTGCAATCACGTTTGAATACAAAAGAATGCGCTATGCAGGAGACTGGCTTTTTTGGATAGAGCAATGCAGAAAAGGAGATGTCATTGAAATCAGAAAAAAATTGAATTACTTCAGAAAGCATGATACAAACACCACCCTCAAAGGTGATGAAAACGGAAATGCTATCATCGAAATCTCCATTATCAAAGGGTTCTTATATAAAAACATCCAATTAAGTTGGGCTGAAAAGATCATAGATAAAAGCAGTTTCTATCGCCATATAAAATACTACCCAGTATCTAAGCAAAGAAGAAAAGAACTATACAAGATAGCCTCTCGACAAGCCAATATCACATTTCTTTCATACATTATTGGCCAAAGAGTAAAATCATACATGAAACATCACAATAAGAATCAATAGAAACGACCTGTCATCCTAACAATTCGTAAAATTGAGAAGCAAAGTTAACAATACTATACTGATCTAGTTCAGACTGTTTTATTTGCGCAACAAACTCATTACGCTTACATTCATCCCTTAATATCTCTATTTTATATACTAAATCATCAATATCTCCTTTTTTATACAACAAACCATTCAAACCATCTTGTATCCGCTCCGGATTAGCACCCACATTTGAAAGAATCACTGGCAAACCACATTTCTGTGCCTCAACAGCCACGCGTCCAAACGTCTCAAAGCCTGAACAGACTACAAGTACATCTGACAACAAATAATACGGCTGAATATTATCAGTAAAAGGGACAACTACTACATTGTTTTCTAACTTATTTAAAGAGATGAACTTTTCACAAGCTGGGAGATAACCTGCATCAGAACCCACTAAAAAGCAATTGAGATCCCTACCAGCATCTATTATTCTTTTTACAGCTTGCAACAGTTCAAGCTGACCTTTATTAGAATCAAAGGTTCCAACAAGCAATATAGTATATCGTTCATGTACTTTCCGTTCGGAAGTACATATCACATCAACAGCTTGATTAACTACAACTATTTTGGAAGTTGTAACCACTTTTGCATAAAAAGCTTTCGCAAACTCTGATGGCACTATAATTCTTGAAGAAAGTTTGTTAACCCATTTATATACGGTCTCAATAGAGAAAATAAATCTCCTATCATTCCATGTAGCTGGTATCTCATGAATAAACCAAAGATGTTTAATTGACATAATCTTACATGCAAAAGCCAAATATGGCAATACTATAGTATTAGTAATACCATAATCAGGCTTTACCAATCGAAGATAGCTCCTTATTTTTATCGCTTTTTTTATTACCTTAAAAACAAACGAGATTTTTTTTCGAGGAGATACCATTCTATCATTATTCAACAGCCACCAAGGCATCGAAATTATTTCATACCCATCAATATAGGGCATGCAGGTATCAATCAGTTCTCCTTCACTTGGAAATATTACATAAATCTCACAATGTGAATACCTACACTTCAACCCTTTAAATAAGTCAACCAAACATTTTTGGGCTCCGCCATTATGATTACTATCATGAGAAAGAAAAACAAGTCTCATATATCTATTTATTTAGAGCTACCATCTTCTAATAATTGTTCAAACAGAGCGTTCCATTTCGGACCAATAATATCCATAGAATAATCCTGTGATTTCAAAAGCACCATATTTCTCATTTGTTCTATTTTATCAGGAGAAGTAAGGAGTCCACAAAGTTCATCTGCGAATTTTTCTTTATCAAAGGGAGAAACCAATATTCCATTAACCCCAGAGGGAGACAAAATTTCATCTATTCCAGCACAACAATTGAAAGCAATAGGGACAACACCATTAGCCTGAGCTTCTGTAAGACAAAGAGGCCATCCTTCAAATGTAGATGTCAGACAAGAAATGGAAGCATCACGATAGTACGATTGAACATCCTGAGTTCCACCTACAAAATTCACACGTTTCAGATTCATTTGAGTTGCTTGTTTTTGCAGAGCATCCATTTCTTTACCACCGCCAACTAGAACAAGCTCCCAATCAGGCAACTTTTCATAGACCATCCCCCATATATCAAGCAATCTATCAACTCTTTTATTCTCATAAATCATATTGCCAACAAATAATACCTGCTTTTTCTTATTCAGGTTTACATTATTGACTTTTTCTTCTGAATTATGTATAACATAAAGTTTATTTTTAGCCGGAAGCCCCAAAGTTTTTATCAACTGCTCTTTATAGGCATCGCATAAAACGACGTAGGCATCAACTATATCATAAGTTTTTTTATAATCCTCGATACATTTTTTCATATATAGTTTTAACCATACGGCTTTTGGGTATCCCAACAAATACCACTCCATCTTTTTCGCAAGAGACCCTTGTACCCTTTTTCTACGTTCTAGTTTTGCAATAGCTTCCCAGAACGGGACATTATGTAATATATATACAAATCTACAATTTGTTTGTTTTCTTATATATTCCAAATGATCCAATAAAAAACCAGGCACAATAAAAACATCAATAGATAAAGAAAGAATTGCATGGATTATCGCATCAGCATTATCCTTTGAGTCGAGACGACGATCTGGTAACTCTATTAAAGTAACTTCAGGCGTTTGCCCATCTTTTCTATTGGAAGTAACAATATAAGTTTCATATCCAAATGGTTGCAAATATCTTGCTATATCTTTAGTAACCCTCTCACCACCACCACCAGGAAATTCATAATGAAAAAATAGTATTCGACGCTTCATGCTTAACACCTCCATCTAATCTCAATTAAACTTTTCTATACATACTTTTAACCTGTTCATGACAACCGGCCAACTATAAAATTCAGCAACATACTTCTTACCTCTCTCACCCATTTGAGTTCTTAATTCTTCAGGAGAAGTATCTAACAAATAAAGCTTGGAAATAAAATTACTTTTCCCTGTATAATACAGAGCGGCATAATTACTTTTCACACAATGCTCTTTCAACACATCACATTCTCCATTGACAATCATAGGTTTTCCCTGGCTCATTGCTTCTAGCAATATCAATGAAAGACTTTCAAACTTTGATGGATTTATCACAATTTTCGCATGTTGCAATATGGTCATTTTCTCCTCATCACTTACAAAGCCCGTGTATATTATATCCTGATGCTCAAAAGGCAACTGGTTAAAGTTAATACCACCAACTAATACTAACTGAAGTGAACTTTGAGAATATTTCTTTTTATAACTTACAAAGTAATCAAAGATTCTCCCCATCTTGTTTGGATCAACTCGCCCTATATACAATAAATATTCTTCCGGAAGCTTATATTTCTTTTGAGTTTCTGTCCACGAGGCTAATTCCGGTTCTTCAATTCCAACGCTAACAATCCCATGTGGAGACATATGTTTACCAAAAACCTTCTCAGCCAGTCTCAGTTCTGCTTCTACGTTAAAGCCTATATATGCAACTTTTGTCATCACCTCCGTTTGAATAGCTTTAAAAAAAATGCCCTGATTATGCATTGTAGGAATCAATATAGTCTTTTCCGGAGCCTCCATAGCTGTAAAGAATGTAGTGGGTTCAGCCATATTCACGGGAATAAACACTTTATATTTTCCTTTATTATTACGTACAAATTCACGCATATCAGGAGAATAAAAAGGGTAACTCAGAAAAGCTTTCAATTCTTCCTCATGCTTATATTTCCAAACAGGATATATACCGGCCAAACACCTTAAAACACCCATACGAAACAGAAAACGTCGCCATTTTCGTGCCGGCTTTTCTTCTTTAGAATACAACTTATGTCTCTCCTTATTAATTGGCGCAACCTTAAAGCGACGAACCAACACACCATTAATCATCTCCCCACCCTCGGGAAGTTCATTAACTCCGGTATTATAATTACGAACGCAAGTAGTAAAGACTTCAACATCGTAATCACTAACTAGTCTCTCGGCCAACATCCGGCAATGATATTCTGCACCGCCATTAATGTCTTTACCATATCTAATCGTAACCAAGGCTATTTTTTCTTTCGCCATCACGCTCTGCTCTCCACTATAAGTGATTATTTGATAATTTTACAAAAGTACACATTATCGCAAACAAGTCACAAATGATTTCCCTAAAATTAACCATATATTACCTAAAAACAAAGATACATCCCATTGATTCAAGTTTTTTTATGTAATTTCGCATACTAGTTTATAATCAAGAGATCAGCAGAAATCGAAAGCATGAAAAAGGAAATTAGCGTATCAGTAATTATACCAACCTACAATTGGCCGGAAGCCCTAAACTTATGTTTACAAAGCGTTTTGACTCAATCAATTCTTCCTGACGAAATCATCATTGCAGATGATGGTTCAAAACAAGATACCTACGATTTAATAAACAATATAAAACAGAAATCCACTGTGCCCATTATACATGTCTGGCAGGAAGATGATGGATTCAGACTTGCGCAAATTCGCAATAAAGCGATAGCCAAAAGCAGTAAAGATTATATAATTCAAATAGATGGAGATGTGATATTGCACAGAGACTTCATCAAGGACCATATCCGTTTTGCGCGGAAAGGCAGTTTCGTCAGTGGTAGCCGGGTGATTATTGAAAAAGAGCTTGCAGAACGGCTTCTGTCATCACGGACGTTCAACATATCAATATATACAAAAGGAACCCATAGTAAATTAAATGGAATACATTTGCCTTGCCTTAGTTCTTTGCAAGAAAAGTATCGACAGAATGATATTCTATACGTAAGAGGGTGCAATATGGCTTTTTGGCGGAATGACCTGATACAGGTCAATGGCTACAATGAAGAAATGACAGGTTGGGGGCGAGAAGATAACGAGCTGGCCAGTAGACTGATCAATCTAGGAATAGAAAAGAGAATCATAAAATTTGCAGGCATTATGTTTCATATCTACCATCCCATGCGCCCGCGTACAAGCGTCAATAAAAACGATGAAATACTTCAGCAAACAATCACTTCCAAAGCAACATGGTGCACCAAAGGAATTGCACAATATACTGAAGACAAGCAATAAATAAAGCTCTTATATCAGAGAAACAAACTATTAACGAAAACGAAATAAAGCCCTAAATAATTGCTATTCTGAGGATAGTAATGTATATTTGCACATTTATTCTTCGTTAGATATTTAGAATATGAAAAAAGAAGTCACAATATCGCTAATCATTGCTACATACAATTGGCCGGAGGCTTTGAGACTCTGCCTGAATAGCATTTTAAAACAGACGATATTACCTTCTGAAATTATCATCGCGGATGATGGTTCTGACGAAAGAACTGCAAAACTCATACATGATTTTGCACAAAAAGTTTCTTTTCCAATATTTCATGAATGGCACGAAGATAAAGGATTCCGTAAAACGATTGTGTTGAATAGAGCTATACGAAAGGCTTCCGCTCCTTACATCATTCAAATCGACGGAGATATTATAGCTACTCCTCATTTCATTGAGGATCATATACGTATGACTGAAGAAGGGTGTTTTATCAGAGGGACTCGAGCGAACCTTAATGCCGAAACAACTGTATCTATATTTGATAAAGGGAAATTATCAATAACTAATAAACTCCGGTTAATAATGAAGCAACCGACAAATGCCTTACGGTTTCATCCTAGGATCGCGCAGTTTGCAACTCGCAAAGAACTATCAGGAAGAAGAGTGAAGGGTTGCAATATGTCTTTCTGGAAAAAAGATCTTGTTGCTATTAATGGATACGACAACAACTTGCAAGGATGGGGACATGAAGACGAAGAACTAAGCTGGAGGTTAGTAAATCTAGGTAGACAGAAAAAAATCATTAAATTCTCTGCTATCGCCTATCATTTATATCACAAACAGCTTTCCCGAAAAGAGGAACCTCACCACCGGGAGTTTATGCAGAAAATAAAAGAAGAAAAAATAACCAGAACGAATAACGGACTTGAAGAAATCTAACGAACCAAACCTATGACAGTTTCGCTAATTATATCAACATACAATTCACCCAAAGCATTAGAGCTTTGCCTGAAAAGTGTACTTCAGCAGTCAATACTCCCCGACGAGGTGTTGATAGCAGACGACGGTTCCGGAGAAGAAACCATAAAGGTGGTAAAGGAGTTTCAGAAGGAATCTCCCGTGCCAGTGATACATGTCTGGCATGAGGATAATGGTTTCAGACTGACTGTCATCAGAAATAAAGCCATTGCAAAAGCTAGTATGGACTACATCATTCAGATTGACGGAGATATTATTCTAAATCGTCATTTTGTCAAAGACCACAAACGCTTTGCACGCAAAAATAGTTTTGTGAGTGGCAGCAGACTTAACATACAACCGGAACTCTCGAAAAAATTAATAACAGAACGAAGCATACAAGTTTCAATCCGCAACAAAGGAGTGCATAACCGACTCAACGGAATACGCTGGGGATTGCTGACATGGCTTCTACAAAACTATCACCGGACAGACCTACTGTATGTACGCGGCTGTAATATGGGATTCTGGAGAAGCGACTTGTTAATGGTCAACGGATATGATGAGAGCATGATCGGCTGGGGACGTGAAGATAGCGAAATTGCCTGCCGACTTATTAATGCAGGAATCCGTAAACGTATTATCAAAAATGCAGGAATTGTCTTTCATCTGTATCATCAGGACAATTCACGGGCACAATTCAATATTAACAACGAGATATTACAACGGACAATTGACGAAAAACGTACTTGGTGCTCCAAAGGAGTTGACCAGTATTTAGCCAAGAAAAAAATTGAATAACAAATATGGAACAAAAGAAATTGAATTTTCTGGATCGAAACGAATTTAATTACGCACCTTCTGAAGAGGTGGTAGAAGCACTAAAAAACTTCGACATAAACAAGCTTTGCTTTTACACCCGCATTTATGATGAAGGGAAAAAGAGTATATTATCTGTTTTCTTATCTGAATTATACAACATCGACGAGACACAAGTTTTATTGGGATACGGCGGAGAAGACATTCTGAAACAAGCTGTTCATTTCTTCCTGACGGAAGAAGACGGCAATAAAACGATGCTGATTCCTAAATTCTCATGGTGGTATTATAAATCTATCGCGGACGAAGTGAATGGGCGTACGCTACAATATCCCCTTTACGAAGACGGTAACACATTCAAATATGACTTCGTAGCCCTAAAAGAGATGATACAGAAAGAGAATCCGAAGATTCTGCTGCTTGCATCTCCGAATAATCCGACCGGAAATGGTCTGACACCGGAAGAGTTGGACGCACTACTGGCAGAAGTTCCGACCAGTACCAAAGTGCTGATAGACGAGGCTTATGCTTCTTTCGTTTCAACTGATACCAGCTATATCAAAAATCTGATCAATAAGTATCCAAACCTGATTATCTCACGTACTTTATCCAAATTCTATGGACTACCGGGGCTTCGGATGGGCTTTGGTTTTATGAGCAAGGAGTTGGATAAGTTCAGCAGATATAGTAATAAGTATCTGGGATATAACCGGATTTCTGAAGATATTGCTATCGCAGCACTCAAGTCGGATGCACATTATCGGAATATTGCAAAATCAATGAACGAAGACCGTGCGAGATACGAGAAGGAGATAGGTGTATTGCCTGGATTCAAAGTGTATGAATCGGTTGCCAATTTTATCCTGATCAAGTATCCGATAGAATTGAAAGAAGCTCTTCAGAAAGCTTTTGCCGAGCAGAGTTATAAAATTAAATTCATGAATGAGCCGGATATAAACACTCACCTGCGCATTACGCTGGGGCGTCCGGAACAGAACCGAATTGTTATAGATACAATCAAAGAAATAGCCTCTAAATGAAAGCTGTAATATTAGCTGCAGGAATAGCTTCGCGCTTACGCCCGCTGACCGATACGACTCCTAAATGTCTCCTGAAGATAGGAGATCGATGTTTGCTGGAAAGAGCTTTTGACGCCTTGATACAAAATGGCTTTGACGAGTTCATTATTGTCACAGGATACCGTCAGCAACAAATAGTCGATTTTCTGCAGACACGTTATCCTGAACGGAAGGTTACTTTTATTTATAATGACAGATATGAGTCGACCAACAACATCTATTCCTTATGGCTTACCCGTCCTTATGCCGACGGAGAAGAAGTGTTGCTTTTGGACAGCGATATCGTGTTCGATCCTCAAATTGTGGCAAAGCTTCTTGGTTCAGACAAAGCCGACGCATTGGCACTCAACCGCCATGAATTGGGAGCGGAAGAGATAAAGGTTATCGCGGACGAAGAACAGAAAGTTGTCGAGATCAGCAAGGTTTGCTCCATTCCCGAAGCAATCGGCGAATCTATAGGAATCGAGAAGATGTCGGCGACATACACCAAGGCATTATTTCAGGAGCTAGAGACTATGATTACAGTGGAACGGTTGGATAATATTTTCTACGAACGTGCTTTTGAAAGGTTGATTCCACAAGGGTATAGTTTTTACGTGATAGATACGACTGAGTTCTTTTCGGCCGAATTGGACACCGTGGAAGATTTCCAACAGGCACAGAAGCTGATTCCAGCCAGTCTTTATTAATATCAAAGTTAAAGAAATATGGCTACTTACGATATACGTCCCTTACAGCTTCGCATCCTGAAGAACTTATTGGCAATAGACAAGGTTTGCAAAGAGCATAATCTACGCTATTATATCATGGCAGGAACGATGTTGGGAGCTGTCCGCCACAAAGGGTTTATTCCCTGGGATGATGATTTGGATATCGGCATGCCACGCGCTGATTATGATTTATTAATGTCGAACGCCAAAGAGTGGCTGCCCAAACCTTATGAAGCTGTTTGTGCTGAAAATGACAAAGAGTATCCTCTTCCATTTGCCAAAATACAGGATGCCGACACGACTTTAATAGAACGCATGCATCTCAAATATTTGGGTGGCGTATATATTGATGTATTTCCGTTGGATGGTGTGCCGGAAAAACGGATGAGACAAAGAATGCATTTCGCCAAATATGAATTCTACAAACGGGTACTGTACCTGATTCATCGTGACCCGTACAAACACGGGAAAGGTCCGAGCTCATGGATACCGTTATTATGCAGAAAACTATATACGCTCACGGAAGTACAGAAGAAAATCAGAAAGGTAATGACCAAATATGATTTTGACAGTTGTCCCCTTGTCTGCGATTATGACGACGGCATGAAAGGGATTATGCCAAAAGAGGTATTGGGAACTCCGACTCCTGTCCTTTTTGAAGGTGAAGAGGTATGGGGTGTACAAGAATACGATGCTTACCTGACCCGGAAATATGGGGATTACATGACCATCCCCAAGCAAAGCGGGCAAAGGCAACATAATTTTCATTATTTGGACTTGGATAAACCTTATCGGGATTTTAAAGTCTAAGTAGAAAACACATATAATAGAAATGAGAATAGGCTTTGACGGAAAACGTGCTGTACAGAATCTCACCGGGTTAGGCAACTATAGCCGCTATATTGCGGACATACTGTGTCGATTTTATCCGGAAAATGAGTATATTCTATATGCACCTAAGAAGCGTGATAACAAAAGACTGGATGCGTTGGTCGAGAAATACCGGCAACTACATCTTGCTTATCCCTCTACGTCTTGCTGGAAAAAGTTAAGTTCCTTATGGCGCATATCCGGCATCACCCGTCAATTGGAAAATGAAGAAGTCGGCATATTCCATGGTCTTAGCAACGAACTTCCGCTGAATATTCACAAAAGTGATATTAAAAGTATTGTTACTATCCATGACTTGATTTTCTTGAGATACCCGCAGTACTATCATTTCATTGACAGGAAAATATATACGTATAAATTTCGTAAAGCATGCGAGAATGCTGATAAAATCATCGCTATCAGCGAATGTACAAAGCGTGATATCATCGAGTTTTTCCATATCCCTGCTGACAAAATAGAGGTTGTCTATCAAGGTTGCGATCCTGTATTCGAACAATCCGTCGACAATGAGAAAAAAGAAGAAGTACGCTCCAAATACCAATTGCCACCAAAATATATATTAAACGTAGGCAGCATTGAAGAACGTAAAAATGCTTTATTACTAGTGCAAGCACTACCACAATTGCCACAAGACATACACCTCGTCATTGTAGGCAGACGCACACCTTACACAGAAAAAATAGAGCGTTTTGCCAGTGAGCATAATCTAACCTCAAGAGTACATATCATGCACAATGTGCCTTTTGGAGATTTACCCGCTATTTATCAATTGGCTGAGATATTTGCATATCCCTCTTACTTCGAAGGCTTTGGAATACCTATCATAGAAGCCTTGCACTCCGGAATACCCGTTGTAGCAGCTACAGGATCATGTCTGGAAGAAGCAGGAGGACCGGATTCGATATATGTTAACCCGGATAGTGTAGATGAAGCCAGTCGGGCATTTAACGAGATTCTATCCAAACCAGAGAAAAAGAAGTTGATGATTGAGAAAGGAAAAGAATTCATAAAACAGTTCTCAGAGGAAAAACAAGCCGCTCAAATCATAGATATTTATAATAACATCAATAACAGATATGAATAACGATGTAACAATACAGAAACCGCTATTTTCCATTTTAATTCCAACATGGAACAATTTAGCATTCTTGGAATTATGCCTTAAAAGTATTACCCAAAATTCCACTTTTAATCATCAAATTCTAATACACGTCAATGACGGAAGCGACGGAACATTAGAATGGGTAAAAAAGAATAATATAACATATACACATAGTGAGCAAAACATAGGAATCTGTTGGTCATTAAATTTATTACGAACTAAAGTTGAGACTGATTACATCGTTTATATGAATGACGACATGTATGTTTGCCCTGAGTGGGATAAGATGCTATGGAATGAAGTCAATAAAGCACCTGACAAACTATTCTTTTTCTCCTCAACACTGATACAGCCCTTTCCTTGTGGCAACAAAGGGGTTATAGCGCCTGCCAACTTCGGAGAAGATACTGAAAGTTTTCAGGAAGAAAAACTATTAAAAGAATATAAAACTCTACCACACCATGATTGGTTCGGAGCTACCCCTCCTCCCAACATAGTACATCGTGACATATGGGATTTAGTAGGAGGATATAGCGTAGAATACTCACCTGGAATGTATAGTGATCCTGATTTTTCAGCAAAACTATGGATGGCAGGTGTGCGACTATTCAAAGGTGTTTCCGACAGTAGAGTATATCATTTTGAAGCCCGTTCAACAACGCGCGTAAAAAAGAACAAAGGACATATACAGTTTTTACTTAAATGGGGAATCACTTCTGGCTCATTTAGAAAAGATATGATGAAAAAAGGGGAAGTCTTTGATGAAAAGAGACTATGCAACATTTATCATAAAAAATTAAGAAGAGATATTTTCAGAAGCAAATTTAAAAAGATATTATATTTATTCCAAGATGGACTTGCTAAAAGATTATGGGAGTAAAGGTTAATGGTAATCTTTTAAAAAGATATTTTGATAATCATATTTTCTTAGATATGAATCATAAATATCTTTCTCCTTTTTCCAAAGATGACGATAAACTCCCGAAGAATGGGAGAAAAGGGAACGACACGATCGGGATAAACGAAACAACAGAATATGAGAAACAATATGATTGGCAGTTTCTTTGCGTGCAGCTCTGCGGAATACATACCTCTTAAAGAACTGATTTGTGTAATAGAGTGAAAGATCAACGGTGTATTTCACATCCCACCCACGGAGAGATGCATATTCTGTCATTATATAAGCCAAAGCCTCTTGTGACGTACACAAACGGCACATATTGCGACATACAGTATCACAATCAATATCAGTCAATAGCTGCATACGATTAACATCAACCAAAGAGAAACTATATCCATCAGTTTCATTATGGTGAATCAGGATATTTCCCGGTGAATAATCAAGGTGCAAAATGCCTGCCAAGTGAAGCGCTGCCGTATAACGTGCGAAAGCCAATAGTCTTTCTTCATTGCCTTGCACTTCTCCGCCCATTAAGCCGCGCACTGTTTCCCCACCATCATAACAGCAAATATAATAACTGTGCGAAAGAAGCCCCTTTTGATATTGCTCGATCATGGCAACCGGCTCCGGAGTCTCAAAACCATGCTTCTGAATTTCCATTGAATATATATAGGAGCGCTCGGCCTTTGATTGGCGGAAAAATGAATAGACAACACGGTTGATGATGTGAGGCTTCTTAAAGCTTTTCACAACAACATCAACATTATCCAAGTTTACCCGTTTTAAAATATTACGACCATCATACACTACATTCCCTTCATTCTCAAAAAACTCAGGAATGCCTTCAATCTGTTTCTGTAAATGTGCGTATTTGGGGTTTATTATCACTCTCATTACACTCTCCTATAAATCTGCTTACAAAGATTGAGCAAAGATAAAGAATTTAAGGCAGATTCTGACTATATTTTCCTCTTTTCTCACAAAGATTGGCCAACTATCCTATTTTTATGCCCAAATCAGCACATGCCTGCTGTATGGCCTTAAAGCAATAAAAGCCCTGAGAAAGCCTTTCACTTACAGCCAAAACATTCTTTTTCATCTCCAGATACTGTTCTGTATCTATCCTGGAAAAGATTTCTTCGAGTTCCGACAAAGAAGCGACACAGATTCCTATATTATTCTTTTTAACAAAGGATGCCAGACCTGCCTTTTCCCAAATGATGACAGGAAGCCCGCAACGGATATAAAGAGACATCTTGTGCGGCGCATTATACTGAAGATATTCACCTAATACCCCATGACCGCCTTCCAAAGAAGAGCCATACCATACAACGCCATATTCACCCCTTGCCGATGCAATCAATTGGTCTGACGACACAAAGCCTTTATAATCAACCTTATCCTGATGAAGGTTTTCAGGCTCAAAACCACCGCCATATAGAACTATCTCATACGAGCGGGGAGAATTACCCAATTGATACAGAAACTCATTGTTCCTGGAAGACAAGCCACCGACAAACAAAACACGACAAGGCGACTGCGGCAAGGTGTCATTGGCGGAAGATTGTGTTTCTGACAAATAATCAAAGATTTCCAAGACCTGAAGTTTTGCTTTGATTCCCTTATCCAACAGCCAGTTCTTCATTGATTCATTGTGTACTATGATACAATCCGAATGGTTCAACCGGGCTATTTCTTGAGGAACTGTCAGCTTCTTACGGCGAAAACTTCCAAGATCATGAATCAGAGTGATGACTTTACAACCACGCAAATGTGCCATATTGCACACAAAAGCATAGTATTTCTTCAATGGATACTGAAGAACCAGTACATCCCCCTTACGTAAACTGAAGAAACTTTTCAACACGCCAAACAAGGTAAAGCAAAAAGCGACAACCACATTGGTATATCGCGTCTGTTTCAACCCGACATTACGGAAACCGTGCGCTTCCATGATTTGTTCAATATCAGTCTTCGCTTTATTACCCGCGTTATCAACACCTCTATAGTTCCTGGATAGATAGCAAATCATATTTCAATATTTTAAAGTTCATTCTGTGCCAAAAGTAGCGCCGCAGCAACTGTGTCGTCCATATCAAAATAGGCATATTGAGCCAAACGCCCACCAAACAAAATACCCGGAACGGAAGTAGCCATTTCTTTGTATTTCTCATATAGCTGCATATTCTTTTCATCATTGACCGGATAATAAGGTTCGTCGCCGAGAGTAAAGTCAGCTGGATATTCGCGTGTTATTACCGTATGTGGCTGTTTGCCTAATTCAAAATGCTTATGCTCTATGACACGGGTATATGGAATCTCTCTTTCACAATAATTGATTACGGCATTGCCTTGATAGTTATCTACTTCCAAGCGTTCGTGTTCAAAACGAAGGCTGCGATACTCTAAATGACCAAAACAGAAATCATAGAATTCGTCAATACAGCCGGTGAAAAGTATTTTGTCTGCCAAAGCGTTTAAAGCCTGACGATCAGAGAAATAATTTGTATTCAAACGCACATCAGCTCCTTCAAGCAAATTCTCAATCAGTTTATTATAGCCACCTTTGGGAATGCCCTGGTACTCGTCGTTAAAATAGTTATTATCGTAAACAAAGCGAAAAGGAAGTCGGCGGATAATAAAAGCCGGCAATTCCGTAGCAGGACGCCCCCATTGCTTCTCTGTATAACCTTTTATCAGTTTCTGATAAATATCGTTGCCACAAAGGGTTAAAGCCTGTTCTTCCAAATTAGCAGGAGACTGGATATGTGCATATTCCCGGCGCTGTTCTTCAATCTTATCCTTAGCTTCTTGCGGAGTATTAACTCCCCATAACTTATTGAAGGTATTCATATTAAAAGGCAGATTATATAACACGCCTTTATAATTAGCCAATGGAGAATTCGTATAGCGATTGAATGCCACAAAACGGTTTACATAATCCCAGACTTCCTTGTTATCCGTATGAAATATATGTGCGCCATATTGATGCACATGAATACCATCTACATCTTCACAATAGATATTTCCACCGATATGATTACGTCTATCAACAACAAGACACCGTTTTCCAGCATCGATTGCCTGACGTACAAACACTGCTCCGAATAATCCTGCACCGACCACTAAATAATCATATTCTTTCATAGGCATTCAAAATCATTATAATTTAATCTATGATTCCTTCAATTTTTGCAATCACCTGTTCGGGCTTTATTTCTCTCAAGCAGGCATAATCACCCCGCCAGCAAGGTTTCTGTCCATATACCGAACAGGGACGACATGACAAATCAAGTTGCACGGTGTTGACAGGCAATTGTTTCCACCCCATAAAACCTGCATAAGGATGGGTAGCGCCCCATATAGAGACAACCGGGATATTCACCAAAGATGCCAGATGCATATTAGCGGAGTCCATTGAAAGCATCACATCCAAATGACTCATCAGATTCAATTCCGTACGCATATTCAACTTACCAATCATGGAAACGACAGAAGGGTATTTGGCAATCCATGCATCAAAGATTTCCTGTTCACTTTTACCGCCTCCGAACAGAAAGACTTTCACCGCAGGATTAGCGGCAAAATGGGCAATCACTTTCTCCTGCAGTTCTAATGGATAAATCTTTCCCGTATGCTTGGCAAAGGGAGCAATACCGATCCATTTCTGATTCTCTTTAGGGCCGGTAACCGGTTCTATTTCTGCAAAGTTTCCTTTGCCTCCTCCATAAATGGAAGAGAAGTTCAACAAGACCGGAAGTCCGAGCTTTTCCAGCACATCAGCATAACGACGGAAAGAACTCTTCTGATTTTCCATTACTTTATGATGTCGGCGAACCAGTTTCTTCTTGCCTGCCCGCCCCTTACAAATATGGGCAACCGGTATATTGGCAAGCCTGAAACGCAGGCATAAATATCTGGCACGGAGCACATGGTGAAAATCTGCGATATAGTCAAAGTGCATCGCTTTCAGCTCCGAATAAAGACTGTTCAGTCCCCACAAACCTTTATGTTTACCTGTCAAATCAGCTCCTATGAAATTCACATTGCCGGGCAATTCCTGAAAAAGGGGCTGCCATACAGCACGGCTTAACACTGTTATCTCATGCTGTGGAGATTGCACAGCAAGGGAATGTATGACCGGTATTGTCATTGCGACATCACCTAAAGCTGAAAAACGGATAATGAGAATACGCGCCATTCGTTATTTCTTTGCATAAAGCACCGGATTTAACGCCGGGTCGTTATACATCTTCATCTGTTTATATACTTTCATGTATTTATTTCCTGCTTCAATATCTGCCAACAACTGATCGATAGCTGAAGAAAGATCTTTTCGCTGTTCAAGCAGGATATTCAGCTTAGTCTGACATTGCGCACGGTGTTCTTCGGTAGTATCCGTACGTTCCACTTCTTGCTGCATGTGGTAGATTTTCAATGCAAGGATAGACAAACGGTCGATTGCCCATGCAGGACTTTCTGTATTGATCGTCGCACCGGCGAGAGGTTTTACCTCTTTATACTTATCCAGAAAATAGCTGTCAATCAATTCAACCAAATCTGTACGGTCCTGATTGGACTTATCGATTCTCCTTTTCAATGCCAGTGCTGCTACCGGATCAATTTGGGGATCGCGGATTATATCTTCGAAATGCCATTGAACAGCATCAATCCAATTCTTCAGGTATAAATAATACTCTATCGACTTCAACTCGTAAGGATTGTTCATCGGTGCATCTACACTATCCGTTACATGGTAATCATTGGTAGATTTCCAAAAAATCTCGTTGCAAAGGTTACTAAATGTCATAATCTTAACTAGCTAATAGATATATAATAGGGCAAATCTATGTAATATTTTTCAGACAAGCAACCGTTTCTTACTTTTTTATTTGTTACCTTTGTGGGTATTAAAGATGAATTGTATATGAAAATTATTATAGACAATAAAATACCTTATATAAAAGAGGCGGTTCAGGGAATAGCCGATGAGGTAATCTATGCTCCGGGAAAGGATTTCACCCCGGAATTGGTACAGGATGCGGATGCACTTATTGTCCGTACCCGCACGCATTGTAACCGTGAATTATTGGAAGGCAGCCGGGTGAAGTTCATTGCTACGGCAACCATTGGTTTCGACCATATCGATACGGAGTATTGCAAGCAGGCAGGCATCGAATGGACGAATGCCCCGGGATGCAATTCCGCTTCTGTTGCCCAATATATACAATCATCGCTTCTTGTATGGAAGTCTGCCAGGAATAAAAGACTGGATGAACTGACTATTGGGATTATAGGCGTAGGTAATGTAGGAAGCAAGGTGGCTAAAGTGGCACAAGATTTCGGCATGCGCATTCTATTGAATGACTTACCACGAGAAGAGAAAGAAGGAAAAGGAAATTTCTCCTCTTTGGATAAAATAGCGGAAGAATGTGATATCATTACTTTTCACGTACCTTTATATAAGGAAGGGAAATATAAGACCTTCCATTTAGCTGACACAAACTTCTTTCGTTCACTAAAACGGAAGCCGGTTATCATCAATACTTCACGGGGTGAAGTCATTGAAACGGATGCTCTTTTGAGTGCTTTAAACAATCAGGCTATTTCGGACGCCATCATTGATGTATGGGAGCACGAACCGGAAATCAATCGAAAACTGCTGGAGAAAGTTATCATTGGCACCCCTCATATTGCCGGCTACTCTGCTGACGGGAAAGCCAACGCAACACGTATGTCACTGGATGCGATTTGCAAGTTCTTTCAGATAGATGGAGATTATGAGATCAATGCACCGGCGCCTGCTTTTCCTGTTATTCAAGCAAAAAGTCACGAAGACGCACTCCTTCAAATGTATAATCCAGTCGAAGATAGCGACCGATTGAAAAGTCAACCGGAGCTATTCGAAACTTTTCGTGGAGATTATCCTTTAAGAAGAGAGGAGAAAGCTTATATAATAAAGTATTAGGTAATAAGTAATACTTGTTCTATAATCTGTGGGAAGTGCTCGTATTCCAAAGCATGCACTTTCTTGGCGACGTCATCAGGAGAATCTGTCGGAAGTACGGGACAAGTCGCCTGGAAGATTGTGTTCCCTTCATCATAATGCTCATTAATATAATGTATAGTGATGCCGCTTTCTTTCTCACCGGCAGCGACTACCGCTTCGTGAACACGGTCGCCATACATCCCCTTTCCACCATACTTAGGCAGAAGAGCCGGATGTATATTTATTATTTTATCGGGATAAGCATGCAAAAGCAGATCGGGTACACGAACCAGAAAGCCTGCCAGCACGATAAAATCAATGCGGGCCTCCTGCAAAACAGCCAGAATTTCGTCTCCGGCTATCCAATCTTCCTTTGGAAACACGTTACAGGGCACTCCCAGGCGATGCGCACGTTCTAAAACATAGGCATCACTCTTATTAGAAAGCACCAACGAAACCTGAGCGGAATCGTTTTTTTGGAAATACCGGATAATATTCTCGGCATTAGAGCCGGAACCGGAAGCGAAAATTGCGATGTTTTTCTTCATAACTCTCATTTTCGATGCACAAAACAGTGAAAAATGTGCAAAACATTGCATTTATTTAGTCAAAT
>ERZ791872.294-NODE-294-length-54694-cov-6.408719_pt1 | contig 54694 bp, 40 predicted proteins | sample MGYA00510279_ERZ791872 | MGnify/ENA primary metagenome ERZ791872 (study PRJEB30046, sample SAMN00792103) | human gut metagenome | study: EMG produced TPA metagenomics assembly of the A metagenome-wide association study of gut microbiota in type 2... | reverse complement strand
AATTCAAAACTAATTAATTAACAAAACTCGGTTTAGGGCACTGAAAAGTGCCCTTACAAAGGGGTATGCCCTAAATTGAGTGCTTACGCTTCACAGCCCCCTATATTCTCTTACCGCATCAAAACAAGGACAGTTTTTCATCGGGTTGAGGTCGTGATGACCTACTATCAATGCTCGTGGAAATACCCGTTTCAGTTCGCGCAGTAAAGCTACTAGCGAGGCTTTCTGATGTAAGGTGCGTGTATCAGCCGGCTGTCCGGAAGCGGTAAGTCCGCCTTCGTAGCAGATACCTAAGGAATGGCGGTTGTGGTTCCGGCAATGTGCTCCAATGCATTCGTAAGGTCGTCCACGGTGAATCTCACCGTCGCGTGTCACATAGAAGTGATAGCCAATGTCATTGAAGCCGCGGTGGCGGATGTGATCCTGCCGACAGTCGTCAAAACTCAGGCGCACGCCCTGAGGCGTGGCTGAGCAATGAATGATAATGAGCGTGATGGTTCTCATCAGTGCATGCAGGAGGTTATACCGAATACACCGGCCAAGGCAGTGACCACCGTGACGATAACTTTGAGGACAATGCCCCATACTGATTTTGATTTCTTTTCCATAAACCTATTAAATTTAAAAGATAAAAATTGAAATATTGGTTGACGTTTAAGTATTTGCGCAGCCTTTCATGGTTAATTTTTTCATTATTAATTTCTGAAGGCTACGCTTTTAAATTCTATCCCAGCGGGTTTTCATCCAGTCCTCCGCCACCGGTGTTACCACCGTCATCCGGTTTATTGCCGGAATTTCCACCGGAAGAGGGCGTTTTTGAAAAGTCCACTGTCGTCTGTCCTGCCTTTTGAGCTTTGAGCAACAGACGTGTGGCAGCACGGGTAGGTACGGGTGAAAACTCAAGACCGGAGAATATGGTTTTCAAATCTTCGCCCGGAATGAACTGGATATTAACTCCGGTGATGTTGGTAGCCGTAAATTTTTCCGCGGTTTCTGCACCCCGGCTGGTAATTTGAAGACGAAATTTTCCCAGATCTCCGAAGTCTACTTGTTCGCCTGCACGCAGGCCGTCAATCATGTTTTCTACGGTAGCGATGATAACTGCGGTGACGTCGGCACGACTGGCGGTGGTCTGCGCAGCTACACGGCGGCTCAGTTCTTTCAGGGACAGTTCCCCTGTGATTTGTGACTTGGCATACGCCTTTGCGCTCTCATCCTGGTTTTGCGGGTTCTTGAGCATTGCGATACTGTAATTCAATCCCATGATTAATAAATTAAAGAATTAATAATTAAGTTCTTACGGAAAAGCTCGGATCGGCTCAATGAGACGCTGCGTCCTCCGTGATGAACAATACAAAGATACAATCTCCCGAACCTATGAAAATGAGTGACATTGACACCTGATAAATTTGTTACGGAATGGGTGATATCCGATGACTTTTTTGTACCTTTATAGCATAAACAGTACTCTAAAAGTAATCGTAAGATGAAGACAATCGCATGTAATCATGATACGGATGTGCCCGTAGAAGAATGGCCTGTCCGTCCTTATTCCAAAAGTGAGTTAGCGCGTGCATACGCGCCTGAAATCGGGGAGCGTTCGGCTCTTAACCGCCTTTCGCGCTGGTTGCGCGGAAACGTGCTTCTGTATCAGGCTTTGCTGGATACGGGCTACCGTTCTGCTCAACAGATTTTTACCAGCAAGCAGGTAGAACTGATTTTTGAGTATATAGGGAGACCTTAAGGCTTGAGAGGGAAGATTTGAAAGTGGCACTTGTGAAGTTTGACACTTGCGGCTGCGAAGCCTGACGCTTGCGGCTGTGTAAGCATACACTTGCACAAGCATAGCCCGACGCAGCCGCAAGTGTTATTCCCTTCAACTTTCGATGAGACTGATCCAAGGTGAATGATCCCTACTCATGACTTTGCCTTGTGCTTCCGCTATTACTTGCTCTTCGGACTCCCGTTCGTCGTAACGTCCGCAGGCTTGTCGGACATATAAGACGCTTCCTGTCTGGCACAGGTCCTGGTCGCGCACCTTCAGCATGTCGAGTCGGGTATAGTTGCTGTCCTGTCGGTTGATGCGGGATATGGAAAATATGAAATCGGCCAGATTGGCCCAGTTGGCACTGCCTGCGATGGTATACATGTCAATCTCTTCCAGCTCGTTCTTCCCGTTGAGTTTGGTGAGTTTGCGCGGATGGGCTACGATGATGACCCATATATTGTTGGTTCTGCCCCATGCCTGCATCTGCGTCAGCATGGCTTTTATGGCTTGGGTTTCGGTGTTGTACCGGTTGGTTTCCAGCTCCATGAAGAGGTATGGATCGATAATGAGATATTTCAGTGGAAGAGTGCGCCGCACCATGTCCGCTCTCGCGATGATATTGTTGGGAGTGGGAGATACTTCATGCAAGTCGAGGTGCACCATGTGGCTATCCAGGAAACTGACAATAGGTTTCAACTGTTCTTGGGTATAATTTACAGTGTTCACTTTTCCCAGCATGAGCTGCACGAGATGGGCGATATGCTTGTCTTTGTCGGGCACTTCGAAAGAGAGGTAACATACATAGCGTCCGGTCTTGGCCATGAGCCGGCACGTGAGGTCGTTCAGAAAATCGGTCTTTCCGCTGTTGGGTACTCCGGTTTCGATAATCAGGCCTCCCTGGTCGGTGGGGTGGAATACATGGTCGGTCAAGGGGCCGTAACCTACGTCGTATCCGTGGTCGTATTCTCCGTGCAGCACGTTCAGAATCCCGTTTGCACGTTCGCTTACGGTGACGATGTCCGCTGTGTGTTGCGGTCGGGCGGATTCGATGATTTCGTGTACGACTTCGATGCCGTATGTGGCGAGTACGTCGGAAATGTCCTTGCAGTCGCCGGGTAGTGTGGTGAGTAGGCAACGCTCTCCGAAGTAGTCGGTGAGGTGCTTCACCAGGGTTCTTCCCGGTAGGTCGATGTCTCCGCAGATCACGATGTCCCTCACTTGGTCTATCCAGGGTTCGAAGGCTTCGAAACTTTTGGAGAGATCACTTGCTGCTCCGTTGGGTACGCTAATAACGTAATGATAGCCTGCTTCTTTGAGTGTAAGCACATCTTTTTCACCTTCGGTGATGATGAGTCGGAGGATGGTTTCCTCGGCTACCTTCAGGGGATTGATGCAGTCGATGTGGTAAGGTGGGCAAGGTGTGGTTGGTGAATCCTGGCTCCAGAATTTGGTATATCCGGCAGCTTTTTCCCTGCCGGTTGTTTCTCTTTCATCTGTGGCCTTGATAGTTGAGGGATCGCACGAGCGATATTTGACATTTATGGGCTGTCCGTTCAGAAAGTTGACGTAGGCTATGCAATGATACATGGTTCCGGTGCTCTTGTTGTCTTCATCCTTGCCGTAGCAGCGATGCATGAGACAGCCGATATGGGCTTCAATAGCCGTTTTCAGTGAGATGCCTTGATCTGCAAGATAGCGTCGGGCAGCGAGTTGATTCTGGTCCTTAGTCTCGGGATCATCTGTCAGAGGCTTGATTTTGGAGAATACTTCGGGAGGTAATTTTTTGTAATCTTCGGGAATCATAGGTACTTCGGATGTGGCTTTTCCACTGCCGTTTCCCGATTCTCTTTCCTGGCGGATATTGCGGGTAGGATAATTTGTACCCATAAATTTATCACCGGCTGTTCCGGTAAATGACGAATTATAGCTCGGTCTTTCTTCCCAGAAGTCTTTGAGCTTTCCTTTGAAGTCGCAACCACTGGAGAAGCAATGAAAAGCTCCTGCCGTTTTGGAAATATAAAGATGTTTTTTGCCGCATTTAGGGCACTCTGTTACGAAGTTCTTTCCTGCATTCTTACGTTCGGGAAAGTCACATAGATAATAAAATGGTTTCATTGGATTTATGAATTATAAATTATGGTTTATGGGAATCTTATACCCATTTGTTGCTTAACACATTCCATGTCGCTTCTGCTGATGGTCTTGATGGTGCATCCTCGGGTATATTTACTGTTCCTTCCATCTCATCGTCGTAGAATCGCATTTCGGATTTGGGATCTGTCCATTCGAATTCGCTGAGAGGATGATTGTTGCGTTGATTACTTCTTATTTCATGAACTGCTTGTTTTCGTTTCTCTCTGTTTGTTCTTGCAGCGTCGTTTAACAGATGTTGTCCGTGGGCTGATTTCAACAGATTGCTCAACCAGCATAGCCGTCCGGTGTGATTGGATTTCATGAATCGTGCTTGCGAAGCAAAATAAGGAATTAGTAGTTCATTGACCAAATAAATGAGATTCTCACATGCGTGTTTGCGTGTGAGTCCTTCGTGCAGTTGGAACCAATTGATGAGTGGCGTTAGTATCTGTGCTTTCTGCGTGGAATCCTTATTGATAAGATGAAAAAACTCTTTAGCGGCAGCTAAAGATTCCGGTGTAACAATATTTTTTTTAGAAGGAAAGTTCTTGGAAGATGGTTCGCTAATAGGCGAAAGTTCTTCGTCAGAAGAACTCCCTTTAGTATATATGTTATTATATATATTATCTACCACAAGAGTTTGCGCAAAAGCTTGTGATAAATTTGGTGATGTACTGGTCGTACTTATAATCTCATTTGTTTCATTTTTAGAATTTGTATGATACCAGAGTGGTGAATAAAATGCTTTAATCTGTTTTGCTTTATCATCTTGAATGAATTCAAATGATTGGCTTCTCTTTATGGCCTCTATGAGTGATTGCGTGGTAGAAAACCTTAATGACATCTTAATATCATAGAAGTTTTCTATCGGATAAACCTTTTCCTCATTCATATAAGCTGTTAGTCCGAGATATAAATCGAGTAATTTGGAGATGGTTGAATCTGTGATTTTTCGACTCCTCCATTGCTTGATTATCTTTTGTAATTCCATAACGGAAATACTCGTTTTAAGTGCTTTCATTGTTTGCTGTTTTTTTAATTTGTGGTGAAGGTACATTAAATGAAAAAATGTATCGTACCGACATGTTGGTACGATAGTCAATATAATTATAGAATTTTAATGATTAAGTTATAGAAAATCATGCTTGAAACAACAGAAGAATCATGTAAAAATAAAAGTTTGGGTGAATATATTAATCAATTCCGAGTCAGTCTTGGTGTAAGTATTGAACAACTTTGCAGTGACTGCCATATCAGTCGTCGCACTTACTACGAGAGTTCGGGCTGGTAAAGATATGAAGTTAAGCTTCTATATTCGTATCTTCAGTGCTTTTCAAGAGTATGCTACAGAGGATGAGTTCGTGGAGATGTGGAGAGAAGTTTCTTCGTTGTTGTTTTGAACTGTAGGAAAAAACATACAGGTAGAATATTTTACTTTTATATTTATGAAGATACTAATTCTTACACAACCTTTGCATACTAATTATGGTGGATTGCTTCAAGCTTACGCTCTACAGCAAATATTGAAGGGCATGGGACATGATGTTGTTACAGATCGACTTGGAGTTGTACAAAAACTGCCTTTGTGGAATAGAGTTTTACGTTTTTTATATCATGCTACTCAATTCTATATTCTAAAGAATTATCGTTATTATCCATATCGTTATTTATTCGTTTCATTTGATAAAGAAAGTAAGGCTAAAAGGAGCATTGCTATTAATACAGAACGTTTTGTTAATATTCATATTGATACAATTGATTTATTTACAAGAAGTAATGAAAATGTAATCAATACAGTGAGACAGTTTGATGCGATAGTAGTGGGTAGTGATCAGGTCTGGAGGGCTGCAATGAGTGATATACCTACCTATTTCTTATCTTTTACTAAGGCTATGAATATGAGGCGTATAGCTTATGCTGCGTCATTTGGTACAGATGATTTGAATGAATATTCAAAAATGGATATGAAAATAGCGTTTGAGTCTATTAAATTATTTGATGCGATTTCTGTTAGAGAAAAGTCTGGTGTACACCTTTGCCGGGATTATTTTAAGATGGATGCAGTTCATGTTTTAGATCCGACGATGCTTTTAAGTAAGGATGATTATTTGAAATTGATAGAAAGCGAGGATAGTCCTTGTTCGACGAATATGCTTCTTACTTATGTGCTAGATCGAACACTGGAAAAAAATGAGATTATAAAAAGAATAGGTGATGTTTTGCACTTAATTCCTTCTGAGAATGGGCCCGTAAAATACTTTTCCAATATAATAGAAAATAATGCATCAGAATGTATTTATCCGTCTGTATCTAAGTGGTTGGCGGGATTTCGTGATGCTCAATTTGTTGTAACAGACTCCTTCCATGGTATGGTGTTTTCTATCATTTTTAATAAACCGTTTGTGGCAATATTGAATTCAGAGAGAGGAGCTTCAAGATTTATTTCATTGTTATCTATATTTCATTTAGAAAATCGCTTGATTTCTACAAGTAAAGAATTGTTAGAGGAGCACTTTATGCCCATAGATTATACTCTGATAAATGAAATCTTGATTGATTGGAAAAAGCAGTCCATTGATTACATAAAGCGATATTTATAGGCGAATATTACATAATGAGTATTAATTACTATATAAAAATTATATAATGCTTTATTCTCCCATTATTTCTATAATTGTGCCTGTTTATAATACAGAGAAATATCTTTCAAAATGTATAGAAAGTATTTTACAACAAACATTTTGTGAATTTGAATTATTGTTAATTGATGATGGAAGTACAGATTTGTCTGGTGATATATGCGATAATTTTACTTCTTTGGATGAGCGTATTATAGTAGTTCATAAGCAAAATGAAGGTGTGAGTGTAGCACGAAATTTAGGCATTGAAAAGGCAAGAGGTGAGTGGGTTTGCTTTGTGGATTCAGATGATTATGTTGATTCTGGTTATTTATTGGGCCTTTATTCTGCAATAGAATCAAATACTGACTTAGTGGTTGAAGGTTATATTGAGGTGGATGAACAAGAAAGGGTGTTGCATAAAGAATTTTATGAATCACGTGTATATGATAACTTCATGTTTGGGAGTATGTTAGTAGAACAACCCTTATATTATCGAGGTGCCCCTTGGGCTAAGCTTTTTCGAAGGAAGAATATTATAGATAATAATATTTTTTTTCATCCTAATATTAAGTTTGGAGAAGATTTATGTTTTCTGTTTGATTATTTATATGTTATAAATTTAGTTTCATTTTTAGATGTTTCTAATTATTTTTATGTACAAAGAGAGGGTTCAGCCACGCACAAGATTTTTAAATTTGATGTAGAATACTCGGGATATAAATATTTAAAGAGAACTATGTTGAGTTTTATTAAAGAATATGGAACTAAGGAGTATGAATTTAATGAATATTTTTCTTGGATTTCTCTTTTTTTATATAGATCAATTATTGCAGTTGAAAATTCTGTGGATTTTACTAGAATAGCTAATGAAGATTGGAATTTCTTTATAAAATATTATGTACCTAAAACTAAAAAGCAACGAATCGATAAAGTTATAATATGCTTCCTTTATCGAAATCCATTTTGTGTGTTATATTTATTGTTTCGGAAGAGTTTGTTTGCTTTTGTGAAAAAGTACTTTTAGTATTTGGTTATTGTTGAATAGTATACATTGTTGAGAAATGAATAAATATGTTTGCTAGCTTTCTACAAAAAGGGATTTTCTTTTTAGGGGGAATATCTGTTTTCTTATATATCGTTTGTCCGGATTATTATTCATATGAATTCTGTCTTGCATCATTTATTCTATTTTTGATGCAAGTATGTATTTTTTTTAGATTAAAGTCAAAGAAATCTTTTTTTGATTTTGATACCATATTTTTACTTGTTTTTGGAATTTCTGCTTACGTATATCCAGTATTTCTTTATAATGATTCGGATCCATTTGTCTATTTTTTTAATTTGCATTTTAATACGGATGATATATCTCGGGCTGTGGTTATTTCTACTATAGCAGCTTCTTTTTATATGCTTGGAGGTTTATCTAAAAATAATATAAGGAAGAAAAAAGGAAATACTGATTCGGTGCTTGGAATGGCTAAATATATTGATACTTATTTTTTGGTAATAATAATTGTTTTCTTAACAATCGCCTTTATTGCTTGTGGAGGTGTTGCATATTATGAAGCTGAATATCAAAAAACAGGTATAGTTGAACCATCAGGAATAATATTTCAATTACAATCTCTATTACAATCTTTTATGATAGCAGTTATAGGTATTGAGTTCTATAATGTGCAAAATTGTGGTTCTCGTATTAATCGCGTATTTGTTTTGGTTTGTTTACTGGTTTCGGGCTTGATGCTTTATTCTGGAAAAAGATCATTTGCAATGCAAATAATGCTACCATTATCTTTCTTGTTTACATATAAATATGTGAAAATAACAAAGATTAGATTTGTTTTTTTAGCGATAGTAGGTTTTGTATTTATGTGGATAATTCAAAAGACAAGATCTGGTATAGAGATAGATGAGCAAACTACTATGAACCTTGCTTCTATTATGAGTGATATTGTAATACCTGCAAGAAATAACTATTTGGTTTTTGATGTTGTTGAAAAATATGGATATACGTTGGGCTATAGTATGTCAGGAGGTATAATTGGTGTTATTCCTTCTTTGGAACGCTTTTTGAATTTCGTGGGAGTAGATTCAACAGGATTGGGGTCAGCTACATTATTCACTAGTTATACTTTTGGTGATAGTCCTCCTTTGGGGTTGGGGACAATGCTGCAGGCGGATGTGTATTTGTCGTTTGGTATATTGGGGATTATAATATTCTTCTTCTTTTTGGGGAGGTCTGTAAATATTGTTTTTTGTAATATTCGAAATCAAAACTACTATTCTTATATAATTTATGCATCCCTGATGGCTCACTCGATTTTTTGGGTAAGAGCAGAGGCTACATTTCCACTGAGGATTATAGTCTGGAGTTTAATTATAGCATATATAAATAGATATTTTACTTTATTTCATGGGAAAAAAAATAATGTTCTTTACTCCTAGCTTGAATATAGGTGGGATAGAACGGGTCTTTATTACATACTCCAATAGCTTGTGTGCTAACTATACTGTATATTATGTATATAGTCATAAATCAGGAGGGCTTTCTTCATTGTTGAATCGAGATGTAAATCAATGTTCTTTAGGGGATATACGGTTGAGGAACTCTTTAGGAGCATTAGTGGGAATTATAAAAAAATATTCACCAGAAATATTGATAACAGGTGGAGAAATTCCGAATAGTTTCTGTTTGTTGGCAGTCTTTCTTTCTGGATTGAAAACTAAGGTGATAATATCACATCATAATTATTTTAATATAGAGCAAAATAAATTACTATCTAAACTATTGATGAAATTCTTGTATAATAGAGCTCATGCTGTAATTTCTGTATCTGATGGTATAACTGATTTTTTAGTTCATAATGGTGTCTGTAGGAATAAAATACTAACAGTCTATAACCCAATTGATCAAGAACAAATATTGTTAAAGAGTAATGAATATATACCGAATGAGATTAAAGGTGAATATGTTATTTCCGTTGGTCGATTAAGTGCTGTAAAAAATTTGACACTTATGATAGATGCTTTTAGTTTAATTTCGAAAGGCAAGAATTTAAAATTATTAATAGTCGGAGATGGAGAATTATATAATGATTTGTGCGAATATATAGAAAACAAAAAACTTTCGACAAAGGTGATTTTATTAGGAGCTATGTCTAATCCTTTTCCTTTAATGAAATATGCAAAGTTAATTCTTTCATCTTCTTTATCAGAGGCTTTACCTACAGTTTTTTTGGAATCTTTTGCTTTAGGAAAAACAGTTGTTGCTACACCTACTATGGGGGCTATTGACTTGTTAAGAGATGGGAAATTGGGTTATATTTCTGATTCCTTAACCGGAGTAGATGACTTTGCTAAAAAAATCAATCAGGCGTATGATAATCCATTAGAACCCAGTGTGCTACTAGGAGAAGCGCAGAAATTTTCTATAGAAAATAAGGTGAAAGAGCTGGAAAGAATATTGGACTGATGACAGAATTAAATTATAAAATCTTGTGTAACTACTTACTAAGATAAAAATTGTGCTTATTGCGAGAAATAGTGTTGTGTTTAATGGCTTATATGATAAATTATGAGAATATTTCATGTTATAGAAAGACTGTTTAAATATGGTGGGGCAAATGTTGCATGTGTTGACTTTGCTACTAGAGAAATGCTTTTCGGTAATGATGTTGCTATTTTCTCTACAAGTTCATCGCATGATGACAATTTGGTAATTCCTTCTCAAATAACAACTTTTATATGTAAACGGATTAATTCTTTTTTCAGATTGAGTTATGTTGAAAATTTGAATGTCGAAATGAAAAAAGCGATTGATGAATTTCATCCGGATATAATTCATGTACATGCATTATGGGATCCATTAATTCATGCTGCAATTAAATACGCCTCGATGAAAAACATTCCGATAGTACACTCTCCGCATGGAATGTTGACGCCATGGGCTTTATCTAATAAAAAAAACAAGAAAAAAATTGCATGGCGATTGTATCAGCATGTTGATTTAAAGAAAGTATCACTATTTCATGTTACTTGTGAAGATGAAAAGCAAGATTTACGTCGTTTGGGCTTCAAGCAACCTGTAGAAATTATTCCATTGGGTATGGATATTCCTTCTGTTGACTTAAAAAACAAGGACGACTTAAAGTTAATTCTTTTTATGTCACGCATTCATCCTAAAAAAGGGCTGTTGAATCTTGTGGAAGCTTGGAATAAGATTCGTAATCCTCAATGGAAAATAATTATTTGTGGACCAGATGATGACTCTCACCAGAAAGTTGTTGAAGATAGAATTAGAACATTAAAGTTGAATTCATTTTTCGAATTTAGAGGTTCTGTAACAGGAAAAGCTAAAGAAGATTTATTGAATAAATGTGGCTTGTTTGTACTTCCTACTTTTAGCGAGAATTTTGGAATTGTAGTTTTGGAGGCTTTAGCGCATGGTATGCCTGTGATAACAACAGTGGGAAGTCCATGGCATAGTATTGAAAAGTATGGAGCTGGTTGGTGGATAGAGATAGGAGTAGAACCATTGTATAAGGCATTGGATGAGTTTATAAAAATGGATTTTCAGGATAGATTAAAAATGGCGTATAGCGCCCAAACATTAGCAAAAGACAAATATTCATGGGATACCATTATTGTGAGTATGTTAGATGTATATAAAAAAGTTATAAGTAAATATCATGGGTAAGATTTTGTTAACTGGTGCCTCTGGTTTTATTGGGGAGAATTTGTTGGAGGATCTTTTGCTTAAACAGCATATTGTTATCAATATTGATAATAACCCTCCCCGTAATGCCTCTCATAAGCAATTTTGGCATAATGTGAATATTAATAATTGTACCAAATTTAAGCAAATTATATCAGATTTTAATCCTGATTATATTATCCATTTAGCGGCTCGTACAGACCTGGAGGGAAGAATACTTGATGATTACTCTGCTAATATTAATGGAGTGGACAACTTGATGCAGATTGTAAAAACACTTCCAAATCTTAAGAAAGTGATAGTAACTTCATCTATGTTAGTTTGTCACACAGGTTATTACCCCAAAGATCAATTTGATTATGCTCCTAATACATTGTATGGGGAGAGTAAGGTTGAAACGGAGAGAATAGTATGGGATAATAAGCCTCAATGTGATTGGGCAATTATTCGCCCTACTTCCATTTGGGGACCATGGTTTGGAGTTCCTTATCGGAATTTTTTTGATATGGTGATATCCCGCAAATATTTCCATATAGGCAGGAAAAGTTGTACTAAAACCTATGGTTATATAGGTAATGCTGTATATCAAATAGAGCAAATTTTGTTTCATGAAACTTTGAATGAGGATCAAAAGGTATTTTATATTGGCGATAATCCTCCAACTAACATCGAGACATGGGCAAATGAGATAGCGGAAGAGTTGAACTATAACATAAAAAGAGTACCATTTTGGATGTTAAAAACCGCTGCTTATTTCGGTGATCTGTTGAAGTTATTTAATATAACTTTCCCTATGACTTCATTCCGGCTTAAAAATATGACAACGGATAATATCATTGATTTATCAGAAACATATAATATAGCTCCCAATCCTCCTTATTCTCGAATTGATGGTATAAAAACCACTTTACAATGGCTTAAAAAATAAATCAGATAATAATTTATGAAAGTCTCTCTTGTTACTGTTACATTTAATAGTGACCAAACTCTTTGTGATACTATTCAGTCGGTGCTTAATCAGACCTATTCAGATATTGAGTATATTATTATTGATGGTCTGTCTAAAGATAATACGGTTGATATTATCCGCAAATGTGAGCCGCAGTTTCAAGGGCGGTTGAAATGGATAAGTGAAAGAGATAATGGTCTTTATGATGCCATGAATAAAGGTATTCGTATGTCGACCGGTGAGATTGTCGGTATTATTAATTCAGATGATTTTTATCATCGGAGAGATATCATTTCAAGGGTTGTAGAGGCTTTTCGAAATGAGAAAACTCAAGCAGTTTATGGAGATGTGCGTTTTGTGAATCCAGATAATCTGGATAAAACTGTACGTTATTATTCGTCTCGGAATTTTTCTCCTAGTCGTTTTCGGTATGGTTTTATGCCTGCTCATCCTACTTTCTTCACTTATCGGAAATATTTCGAAGAATTCGGATATTATAAAACTGATTATCATATAGCAGCGGATTATGAATTGCTGATTCGTTTTCTGTATACACATCAATTGAAGTCAAAATATCTTTCTCTGGATTTTATGAAAATGAGAACAGGTGGTGCAAGTACTGCCTCTATTAAGAGTAATATTTTACTAAATAAGGAAATAGTTCGTGCATGTAGTGAGAATGAGATTTGGACATGCATGCCGTTACTGTTTTTAAAATATTTTATAAAAGTGTTTGAATTGTTTTTAACGAAAGAATAATGAAAAAAGTAGCATTACTAACTGGAATTACCGGTCAGGATGGTTCCTTCCTTGCCGAGTTTTTAATAGAAAAAGGGTATGAAGTTCACGGTGTTCTTCGTCGTTCGTCTTCATTTAATACCGGACGTATCGAACATCTATATCTGGACGAATGGGTACGTGACATGAAGCAACGACGCTTGGTCAATCTTCATTATGGAGATATGACGGATAGCAGTTCTCTTATTCGCATTATTCAGCAGGTGCAACCAGATGAGATTTATAATCTTGCTGCTCAGAGCCATGTGAAAGTATCTTTTGATGTTCCTGAATATACAGCCGAAGCAGATGCAGTTGGAACACTCCGTATGCTTGAGGCGGTTCGTATTCTTGGTTTGGAGAAGAAGACTAAGATTTATCAGGCTTCTACATCGGAACTTTATGGTAAAGTTCAGGAGATTCCCCAGAAAGAAACTACACCTTTCTATCCTCGTAGTCCATACGGTGTAGCAAAACAATATGGTTTTTGGATAACCAAGAATTACCGTGAGAGTTATGATATGTTTGCAGTGAACGGTATTCTTTTTAATCATGAAAGTGAACGCCGTGGGGAGACTTTTGTAACCCGTAAAATTACCCTTGCTGCTGCTCGTATAGCTCAAGGTTTTCAAGATAAGTTATATTTAGGTAATCTGGATGCTCGTCGTGATTGGGGGTATGCTAAAGACTATGTGGAGTGTATGTGGCTTATTCTTCAGCATGATATTCCTGAAGATTTTGTAATTGCTACAGGTGAAATGCATACGGTCCGTGAATTTGCTGCGCTTGCCTTTAAGGAGGTTGGTATTGAACTCCGTTGGGAAGGTGAGGGAGTTAATGAAAAAGGTATTGATTTGGAGACCGGTAAGGTTCTTGTTGAAGTTGACTCTAAATATTTCCGTCCTTGTGAAGTGGAACAGTTGTTGGGTGATCCGACAAAAGCAAAGACTCTGCTTGGTTGGAATCCAACGAAGACCAGTTTTCCTGAATTGGTGAGAATAATGGTGGCACATGATATGCGTTTCGTGAAGAAGCTATATCTCAAATCACAGATAGCGGAATAGATCTTTAAATCTTCCATGAATATACTTATAACAGGGATTCACGGTTTTGTGGGTTCTAATCTTATAGCGGCCTTATGTGAACATCATACTCTTTATGGCCTTGATATCATTTCTCCCGAAAAGAAGGGAGTTGTGAGGACTTTCTCGTGGAAGGATATTGAAACGACTTCTTTCCCTATGCAACGTTTACCTCGTTTTGATGCCATTATCCATCTGGCCGGTAAAGCGCATGATACGAAGAATCAATCTGCTGCGCAGGTCTATTTTGATATCAATACAGGATTGACACGTAAGATTTTTGATTTCTTTTTGGAGTCTGCTGCCCGGAAGTTTATTTTTTTCAGCTCTGTTAAGGCTGCTGCTGACAGTGTAGTGGGGGATGTGCTGAGGGAGAATGTGATACCTACTCCTGTTGGTCCTTATGGTGAGAGTAAGATTGCTGCAGAGGATTATATAAAGGAACATTTTACTTTATCTGATATCTCTTCCATGAATAAAGGGAAAACGTTTTCATTCAAAGAAGAGAATGTGAGACACTCTGATAAACAGGTGCATATACTTCGTCCTTGCATGATTCATGGTCCTGGTAATAAGGGCAATCTGAACTTACTTTATAATGTGGTGAAGAAAGGTATCCCCTGGCCTTTAGGTGATTTTGAGAATAAGCGTTCTTTTACTTCTATAGATAATCTTTGCTATGTGGTGGAAGGTTTATTGACAAAAGATGTAGCGAGTGGAATTTATCACATGGGTGATGATGAAGCCTTGTCTACGAATGAACTGATTGCCCTTATGTGTGAAGCTATGGGTAAGGAGCCTCACATCTGGAAAATGAACAGGAAAATGATGGAGGGTTGCGCAGGACTGGGTACGCTGCTTCATCTGCCTTTGAATACAGAACGGCTGAGAAAGTTGACTGAGAATTACGTAGTGAGTAATGAGAAAATAAAATCTGCCCTTGGTATTGACAGGATGCCTGTTCGTGCGGCGGATGGGATCAGAAAAACGATTAAATCATTTGAAGAATAATCTGAGCGGATAATTATTGACTATAGGATGTATTACGTAATTATTTTGGTTCTGTTGTTCCTGACAGAACTTTTTTATTTTAGGGTAGCTGATAAGTTTAATATCATAGATAAACCCAATGAACGTAGTTCTCATTCACGGATTACTTTGCGTGGTGGTGGAATCATCTTCTATTTCGGAGCTTTGGCCTATTTCCTGACTAATGATTGGGAATATCCCTGGTTTATATTGGCATTAACCCTAATAACATTTATCAGCTTTGTAGATGATATTCGTTCTACTTCTCAAGGATTACGGCTGGTGTTTCACTTTTCTGCCATGGCCTTGATGTTTTATCAATGGGGATTGTTTTCTCTGTCCTGGTGGTGGATCATCATAGCATTGATTGTTTGCACAGGTATCATCAACGCTTATAACTTCATGGATGGCATTAATGGTATTACAGGTGGTTACTCATTGATTATTTTAGGAGCATTGGCTTATATTAATGCAGAAATGGTAACCTTTGTTGAATCGGCTTTGATTTATACGGTGCTTTGTTCTGTGGTGGTGTTCTGCTTTTTTAATTTCCGCAGGAAGGCGAAGTGTTTTGCCGGTGATGTAGGCTCTGTGAGTATCGCTTTCATATTGCTTTTCCTGATAGGGAAGTTGATTTTGAAAACGGAGGATTTCAGTTGGATTATTCTTTTGGCGGTTTACGGAGTTGATAGTGTTTTGACTATTATTCACCGTCTGATGCTCCATGAAAACATAGGTTTACCACATCGGAAACATATGTATCAGTTAATGGCCAATGAGTTGAAAATACCTCATGTTGTGGTTTCGTTGGCTTATATGGTAGTGCAGGCAATAGTGATTATCGGATATATCTATTGCCAGAGTTGGGGATACTTGTATCTTTTATGCGCTATTTTATTGCTTAGCTTCATTTATATATGGTTCATGAGGAAGTATTTTAGATTGCATTTATCTGTTTGAGATAATACTCATACTGGCTCCCGGCAGACAATTATTGTCTTGTCGGGATTTTTTTTGTTCATAATTGAACAGGTAGCATCAGCCGGTGTTCTCCGGTAGATGCTACCCGGGATGAGTAAGCTTTAAAGTTCAAATTTCACTGCCGCCCAACGGTTTTTCTCCTGATGGTGTACAAAGTGTAATCCGTTACGTTCGGCCTCTGCCTGGATCAGAGGAATGTCATCCACATAGAATCCACTCATAAAGAGTTGGGAACCCTTGTGCATGCAACGCACATACTGTTTCATGTCATTCAGCAGAATGTTCCGGTTGATGTTGGCGATGACTACGTCAAACGGACCTTTATCTTCCAGTGAAGAGGCGTCTCCCTGGAATACGGAAATATTGTCTACGTGGTTCAATTCGATGTTTTCAAGTGAGTTACGAACGCACCATTCATCAATATCAATGGCAGTACAAGGTTCTGCACCACGCATGCGAGCAAGAATGGCAAGGATAGAAGTGCCACAACCCATATCGAGAAGGGACTTGCCTTGCAGGTCGCTGTCCAGTAGTTCACCGATAATGAGGCTGGTGGTTTCGTGATGTCCTGTACCGAAAGCCATTTGTGGATTGATGACAATGTCATACTCTGTTTGGGGAACATCGTGATGGAAGGTGCTGTGGATGACACAGCGGTCACCAATCACAATCGGTTGGAAGAAGTTCTTTTCCCATTCCTCATTCCAGTCTTTATCTTCGGCTTCTGTAAAAGTATATTCGATTTGTGTGTCCGGTAGGGGGAACTCTTCAATAGTTGCTTTTACAGTTGCTTCATCATACAAATCTTTTTGTATATAGGCGGCGATACCATCTTCTTGCTCAACAAAACTCTCAAAACCTGCATCACCCAAGATAGCGGAAAGCACATCGTTTACTACTTCTGTACAAGGGGAAGTGCGGAAAATAAATTCTAAATATTTCATTGGAATATAATTTATTGTTAAATGCAAAGCGATTGTTAGCGAAGCGAACCAGTTTCTTTGTATATTTGTTTATTAGCTGCAAAGATAATGCAAATCGAATGCAGAACTTTCATGCTTGCATGAAAAAGTTATGCTGAGAGGCAGTTTATCTTCTATAAAGATAGGGCATTTAGGGAAATCCCTATAATCATTTGGGGAAATTCTCCTGTATACGGTAAAATCCGTCGTTATCTTTGTGACGTGATAAAATGGATTAATGTAAAACCTATAAACCACACCCATATGAAAAAGATTGTTTTTTTATCGCTTTTTGCCTTGTGCCTTCCTTGGATGGTTGCGGCGCAGAGCATAGATGACGACCTTTACTACATTCCTTCTAAGGATAAGAAGGAAAAGAAGCAGGAGAAGAAAGTAACAAGCTCTGCTCCGGCTGAAGAAATTGTAGTAAAGTCGAATGCACCGACTACGGTTTATACGTCGCCGGGTAATACTACTGTTGTAGTGCAGGATCGTAAAGGGAATACACGTGATGTAGATGAGTATAACCGTCGTTATGATTCCCGTGAGAATGACTTCGTTATGGAAGACGATACCTTATATATTAAGGAAAAAGCAGTGCCCGATCCGGACGGTGAATGGGTAAATGGCTTCGACGGTTCGGAAGATGATTATGAATATGCTATGCGTATCGTACGTTTCCGCAATCCGCGTTATGCCGTGAGCATCAGTAGTCCGTATTATTGGGATATCGTTTACGGTCTGAATTCATGGGACTGGAACGTTTATACCGACGGAATGTATGCGTATGCTTTCCCGACTTTCTCTAACCGCTTATGGTGGGATTGGCGTTATAACTCCTACGGATGGGGAGGCTATCCTTATTACGGTTGGGGTGGATACTCACCTTATTACAGCTACGGTGGCTGGTCCTATGGCTGGGGCGGCTTCTACGGTGGCTGGAGTTGGGGATGGGGACACCATCACCATCATTATTATCCTGGCGGTGGCTGGTATCCCGGTGGCGGTGGACACTGGGGAGGTAACCATTGGGGAAGCCGTGACACATATACGAACAGACGCTATAACGGAACACGTAGTACAACGACTGCACGGCGTACTGACGGAACCAGCAGAGTGACAGGTACGACCAGACGAAGCACGAGTGGGCAAGTAAGACGTGGAGAAAGTGGAACTACCCGTCGGGTAGTGGGAACCCGTTCTTCCGGTGAACGTCCGGGAATGTCAACCCGCACGGATGCAGCTTCGTCAAGACGTTCTACCTATACGCGTCCAAGTAGTACACGTAGCAGCTCTTCTTATAATAGCAACGTAGGAAATGTGCGTAGTGGCAGTACAGTTCGTGGCACTTCAACGAGATCATCTTCGGGGAGTAGCGGCACCGTAAGAAGTACTTCAACGCGTAGTAGTAGCACTTCTACCTATAACCGTGGTAGTTCGACTGCTCCGCGCAGCTACTCTAATGATAATAACCGTTCTTCTAACAGTAGTTCACGGTCTTATAGTGCTCCTTCCACCCGCTCTTCTTCCAGCAGTAGTTATTCATCAGGAAGCAGTTCTCGTTCCAGTGGCAGCAGCTATTCCAGTGGCGGTGGAGGTTCCACACGTTCCAGTGGCGGCGGTGGCGGTGGCTCAAGCAGAAGAAGATAAAAGTTAAGTGTTTCACACAAAAATGAATGAATTATGAGAAAGATAATGATTCTAACAGCCCTTGCTATGTTCGTTTCAGTAGGTGCAGGGGCACAGACGGTATACGATGCTACGAATATAGCCAGTAAAGATCTAAGTGGTACTGCTCGTTTCGTAGGTATGGGAGGCGCAATGGGAGCGTTAGGGGGTGATATTTCTACTATCGGTACGAACCCTGCGGGTATTGGTATCTATCGTAGTAACGATATAGTAGCATCTTTCGGTTATTCGATGACAGATGTCGAAAGCAAATATGGCGGACAGACATTTAATATGGGAAAAAACCGTTGGAATTTTGATAATGCAGGTGTTGTGTTCTCTACCAAGGTTGGTAATGTTACGTCGTTACGCTATGTCAACTTTGCCTTTAATTATCAGAGAGTAAAATCTTTCAACCGGAACATGACTATGGCAGGAGACTTGAATGGTTATTCGCAGACCTATCAGATGGCAGCTATGTCCGATAGGATTACACCGGAAATATGGAAGAGTAGCAATCCTTTTAATGCAAATGATATCGGATGGCTTTCCGCACTGGGATGGGAGGGACACCTGATAAATCCTTCAATAACTACTGATAAGACACCTTATCCTATGAAGGATGCGGATGGTCACCCAGTTGTTGATGAAAATGGCAAACCATTATATGAGGATTATAATTTTTATACAAGCATTTTAGGAGACGGTGACTATCCTTATTTACGTGAATTCCGTTCTCGGGAAAGTGGAGGAGTAAATCAATTTGATTTCAATGTCTCTTTCAACTTTAATGATCGTTTCTATCTTGGCTTAACGATAGGAGCTTATGATGTAGACTATAATAAGTATACATTGTATGATGAAGATTTCCGTACAGAAACAGGGGAAGCTACAGGTTCCGGATATATTTTGGAAAGTTTCAATAAAGTAAGTGGTGCCGGCTTTGACTTTAAACTTGGTGCTATTCTTCGTCCGTTTGAGGATTCACCTTTACGTCTCGGATTTGCCATACATACTCCGACTTTCTATAATTTGACATGGTCTACTTCAGCTCGTCTTGTTTCCGATCTCTATCAGGGAGATAAGGTTGTATCTACAACGGTGGATAGTTTTGATTATTTGAATAATGGAGATTTGAAACAAGAATATCAGATGAACACTCCATGGACTTATAATCTGAGCTTGGGATATACAGTAGGAACTCAATTGGCTTTAGGTGCTGAATATGAGTATAAAGACTACTCGACAACTAAGTTCTATTATTCTGATGGCGATAAGATGGAATGGCAAAGTAATGAGTCTAAACTCTGTTTGAAGGGCGTCAATACTTTCCGTATTGGTGCTGAATATAAAGTAATTCCACAGTTTGCTTTGCGTGCCGGATATAATTATAGTAGCTCTGCTTTCAAGAAGGATGCCATTAAGGCATTGCCTATAGAGTCCATTAATACTGATACGGATTATGCCAATCTTAAGTCATTGAGTAATTACACACTGGGTATCGGTTACAGAGGCTCTGCATTTTATGCCGATTTAGCTTACAAATATTCAGTACAGAAAGGTGATTTTTATCCTTTCGATTCTTCTCAGGATGGCGAAGTAGGACTTACAGCTGCCAAGTTGACTAATACTCGCAGCCAAGTGATATTAACCTTAGGTATGCGTTTCTAAAAGAATAACAATATAAGCAAATAACCTTTCATTGCAAATACCTTGTGTATTAAATTCGAGTCCCCGGAGAGATAGCAGTACTCCGGGGACTTTTGTTTTCTAATTTCTTAATACTCTATTTTATCTTCTTTCTCAGCCCATGCTTCGAAAGCTTTGATGGCTTCGTTGTGTAGCAATACTTCTGAAGGTAGTTTGCGATCGGCAGGTTTTAAAGCGATTTCATCATATATGAAAGAGTCGTCGAAACCTATATTTTTGGCGTCAGTCTTGTTGTTTCCATAATACATTTTGTCCAGTCGGGCCCAATAGATAGCACCGAGGCACATGGGGCAGGGTTCACAAGAGGTATAGATTTCGCAACCACTGAGGTTGAAAGTTCCTAATTTGGTGGCTGCTGCACGAATGGCACTGACTTCGGCATGCGCTGTCGGGTCACATGAGGATGTCACACGATTCGTACCGGTAGCTATGATTTCTCCATCTTTGGCAATGACGGCACCAAATGGGCCGCCACCGTTAGCGACATTCTCCGTGGAGAGCTCAATCGCTTTTCTCATAAGTTCTTCTTTGGTCATAATAAAAATGATTATTTTTAGAGTTACTGACAAAGATAACAATGTTTTCTGTATTTACCAATACCAACCTATGCCTATAGAAGCCGGATAGAGCTCGGGTCCTTTATTCTTTTCAAACAAAGAAGTGAGAGCGAAACGGGCATTGAACCCCAAGCAACCGTAACCAGCCTGTAGCAGCAGATTCATGCCAAGCGGATGGGTATTCAGCTTGCTACTCAAAGTATGTTTCTTATCATCATATTTGGCTCTGGATTTAACCCCTACACGCCATTCCACTTCCGGACCAGCGGCAATGAAAGCACGGCGACTGCCGAATTTGGTTTGCCATTCCAGACTGACAGGCAGACGGAAAGCCCAATAGCGTAGCCAACTCTTTTGATAATCCACATCTTCGGCTTGCCGGCAAACGGTGATGCCGTCTACTTTCTCAAAGCCGTAATTGTCATCCAGTTTATAGACGATACGTGCTAAACCGAGAGTGGTGGTTAATCCCCAATGATTGTTACGGGTTATGGCAACTCCGGTATTAAACAGATTGATACCCCATTCCCAGGATTTCGAGCCAAGTTGAGGTATTTTGGCAGAGTACTGAAATGTATTGCTTGCCAGTTTGTTAAAGCCGAAATAGATGGCGGGGTAGTGAGGATCAAAGCGGTAATAGCCTTTTTTCTTCTTCACGAAAGGCACGGAAACCGTTGTGGTTCGTTCAATGCTGCGGCCGTCCAGATATACACCTTCAAATACCTGGGTGTTTTCGATGGTGTCATTGTCTGCTTTCGCCTCATACATTTTCACTTTGATTTTGCCATCATGTTCTTTAATGATGATCTTCCGTCCGTTGAGATAGAGAGTTGTATCTTGCGGGATGCTTTCTTGTGCCACGACTGTCATGGAAGTCATGATAAGGAATAAAAAGAAAATTCGTTTCATAAGTTTTATTATTTGTGATTTATAAATTTCAGAATTAGTCTTTGCTGAATATCAGTGTGACAAGGTCGTCACTGTCTATTTCGCCTTCGATATAGATAAGTGTGGCTTCTCCTTTCTTGCCGAGCCGGAACAGTATGAAGCGGTTTATTTTATCTTTTACCGGAGGCAACTGGTAGTATCCCGATTGAATACGTCCGTCTGTCACCACTTCTTTTATTTTTCTGGCATGTTCCCGGTCGGATTCCAGACACCGGTAGATATCCGGTAATGCTTTTTCTGCCTTTGTCAGTTTCAGGCTTTGGTAATGGGTGATGTCCCAATTCTTGGATAACATCTTGGACAGTTCCACGTAAGTGGCTCCTTTCTCATTGCCGTATTTCTGAAATACGGATGCTATTTGCAGTCCTTTCTGGGCATACATGCCGGTACTGAACAAGAGCAGCAGGCAGCATAGCAGGGTATGAGTGAACTTTTTCATAATTGTATCTATTAGTTCTTTTTATTATTCAAACATCAGATCAAGCACTTCATCTTCCGTAGTTCGCATATCTCGGAAGGCAGCAAGGGCTTGTTCATGCACTAGGTTTGCATCGGTGTATTGCTTACCGTCGATAATGACGTAATTTTCCGGAGTGGGGTGAAGGTATCGCTGCGTACCGGCAATGCCGATCACTAATAAAATTCCGGCTGCTATTCCTCCTGCCGTGTAAATAAAGCGACGGCGGAAGGAAGGCTTTTTAACAGGAGCATTTTCTTGCCGGAATGCTTTTGCTTCCTGATCTAGGCAGACAAACAAGGGACGATATACTTGTAACGATTCCGGTACATTTTCTTGCGTGAAGAAACTGCGTAATTCGCGTTCTTCCTCACATGAGGTCTGTCCTTCGAAATAGCGGTCTATTAATTCTTCTATCTTCATGCTTGTTTCCTCCTTATTTTTTCTTGTACGGTTTGCAGGTAAATTTCTCTCACTTTCTTTCGCGCTCTCGACAGGTTACTTCGGATAGCTTCCGGATTACAGCCTGTGATGTCGGCAATCTCTTCCGTTTCGTACTCCTCGATGTCTTTCATCCGCATGATGGTGCGCTGCAAGGTAGGCAATGAATTAATAATTTCATGCATCAGACGGATTTCGTCTTTTATCTCAAGCAACCGTTCCGGTGTTCCACCGGGAGTGGCATCCTGTACATACTCTAACGGTACGCTGGCGGTATGTCTGGTGCGCCACATATCCATGCAGAGATTATGTGTCATGGTCATGGCGAATGCTTCAATGTTGCGGTACTGTTCCAGTTCAAGCCTTTTGTTCCATAGCTTGAGCAGGACTTCCTGTACGGCATCTTCTGCGTCGTCCGGACTTTCGGTCAACTTCCGCGCATAATTCAATAGCTTATTGCGGAGGGGTAGAACGGATATTTTAAATTGTTTGAGTTCCATTTACATTACTAAGACGAACGTGTAAAGCGAACGTGACATCAAAAATAAAAAAAAAGTGTTGCACAAAGCAATTTTTTGTTTTGCTTTGGCAACACTTACCATTTGGGGAGAATATGAACTACTTGAGTGGTTCCATATCACTTCATGCAATTATAAGGTCAACCGGACAGAGACTATGCTGTTACCGGACAACAGTACATATACACCCTCACCGGATTCCAGCATCTCAGTACTGATAACTTCCATATTTTTATTTTCATTTGTTTCAACGGCACTTGCACGCTTCATTCCTGCCAACGGTATTTCTATACACTGGGTGGCTCCAGTGAAATTCAGCAATACAACCGTTACTTCATTTCCTGCCTCATTGATGTAGGCTGTGGCACATACCCCTGTATTATTCGAGACAGCTTTAATGCGGGTAGTACCTGTGGCGTACTGCGCGTAATGGGCCATGATGTAACCATTCTTAGCAATTTCACCTTCACCCACCGGGCTGCGCTTGTCATTATCGCCCATCAATCCATAGAAGCGCTTTAAATACCAGTATACGTATGCACTGCAATAGCCCTCCATACACATGTGGATTTCTTTGCCAAGATGGTTGAGGCAGTATTGCCACTTTTGGAATTCCCATGCTGACGGATCATCTGATTTTTCTCCGTCATTAAAGAGATGTTCCGTCATCCACCAGGTCTTCCCTTGGATGCGAGGATAGAGACCGCAGATGTAATCGTGACGATTTTTGACGTATCCATTATCCAGGTCTGTAAAACCTTGATAAAGGTGTCCTGCAATAATATCGGTCTGTGCAAATGCTCCGGCATCGTTGATTATCGGATCCGTGTATTCGGGCGGTGTACCGCATGCTTCGGGAGACATCAGTCTGACTCCGGTTTCACGGATTTTGGCACCGTATTGCTTCACAAAATCTACCACTTCCTGAGGAGTCCAGTAAGTAAAGTCCATATCCGGTTCGTTCTGAACAGATATGGCATAAAGATCTACTCCATTCTGTTTCATGAAATTGATATAACGGATAAGATGATCGGCGTATGCTCCATAGTTTTCTTTTTTGAGATGTTTTACTTCTTTGCCGTTCACCTTGATTTGCTCGGAGAGAGCATCTGTACAGTCCCACGGACATGCAAAAACTATTGCTCCATTGGCCTGTGCCGCTTTAGCCGCTTCTACATCAGCATTCCAATCAGATTCGTTGGGATAAACCATCAGGCGAAGGATGGAGTAGCCCAATCCGCCCTCACCATACATTTGGTCTAATTGTCGGGCAGAAATGAGGTTTCCGCCACACCAAATTTTAGGATTGTACATTCCACCGAATCCTGCTATCGGCTGATATTTTACTGTAGGGTCAATATTAAGTGTAACAGACTTGAACGCCGGTTCTTGTTCTATCAATAAATCAGTAGTCTGCTTGTTGGTTAGGTCAGTAATGTGAATAGTCTGTGTACGTTGTTTCATTGAAGCGTTAGCATTGCAAACCACTTGAATTTTTGTGTACTGCTTTTCTCCATCACTGCTTCCACCTGACATCGGAGTTATACTTTTTACAATATCTCCCTGTTCGAAGGTTATCTCCCAGGAGGTTTTTGCCCATTCTATAACGACCTCTGTCTGGTTTTCACCGGCACTCACTGTAATTGACTTTTTTAGGAAGAGCGCATATGCGCCCTTCCCGTTATCATCAGTCTCCGCATTATTATTATCAGAGCATGCCCAACATGACATTCCCATCAGAAAAATGCATAGATTTCTAATAAATAGTTTCATTATACTTCGGGTTATTTCAATCCTTCAACTATTCCTTCATACATTCCATTTCGATTGTATCCCGAAGTCCAAGGGCAAATTTTGTTACCGGTACTAGTTTCGGTCATACTTGAAATGGATATGCCATATTGCTTGTCCGATGCGATAGTTTTCCGATATTCTTTCATGATGAAAGCTATGTAGTTGGCTGCGGCACTCCGTTCATCGGCGGTCAGTTTACTGGTCTGGATGAACTTACCCTCTGTATCTTCCACCATCATGCTGAGGTCGGATACACGTATCAGTTTACCGGTCTGTGCCAGCTTGTCGAACAATTCGGAAATCATCTCTTCATTGGCTTTCTGAGAAGTGGCATCTTTGGAATAAACCGCATGAAGAAGGATGTTGTATCCGTCAATACGGGTTACATCATCTGCTTCCCAGGATTTTACCAATGCGATCAATTCATCGGCTTTCTGTCCCATCTCATCAGATTGATTGAAAGTATTGCTAACGAAGAGGTTGAGATCAATTTTTGCTGTGTCACGTGCTTGTTTTACGGCTGTACGTGCATATTCTACTTCGCCCAAATATTCACCCCAGTTGAAGGTGTTGGCATCCATGGTTTTGTCAAGTGGTTCGCCTACAATATTCCATACTTTTACAGATTCACCACCGGCATTTACTATACCACCGATCCATTTATTCATCTCTTCAGTGAAGATATTCTTTTTCTCTTCCGGAGTTTTCTCGATGATGGTATCATCGGCCTTCCAGTGGAGGTTGATATTATCGATGTAAGCATGCCACTCACCCGAGCCTGAACCTACGGCCAGCTCTATCTCGGTCAGATCTTTCATGGAATTGGGTATAGCGATTTTTCCCTTACCTGTTTCTTCACCTTCTTTCAGGAATGTGATATAAATCTTGTCTCGTCCCCATTTGTTAGCTTCACAACCGAAGTTGAACGGTCCTTGGCCGCAGTTGAATTCTTGTCCATTAATCACTACCCGCATGCCGTCGCCCCAGCCACCTTTACCATCTATCAGGTACATGTCGAGAGAAAGACCTATGTAGTCACCTAACGTTCTTCCGTTTTGCAATTTTACTGTGAATTTAGGATAAGATCTATTGCAAGGGGTAGCAGCTGTACCTACGTGTAATACTTTACCACTGCCTTCAGGATCATTTTCTACAACGGAAGAGTTTCCGTTAGTCATCGGATAAGACGTTCCAAGTTCATCTTTTTCAAAGTCAATTTTAGTAACACCTGTTCCGGGAAGCTCATAATTCATCACGATGTTATCGAGAAAATATTGTGCTCCTCCAGAAGCGGAACCAACGGCAAGCTCAAATTCAGTAAGTCCTTTCATTTCATCCGGCAATATGAAGCCTGGAGCTGTAGCGCTATTTAAGCTGATGACCGCTCCACGATTCCAAGTGTTGGGATTACAACCAAAAGTTTTAGCATTCATACCAACGTTGAACTCTTTTCCATTAATAAAGACTCTCATACCTGCTCCATATATACCGTCTTCGTTTACAATACGCATATCAATGGTCAGATTGACGTAATCGCCCAGTTTTCGACCTTCCGGTAACTTGACGTTGAACTTAGGATGTGAATAGGCAGCTTTGTTATCGTCGGTACCTACATGCAGTGCTTTACCACTCTTCCCATCCGGGTCGTTTTCTACCACAGCCTGACTTCCTCCGGTCATACCGTAAGCTTTGCCTAGTTCATCATTCTCGAAGTCACAAATCACAGTTTTACCTTTCTCGGGTACGAAGGGAATAATGATGGGCTGTATCAGTTCATTATAATAAGCGGTGCGTTGTCCCTGATTGGAACAGAGCGTACCACCATAAAGCGTTATGTCCGTTCCTTTGACAGCATCAGCTACTAATTGCATTCCGCCAAAATCGAAGGAACCATCCTCTTTCAATGAATTGACGGGAGTGATAGAACCGCCAATATCTATGCCATCAAAATTGCTAAGTATGGTGCTGTAAGCAATGTCTTTCTTTAAAAAGTCTGTTGAAGACAAGTTTGCCGTAAACTTGAACGGAGAACTGGCATCGCGGGTAATGTACGATTTCAGCAAATCAAAGCTGGCCAGGTATTCGCTATTGGCCACTTCTTCAGGCTTTTCTACCTGAAGGTTGCAGTCATACTTATCGGTGCATGCCATAACCGTTGCACACATCATGGCAATACCGATTATCTTATGATTAAAGTATTTCATGTTTTCTTTGTTTAAACGTTTATACCAGATAATACTATCTTATTTCTATTTCGAATGACTTGCCACCTTGTACGGCACGACTGCTTAACACCAACGTATCTTTGGTGGCGTACTGCATGTTTTTGGTTTTAAAGTCAATTGTATAGTCCAGATAGATAGCATTACGATCTTTACCGCCAAGGCTGTTCTTTTCGCCCTTCTTCACAAATTTACCGGTACCGGAAATGATAAGATCATCGGAAGTACTACCTACTGTGCAATTACCATCTTCGGTAAAAGTCAAGCTGAGGTTGTAATTGAAAAGATTACCTTGTGCATCCTTGGTTGATAAGGATAGAATATTGTCTTTCAGGCTTTCAGTTGTAATATTTACTTTCTCATCCTTCTCTACATATTGCTGATGGCGTACCAATTGCGAAGAAACGCCGTTTATCACAGCTTGATCCACTCCACGACGCAGGTACTCACCATGCCAGGGATTGACATACTTTACAGCATAAAGTACAAAATTCTTGGGTTGTACACTCCAGTCGCCACTATTTGTCAACATGGGGTTTGTTACGACTGCCTTACCCTGAAGGATGGAGTCTGCACCCTGTACGCCTGTCATCTTCAGAGGAATCACGTAATAATTATCAAGAGTCTTTTTATCGGCAAAGAATGCATCGGTAAACTGTACCTCCACACCACCTATAACTTCACCCTTGGGAATATTGATCTGGTTGGCGGCCAGGGTGTAGTAGGAGGTGGGCATAGGGGTAACAGGAGTGTTACTTCCTTTGAAATAGAGGTTTTCGCAAAGCGATTCATCTACCTGAGTATCAATAATTACATTCTTGCGGTTGGTATAACCACCACCCCAAGCTGCTTTAATGGATACTTTGTGCTGATTATCCAAAGAGTTATCGAGGAATTCGTCTTCTCCCAATTCAATGGTACGCAAACCATATTGATTGGCAAAATATACAGTTTGATAATCGAAGTCGGAGAATTCATTGTCAGAGCTTTCGCACGCGGTGAAAGACAAGAGTAATGAAGCCAGTCCGATATATGCTAATTTCTTTTTCATATCATGCTATTTTATTAATAGTGTTCACAATTTTGTTTATTTCCATCCTTTATTCTGGATGAGGTTGCTGTACTTCAGTATCTCAGAGTTGGGGATAGGGCAACAGTACATATAATCTTCATACGAACGTTCTTCTACGGTTATCTTCTGATAGCTGTTACCATTCCAGCTAATGCCATATACCGGTTCGTTCAGGTCGGCTTTCCAGCGACGGAGATCCCAAAAACGGAATCCTTCGAAGCAGAGTTCCAATCGACGTTCGTTGCGGATCAGTTCGCGCATTTTGTCTTTGCTGGCAGCGCATGCTTCCAGATAGGCATCATTGGTACCACCTATGCCGGCACGTTTCCGGATGGCTTTGATTACATCGTAAGCGGAGTAATCTCTGCCGTTGGCGTTTTTCGGTCCCCAAGCTTCATTGGCTGCCTCAGCATAATTCAGGTACATTTCAGTATAACGGATACGGGGTGTGTAATGCGGCTGTTTGGAAATGGATGCCGGATTACAGTTCACATCCATGCGCAAGCGTTTTCTCATGTAATAGCCTGTTCGGGTCGAGCGGTTTTCGGTCACGTTAACACCGTCTTGATTTCCCTCATTGATGTTGATTGTTATACTCTTCTCACTGATTGTACTTCCATTGTAAAAGATGTATTTGCCCAAGCGGGGATCGCGTCCAGCATAAGGATTGTTGGCATCGTATCCGCTGGCTGCGTCATTGATGGGGTATCCATTGGCCATAGGGAATATATCGACCAGATTCTGTGACGGATTCATATAACCATTACCGTACAAACTTGGTGGGAAATTTTGTGATTCCTGGTCGTTATCACCACTTCCTTTGTTTCCTCTCCATAAGATTTCATTTGGATTGGCACCATCCTTAATTGTATTTATAATAGTAGGTGAGTAATATTCCACTCCGTCGGATGCTAATCCTGATAGACCTCCTTTATAGTCTATTACAGCAGCTGCGGCATTAGCGGCATCCGCCCATGTGGCAGCGTTGGAAGCATCTTCAAAGAAGGGACTGGCAGCCAGTACGGCTGTGCGTGTACGGAAGGCACGGGCTATGATTCCGTTATACAACTGACGTGCTTTGGCACCCATAACGGTGTTGTATTTACCGACGTCTTGTGTGAGACTCTGGAAATCTGCAGGAACGCTTCCTGAAACATCTTCATACTCATAAGGAAGTCTTTTCTCTGCTTCGGAAAGATCATTGTAGATTTGTTCTACACAAGCCTGAAACGAAGCACGCGGTTGATTGAAATCCGACTCTATTGTCTGAGGTTCTGTAAATATGGGTACACCGAGCAGTTCGCCATTTGCACCAAAACCGGCATGGGCACGAAGCAGATAAAAATAGAACATCCCACGGAGTCCGTAAGCTTCACCAGTGAGGCGTTGCGCAAACAATTTGTTCAGTTCTTCATCATCCGACCATTTTACGCCTCCCACATGCTCCAGGAAGAGGTTGATGTATTGAATGGCACCGTAGGAATTGGTCCACTGATTCTGTGGATTATATGAACTTGTAGTCCAGGCACCGGTGGCCATTTGCAGATACACATTACTTGGCTGGTTGGTTACGGCGTCATCCGTGCCATACTCGCTGTTATCGTAATAGCCCGGAATCAGACTGTATACATTGTGCAATATTCCCCGTGCGTATTCCGCATCGTTGTACATGTTTTCCACGCCTTGGAAGTTTTCGATGGCTGGTGAAAACAAATCATCACAACCGGTGAGCATCAGGGCACCTATTATAAAAGGTATAATTTTCTTTTTCATAATCTTCTTCTTTATTAATCAATAAAATCAGAATGCAGCCTTGAAACCTGCATAGAAGTTACGGCATTGAGGGGAACCGGTACTCAGCTCCATATGCTTCCGCTCTTTAGAGATGGTAAGCAGATTGCTACCTCCGCAATAAACACTTAAACCACGAACAAACGTTCCTTTGAAAGTATTTTCAGGGAAGTCATACGTCAACTGCACCTGGTTCAGGCGGAAATAGTTACGCTTATACATCCAGAAAGTGGAATTGCGGTAGTTATTGTCACCATTGGTGGTGGTCAGGCGTGGGTAGGTGGCCACATCCTTTGTATCTTCGGTCCAACGTCCCCATACCACTTCTGAGAATTTGCTCGTACCGCGGTTCCAGTAGTAGGAACTGCTTTTAAAGTCTACAGAACCGGTCTGACCTGATCCCATGGCAAATAGCGAGAAATTTTTCCACTTCACAGTTAAGTTCAATCCGAAGGAGAAAGGAGGAGCTGACCAACCGTTCTTTCCTAATTCAATCTGGTCCTTGCTGTCGATTACACCATCCTCGTTAATATCTTTGTACTTCAGGTCACCGGGCTTTACCGTACCAAATGTTTGACGGGCATGATTGTCTATGTCAGTCTGATCCTGGAAGAAACCTTCGCATACATAACCGTAGGAAGCATCGAGTGCACGACCTTTGCGATACTGGTAATCTTCGTCGTAAAGTTCGTCACGTTTCAGAGCTTCAGAGGAGTATACCATACCATTGAAACCGAGTGTTACGTCAAAGTCGCCGAATTTCTTGTTGGCACTCAGCGAGAAGTCAAAACCACTGCGTCTGTCCTCGTTATAATTGATCCAGGGCATGAAAGTGGAATTGCTGCTTAAAGCAAAATAGGAAGGATAGATAGAAGATGAACCTTGGGTGAGCAAGCCTTTCGTATCTTGTCTGAAGTAATTCGCATTTATTTTCAGCAGACGGTTGAACAGTGTGGCATCAATGCCGGCACGGAACTCTTCACGTGTGATGAAACCCAGATTGGGGTTATCACCGCGTTTGGAAGCCGGAGTCCATCCGCCGGCTGTTCCATCATGCCATTGTACATAGAAGCCCTCGTTTGTTCTTTTGGAGAAAGTGCCTTTATACAGATAATAGTCGGTGATATCGAGATCCTGATGCAGGTTGGCATAAGAAGCTGTGATTTTCAGATCGTCTATAAACTTTACATTCTCCATGAACTTCTCTTTGCTGATCCTCCAGCCCAAAGTGACTGACGGAGAGAAAGCGTTACGCTTGCCTTCGGGTAATTTGGCCGAATGGATCACGGCACCACTGAAATCGGCATAATACTTATGATTGTAATTGTAGGATGCCCGTAAGCCTAAGTTCACATTACTGGTACGGTGATAATCACTGCTTTCATGGTTTTCGTCAGCAGAATTCTGCGTTTGATAACCCCAACCTATGAATGTGGCTGCTACGTTGTGGTATTTTGCGAAAGTGCGGGCATAGTCAAACTGTGCACTGAACGTCATGGTCTGATCGTAAGTGGACTTGCCGACATATTCATTGCGATCTTTTTTGTCTTCATTGTGCTTCTTCAAGGCAATAATCATATCTTTGCCATTCACCTGAGACCATGTAGGTTCATAAACAGCATAGGTCTCGCTGAAAGCTTCCGAATAGTAAGAAGTATAGTCTACACTATAAGAAGTCTTAAACGTCAAGCCTTTCAAGAATGAACCCAGATCGGCGGCAAGGCTGACATCGAACATAAACATACGTGCCTTTTCCTTAACATATCCGGCAGCCAGAAGATCAGCAAAAGGATTGGTCATGTCGGAAGAAGTTCCTCCAAGCAGATATTTGCCGTCAATCAGGTGATTACTGTTGGTAATATATTCCTGTATTTGAGCGACGCTGGTATCCATCATGTCGATGGGTAATAACGGCGCAAACCAGTTGGGACGCAAGGTGGATGCGGTTCCCCAAAAGTTTCCGCGACCTGCATACTGATTGGTAAAGACAACTGCCGCATTGGTAGTAGCCTTTAGCCATGAGGCAAGTGTCATGTCTACGTTACCGCGTACATTGAAACGCATATTGTAGGCATTCTTTGATTCACCATATTTCAGCAAGTCGTTACTATAATCCATACCGAAATTCAGGTAATAGTGTGTGCGATCATTACCTCCATATACTTCACCTGTCACATCTGCATTATAATATGCTTTTTTCAGATAGTCCGAACTATAGAAATCAATATTCGGATAACGATAAGGATTGGTTCCCATGGCAGTGTTGTAGATATCTGATGCGCTGTATTTGGGGGATAACCCGTCATTACGGCAAGCTTCATTGTAAAGGGTCATGTAGCAGTCTGAATCCAAATATTTTGGATAAGATTTGGGAACATTTATGCCTGCATTGCCTCGTACGTCGATGCGCATCGGTTCATTTTTACCGCGTTTGGTAGTGATCAGGATAACACCCTTTGCCGCACGGCTACCATAAAGTACCACGGCAGCGGCATCTTTCATTACCGAAACACTCTCTATTTCCGAAGCGCGTACATTACTTGCACTGCGGGGTACTCCATCCACCAGGACAAGTGCTTCTTGCCCCCATACGTTGCCGGTGTATCCACCTATCAGACTTTCCAGTCCAACTAAGCTACTGGAACTATTTACTTTTTTGGTCAGTTCGGACGTGTTGACCGTAGAAATGGCATGTGTCAAGTCTTCCTGGGCAACCGTACCGAAAGCCACATTCACCAGGCTATCTTTGTTTTCTTCTTGCGCTTGGATACCTCCTGCATGAAACAGAGACATGGCGAAAACAGTACAGCCAATATATATAAACTTTCTATTCATTTTTTGCGTCATTATTAGTTAATACGTCAAGATTACCATCCGGGATTCTGGTAGAACCCTTCATACATGCTAACATCCTTTTTAGGGAGTGGATACCAATAGTGTCTGTCGGTATATTTACGCTCAAGCAATACTACTTCACGCAAGTTCTTGATAGCATTTTCTTCCGGTTCGTCATAATTATAGTCATTAGGATCGGCACGGTCGAACTCAATCTTGGTCTTCAGTGTGTAAGGATATTGGGTGAGAAGCATCCAGCGGCGAAGATCGATAAAACGGAAACCTTCGAAAGACAGTTCTACGGCGCGTTCACGGCGTAATTCGCTCAGGAAGTCAGCAGTACTACCTAGGAACTTGTCAAGTACGGGAGCTACCCCGGCACGTTCGCGGATCTTGTTCAATGCCTCTTCGGCTGTGAGTGAGTAGGTAGCAGCTTTACCCTTCGGACCATTGTAGCCTACAGCCGTAGCTTCAGCATACATCAGATATACATCTGCCAGGCGCATAAGGCTGAGGATCATGATATTATTTTCTTTATAACCGTCAACCGTATTCATCAATTGCGGACAGAGTTTGCTGTTCATATAGGCTGTGAAGCAGCCTTTCTTTTCATTTGCTTCTTCACTCTCTCTACCTCCGGTGAAAAGTTCTGCCGTTCCACCTGCACCACCGGTACTTTTCCACTTCACACCATCGAACATGATGGTTTTATAGAAGCGTGGGTCGCGGTTTTTCCAGGGATGTGTGGGATCATAGCCTGATTCGGCATCTGCCTTTGTTATGTCATTAATGGGGTAACCGTTCTGCATGCCATAGTAGTTTACGTAGTTGGCGGTAGGATAGCATTTAATACCGGAAGACTCAATGGATTGAGGTCGGAAGTCGTTAACCATATTCCAGCGCCAGCGTCCACTATAATCCTTGATATTCTCCATGAAGATGGACTCTTTTACTCCGTTCAGCTTGCCGCTTGAGTTATGCAACAGGAAGATGTCGTTATATTCGGAGAAGTCAGCCAGTTCATAACGGTTGGTCGATTCGGTGAGGGCAAGGGCTTGTCCGAGAGCATCGGCACCTCGTTTGCACAACTCTGCATTGTATTCCTTTGCACCTCCGGAAGCCCAGTTCATCAACGGACTGCCTGCCCAAAGCAAGGTCTTGCCCTTATAAGCTAAAGCCATGATACGGTTGATACGCATATTGTTTTTGCCTAAGGTCACTTTACCGGCGGTGGTTGCATCCCAATCAACAGGAAGTAGACTGGCTGCATGTTCAAAGTCGGCTACGCATTTTTCCGCACATTCTTGCCATGTAAGACGGGCTAACGTGGGAGTTACATCCGAAGACAACACTGTATCAATATACGGCATGCCGCCCCACCATTCCATTAACATAAAGTGGTACCATGCGCGGAAGAAGTAAAGTTGTCCTTCTATGAGATTGCGTTCTTCCTCGGTGGCGCTTATCAGATTGCTGAGGTTGGCGATACCGATATTGGCTTTACGGATGGCATACCAGGAGTTGGCCCATAAGTGACCTTTATCAGTTCGGTTGTTTGAACCTGCCGAGCCTTGATTGTTCGGGTAACCATAGTAAACAGTAGTCCAGGCCCAGAAGTCTCCGTTGTCCACACTACGGGCTTGCATACGCATTTCCTGTGGTTCCCAGTATTCATCTTCACCATAGTTGAAGCAAGTATGTCCGGCATCTTTGTTGTTTGAAACTACCGGGATACAATTATAGAGTTCTTCAGTGAAACCCTGAAAGTTCATAAAATTCTTATAAGGGTCATTATCCTGGTAGTCACTTTCCGGAGCTTTATTCAGATAGTCTGTACATGAGGTCATCCCCATTATGCCAGCCATTGCAATAGCCGACATCATAAATAGTTTATTTATATATTTATTCATAATTATCTCTTCGTTATTATAAGGTTATGTCGATACCAAAATTGAAGCGGCGTACCGTAGGGTAGGCACCGTCCGAAGAGCCTGTACCGTAGTTGGCTTCACGGTCATCCGGCATGTCGGTCCACATGTAGAGATTATCGCCATTCAAGTAGAGACGGCAGGAATTGATGCCCATTTTCTTCAGCCAATTGTTCTTGAATGTATAGGATAATTCAACATTCTTCAGACGAAGGTAAGCACCATCATACCAGTAACGTGTTCCGGTAGCAGCTGCGTCTACAGTAGTTCCCCAGCGTGGAGTGGGTAGGGTGGCATTACCTCCCGGTGTCCAGTATGAACCTTCTGCATAAGCTACGTGGGCTGTAGAACGGAATGTCGGGAAGTTGACTTCACGGGTTACATTGGTTACGCCATAGAATTGGGCAAAGCAACTGAAGCCTTTCCACTCAAAACCGAGAGAGGCATTATAGGTGTTCTGCGGTGTACTGGCATACTGATAAGGAGCACGGTCGTCGTTGTCAACTATACCGTCACCGTTGAAGTCTATAATATTGTAGTCGCCCGGTAACTTCATGTCATTTCCGGTTGTCCAATTACTACTACCTATCACATCGTCCCAGGTAGCCAAGTTTCCATGGTCGATATATGAATATACTTGGTTGATGGCATGTCCGGCTCCTTTCTGATAAGCAGGTAGCAAAGGAGCGTCATCTCTGAACTTGATTTCATTGATGGCGTGAGTCATACTGGTGTTCAGCCAGGCACGTAGACCATTGTTGAATACATGATTCAAACGTAATTCTAATTCATAACCATGACTGTTTACTTTACCCAAATTGGTCCGGGGAGCTGTTGTGCCGAAATAGGAAGGGATGGCACGGTCTCCACCGGCAACTATGATGTCCGTACGGGTATCGTTAAATATATCTACTGAACCTGCTATCAGTCCATTAAAGAAAGCATAATCTAAACCGATATTACGCTTTTCCACAGTTTCCCAAGAGACATTCGGGTTACCCAGAGAAGAGATTTTCCAGTGGGTATAAGGTGAGTTGTCCGGATTGATACTACCCATAACAGTGTTACCACCATAATCCAACTGATCTTTGTACAAGAAACGACCATCTGTATATCTCTTCCACGGGGCAACCACGGCATCATCACCTACTCGTCCCCAAGAAGCGCGAAGCTTTAACATATCGACGAACTTCAGTTTTTTCATGAAGCTCTCTTCACTGATCATCCAACCCAGTGAGAGGGAGGGGAAGAAGGCGAAGCGATAATCAGGACCGAACTTTTCGGAACCATTATAAGCACCATTGGCCTCGAAGAAATAGCGCATGGCGTAGTTATAGGTAAAACGGAATACCCAGTCTTCCCGATAAATGGGGAACACACTTCCCTGTGCCTCTTTTAGTCGGCTGAAAAGGCCAAGGCCGGTCACTTCATGTTTGCCGAAGGTACGGGCATAGTCGAACTGCATAGAGTAGTATAGTTTGCGATAAGTGGCTCCAATGTTTGCACTACCGGATTGTTGTAACCAATAGATAGGATTAGTGACTTTGTCGAGTCCTGTTCCTGTATCAGGGTCAAACTTATAAGAGATATTACCTGTATCCGGATCCACCCAGATGCGTTGTGCATCGTTGTACTGGTCACTGAGGCCACGTTTGTTCTCCGCAAAAGTATAGTCCATAGAGAAGTTCGCCTTGAATCTCAGTCCTTTGGTCAACATAGCCAGGTCCTGCTCCAAAATGAAGTCAGTAGTCATTTTGGTGGTGGTGCGTTTCTCTTTACCGCCTACAGCCAGGAAATAGGCTGAGTTGGGTACATCGGCATCACGCGGCGCATACCATCCCCACATACCATTGGAGTAGATGGGACGCATGGCGTCGGGAGCGGATTTATAAGCTGAGTTCCAGAAACCGGTGTCATTGTCGCTCATATCCCAAGGCAGCTGACGTTGTGCATTCGAACCAAACAGGTTGGTAGAGAATTTGGTCGTTTTTGTCAAATGGAAGTCCAGGTTACTGCGTACGTTGATGCGGTTATAGCCAAAGCCGGAGTTGTAACCACGTCCGTTTTCAAAGCTCTTGAATAAGTCACCTTCGTTTACGAAATCTACAGCTGCAAAGTAATTTACAACTTTAGTACCACCTGATACGTTGACGCTGGTATTATAGGACATAGCGACTTTCTTGAAAAGTTCATCCTCCCAATCCACATTAGGATAGCGGTCCCACTCTTCGGCATTGGCCGGATGACGATACTTATCGATGATGGCTGCCGGTGTGTAGTTTGCCCATCCGGCAGGATTGAGACAAGCTTCGCGCTCAATGGAGTTATTCATCAAGTAGAATGTGTCATAAGCATCATACTTTTCAGGGAGTTTTGATACTACTTTAGCGGTCATATTGGCCTTGATCTGTACGTTGGCTTTTCCTTCCTTACCGCGTTTGGTAGTAATAAGGATTACTCCGTTGGCACCTTTCACACCATAAACAGCAGTAGCGGATGCATCTTTCAATACAGAAATGTTCTCTACCGAGGAAATGTCTACTGAACTCATTTCACGTTCGATGCCGTCTACCAGTACCAGGGGTTCGCTATTATTCCACGAGCTCTGTGTGCGGATAATAATCTTCGGGTCTTCGGCACCGGGCATACCGGTAGAACTGGAAGTAATGACTCCCGGAAGGTTACCCGTTAAGGCAGCTCCTAAATTGCTTACCCCAGACCGCTCCAGTGTTTTTCCGGAAGTCTGTGTAATGGCTCCTACCACCGACGCTTTCTTTTGCTGTCCGTAACCTACTACTACAACTTCGTCCAGTAGCTGTGTATCATCTTTCAGAACTACTTTGATTGTCCCTTTTGAAGAAGCCTTCACTTCCTGAGGCTCCATACCTACAAACGAAACGACAAGAACTGACTTTTCATTGGGCACGGTCAATACAAAATTACCGTCTATATCTGAGATCGTACCTATTGAATTATTTCCTTTTACAACTACCGAGGCTCCAATTATAGTCTCGCCATTGTCGTCCACGACTGTTCCTTTCACTGTTATTCCTTGTTGTGCCGAAGCTGTCAGGCAGCTAAAAAGCATCAAAAGAAACAAGTAAGGAATCCTTTGAATTTTCTTTTTTACATTTTTCATTACCATTAGTTTAAGATAGTTAATAACTATGTTTTCTCTGATGTCATAAAGCCAGGATTAACTGTTGTCATACATGCTTTCCATAATTCTTTTAGTTTTAAGATTAATAAATAATGATAAAGAACCTTTTTGTTCCCGAAGCAAAAGTAGGAAGTATAATAATAGTAATAAATATGTTGCTATTGCAGAAAGATTAACTGATGTTGCATTCTATATTAGGGGTGTATCATAGACTTTAATTGATGTAACACAGCCTTATTCTTTTAACTCGTAATATGCTCGAAAGTATCTGTAACAGTGATCTTTGGCAGGCTTCTGGAAGCCGTGTACCTTTGTTTCATAGTATTATTAATCTAATTTATTTCTACATGATGAGAATATCATTAAAAACACGGATTGTCTGCCTGCAACTTTGTCTCACTCTGGCTTCGACACTGCAAGCGGCGGATAAGTTTGTCTCTTTCATTCGGGAAGAAGGTACGTTGGAGCTTGTAACATCTCAACAAAGGAGTTTCAGTATTTTATGTGCTGATGAGGAACATAAAGGAGTATTAACGGCTGTACATAATTTACAGGAGGATTTTTATAAAGTGGCCGATATACGTCCTGCATTAGTGGCCGATGCAAAACAGAAGGGAAGTGCGGATGGGCAAAATGTACGTATTCTTATTGGTTCTTTTGACGAGTCTCCATTCATAAAGCAATTGGTGAAATCGAAGAAACTGGATGCCCGCGAGTTGAAAGGTAAGAATGAGAAGTTTATAATCACCACAGTAAAAGATCCGGCGGAAGGAATACCGGGTGAAGTGTTGTTAATTGCTGGTAGTGATAAGCGTGGAACTATCTATGGAGTTTATGAGTTATCCCGTCAGATAGGGGTATCTCCCTGGTATTGGTGGGCGGATGTTCCGGCGGAACGGCATGAGGAACTCTATATAAAAAAAGGTGTATATACCGACGGAGAACCGGCAGTGAAGTATCGCGGTATTTTTATTAATGATGAATGGCCTTGCATGGGAGGTTGGACCACGGAACGTTATGGTGGCTTCAATAGTAAAATGTACGTGCATGTGTATGAATTGTTGCTTCGCCTGAAAGCCAACTTCCTATGGCCTGCTATGTGGAGTGCGGCTTTCTATGCGGATGATCCCATGAACAGTCCATTGGCTGATGAGATGGGGATCATAATCGGTACTTCCCACCATGAGCCTATGGCGCGTAACCATCAGGAGTATGCTCGCAATCGTAAAGTGTATGGAGCCTGGAACTATCAGACAAACAAAGATGGTATCGACCGCTTTTTCCGTGAAGGTATAGAGCGCATGCGGGGTAAAGAAGAAGTGGTGACCATTGCGATGCGTGGTGACGGTGATGCGCCGATGGGACCTGATACGGATACAAAACTGTTGGAAAATATAGTGAAAGAACAGCGTCGTATCATAGCCGAGGTTACGGGAAAATCTGCTTCTAAGACTCCACAATTATGGGCGCTTTATAGTGAGGTACTGGAATATTACGATCAAGGTATGCAGATACCGGATGATGTAATGATTCTGTTATGTGATGACAATTGGGGAGATGTTCGCCGTCTGCCCGAACCGGGTGTTAAACGTCATCCCGGTGGTTATGGCATGTACTATCATGTGGATTTGCATGGTGCTCCGCGTGCTTATCAGTGGTTGAATATGACTCAAATCCAGCATATGTGGGAACAGCTTTATCTGACGTATGCTTATGGTGTGGATAAGATGTGGATATTGAATGTAGGTGATTTGAAACCGAATGAGTTTCCTACGGATTTCTTCTTGAAAATGGCATGGAATCCTGATGCTTTTAATGCGGGTAATCTGATGGATTATACAAGAGAATTTTGCCGCCAGCAATTTGGTAATGAATATGCTGACGAAGCTGCACGAATTTTAAATCTTTATTGTAAGTATTGCGCTCGTGTGACGGCAGAGATGTTAGATCACAAAACCTATAATTTGCAAAGTGGTGAATTTAAAGCTGTGGCCGATGAGTTTCTGGCATTGGAAGCACATGCTGTCCGTCAGTTTGCTTTGCTGCCGGAGAATAGGCGCGATGCTTATAAGGAGCTGATATTATTCCCTGTGCAAGCTATGGCCAATCTTTATGAAATGTACTGTGCTACCGCCATGAACCGGCAGTTGGCTGCTGAAAATGATGTACGTGCCAATGCCTGGGCGGATCGCGTAGAGTATTGCTTCCGGAGAGATGCGGAACTATGCGCCGATTATAATAATAATATTGCCGGTGGCAAATGGAAACACATGATGGATCAGACCCATATAGGCTATACTTCATGGGATGAACCGAAAGGAGGAAATATAATGCCGAAAGTAACCCGTGTGGATGCTTCCCGGAACGGAAATATGGTAATGGGTGGTTATGAATACGAAGAGAGCAGTGGGGTAGTGGTAATGGAAGCGGAACGTTTTGCTACATCCGTGCAGGAACCCGGTACACAATGGACTGTTATACCGGACTTGGGACGTACACTCTCCGGACTTTCTTTGATGCCATATACCAAGCCGGTATCCGGTGCTTCGTTGACCTATCAAATGCGATTAAAGTCTGACTTGTCCGGTGTGCGTGTACGCCTGATATTGGATAGTACTTTGCCTTTTATTAAAGGAGGGCATAGTTATGCCATTCGTTTAGATGACGGTGAGGAACAAATTGTGAATTACAATTCAGACCTGACTTGGGCCAACTGTTATTCAAAAATGTATCCTGCGGGGGCGGCACGGGTGATAGAGTCAAAAGTAACTTTTCCTGATGTCACTCTGGAGGCCGGGGTACATACTCTGACTATTCGCCCTCTCAGTCCGGCGATAGTATTGCATAAGATCATAGTAGATTGCGGAGGCGATATGTCCGGTAGGCTTAACCTAACGGAAAGCCCTCGGACAAGAACTTTAAAATAGCTATGTAAAAGATGCCATCTTTTACATCAAAAGTTGGCATCTCTTGTTGCATAAGTTGGCATCTTTCACATCAAAAGATGCCATCTTTCGTTTTATCTTGCCCTATATGGCGTTCCATATACTCTGATGGTGATATGCCATACATTTCGCGGAATGCCGTGGCGAAGTAAGTGGGATGCGTAAAACCGGTTAATGTGGCTACTTCTGTTATGCTATGTCGCTTGTCGGCCAGCAGGGTAGCTGCCTGCTTCAGACGTAAGTTACGAATGAGTTGTTGTGTAGTCTGATTCGTGAGTTCTTTGAGCTTGCGATGCAGATGTACACGGCTGATACCTACTTCCGTACTGATCATTTCGACAGTTAATGCCGGATTGCCTAAATTCTCATTGATAACGCGCATGACACGTTCCATAAGCCGGTCATCGGGAGATTTTACTTCTGGGATTGAGATTTGTTCCTCCTGATTCTGACGGCCACTGAAAGCATTACGCAATTGTTCCCGGCGGCGGATGAGGTTTAAGACAGTTTTTCTCAGCAACTCAATGCTGAATGGTTTCATCAGATAAGCATCGGCACCGGTATCCAACCCTTCCAGATTGTCCTCCTCGCTGGTACGGGCGGTAAGCAGGATGATGGGTAGATAGTTGATGTTCACATTCTGTCGTATCTTGCGGCAGAGTGTCAAGCCATCCATTTCAGGCATCATCACATCGCTGATTATCAGATCGGGCGTATGGGATAATATCGATGCTAATGCTTCTTTTCCGTTACTGCATTCGGTCATGTAAAAGTCATTGCTCAGTTCGCGGCAAATGTAGCGGCGAATCTCTTCATCGTCTTCTACCACAAGCACATGGCGACGACTGCGGGCACGGACTTTACCGCTGGCTTCTTCATCGTCATCATAAGGCAGCGGGGGGGCTATGGTAGCCGGTTCTGCTGCCGGGATATTTATTAGGGTGTCGGCAGTTGTTGCTTCTTCTATTTCTTCCTTTTTCAAATGCCCGTTTCCCAGCGGTAGCCGTATGATAAACCGGGAGCCCGGTCTGCCTTCGCCATTGTCCTCTACGTGAATATTTCCGTAATGCAGCTCCACTAAAGAGCGCGTGAGGTGAAGCCCGATACCTGTTCCTATATTTGAGTTGTTCTGACTGTTGCGTATCTGGTAGAATCGCTCGAATATATGTTCCCGTTCAGTGGAAGCAATACCGATACCACTGTCCGCAACTGTAAGCTCAACATATCGGCGCAGGGGTGCATTTTGGGGAAGGTGGGTATCCTCACCTGTGCTGAGGCTGATTTCCACTTGTCCGTTTTCAGGTGTGAACTTACAAGCATTCGATAGTAGGTTCAGGATGATCTTGTCAAAGTTCTTAGGATCTATCCACATTTCTATTTCAGGAGCAGAGGTGTGGAATTTTAAGTCTAGTTTCTTTACCCTTGTCTGTTGTTCGAAGGTTTCTAACAGGTCACGGGTGAAACTAACTATTTCAGCCTTTTTAAACATGAGGGACATTTGTCCTTTGTCTATTTTTCGGATATCCATTAATTGGTTTACCAATTGCAGGATGCGCTCGGCATTCCGTTGTATAGTACTGTAGAGCTTTCTACATTCTGCATCCTTATCTTTTGCCATCAGTTGTTGCAAGGGACTGATGATAAGCGACATCGGAGTTCGTATTTCGTGAGAGATATTAATGAAGAACTGTAACTTTGCTTCGTTAATTTGCTCGGCATGGATGTGTTGCAACATCTTTTGATGCATACGGTAACGATGATGCACCTGCATCACAATGAATCCGATGATTGATAATATCAATAGGACGTATATTAATTTAGCCCAACCCGATGCCCACCATGCCGGATCTATCTGGATGATGATTTCTTTCTCTTCCGAGTAGGCTGTATAGTCTTTGGCTTTCATCCTGAAGTGATAAGTACCCGGTGCCAGATCACTGAAAGAAACTCTGTTGACGCCCGGAGCTAATGCCATCCAAGTTGCTCCATTCATGGAATAAAGATAGGTGATCCGTTCCGGATTATAGAATTCCATGGCTGAGAATTCGATGCTGAACGAGTTGTCTCTATGACATAAACGGAACCGGCTGGCTTCCTGTACTGCTGTTTCTATAACTTCGTGGTTACCGGAACGTGTACCTTTCTTTACAGCTTTATTATGGATGTAGAAGTCGGCAATTCTAACCTCGGGCTTTTTGACTTCTGTAGTGATTTCTGCTGGTCGGAAAAAGGTGATACCATTGATACCTCCAAAGATGAGATATCCATCTTTATCTGTACAGGCTGCATTTTTGCTGAATTCATTTCCTTGTAACCCATTGCCTGCATAGTAGTTGATAAAGGTACCTGTTTCCGGGTCCATGTTTGTGATACCGTAATTGGTACTTATCCATAATCCATGTTGTTTGTCGCCTTGAATGGCACAAATGGTATTATTGGGCAATCCATCGTGTGTAGTATAAGTTTTAGAGCTTCCATTTTTTCCGTCTATATGAATGAGTCCTTTGGTGGTACCTGCCCAGATGTCACCTTGTTCATCCTCAAAGAGGGTCAGTATGATACTGCCGCTGAATATCCTGTTTTTCCCATAGGTTGAGGCGAAGTTCATTGTGGGTATATCCAGACATCCTAAGCCATCGTAGGTGCCAATATATAATTTATTGTTGCTGGTGTACAGCAATGAGGCTACCCAACGGTTGTGGAGTACATTGTAATTCTCCTGATATTCTTTTCCGCTTTCAAAAGTATCGCATCTGTTGACTTTCCCGGTTTTTAGATCGATGTAAAACACGCCTCCGCCCATAACGGCTACCCATAATCGTTCACCGTTCTTGTCTGAAGTCAGATACGATATGTTTTTTACTTCATTCTGATAATGGTCCTGTAATTTATAGTATCGGCACAGGCCGGTCTTGGGGTCCATCTCTGCCAGCCCTTCCAAAGGTGAGGCCAGCCACAATCTGCCGTCTGCTGTCTGGTGGATATGGTTGATTGTGGACGGCACGGAATTAGATGTTTCTTTGTGCTCAAAGTGCAGGGAAGGCTTATTCTTTCCTTTTATACCATATATACCGTCATTGGCTGTTCCGAGCCATAAGGTTCCTTCCTTGTCTTTACATACTGCTTTTATGCTGTTAGAACCTATTTTATTGGTTGTTACAGACTTGTAACCCATGTACTTGAATTGGTTTGTTGTAGCCGGAAGAAGCATGACTCCTTTGCCGTTGATACCCAGCCATAAGTTGCCTGCCCGATCCTTTGTGATGGCATGTACATCGGCTTTGCTGAAATCGAAAGTACTGAAACTGAACTCGCTTTCCTTTATCTTCTGTGTATGTATGTCATATACTTTTATGCCGTACCCTATGGTTCCGATATAGATTTTTCCTTGTCCGGCAGCATATATTGTATTGATAGGCAGGCTAGGAAGTATCGGACAGGAGATAGGGATAAAAGTATCTTTCTGCTGGTCGTAGACAAATATTCCTTTGTTAATGTTACTGGCATAGATATTCCCTTTTTCATCCAGGCAAATAGAAGTTACTATATTCCAGGCATTCTCTTTTCCGATGAAATAGTGATATATTTGACCTGACGTGTCAATGCGGTATAACCCCTTTCCTTCTGTAGAAACCCATAGATTTTCGTTTTGGTCTTCGAATAGATAGGTGATGAAAAAACTGGGAACCGGCAGTTGCGCCTCTTTGATAAGAGGTTCTGTTCCTCCTAATGTTAGTGAATAAACGGCATGCCCGGACGTTCCTATTAATAACTCTCCATTCTTACGCTCCAGGATCGTACTGATATGTGCGCTCATGTTTATTCCAGTTTCGTACAGGATGGGGATTTCTTTAAAGAGGTCTGTTGACGGGTCGTAAAGTTGTAGCCCGCGTTGAGTACCTATCAGGAAGTTCCCTTTGCTGTCTTCGAAGAGTATCCTTACATTGTTATCTACCAATGAACTGTCGTTTCCTTCTTTGTGTTTGTACACACTGAACTTGGCGCCGTCGTAACGATTAAGTCCGTCTTCGGTGGCTATCCAGATAACTCCGTCTTTGGCTTGATAGATCTGATTGATATTGCTGTTTGATAATTCACGGTCTACTGTAAATAGTTTCTCTGATTGACTGTATCCGTAGGTTGCAAAGAAAAGGAATAAGATGGATAATAGCGTTTTCATAATTACGTTGGGGTTAGCAATTGTGATACAAAAGTAATTGAAAACAGATATTCTCGCAAACATAATATGGAGGAAAACCCCTTTATAAAAGGGGAATGTAACGTATAGCAAATGATGTGTTACATTTCGTGGGATAACTTGAGAGGGGATGAATCGTATTATAGAAAAAGAGGTTACCAGACGGCAACCTCTTTCCCTAAAAATACAATACTAAAAAGGATTATTTCTTGAAGTAACGGTTGTACAGACCTTCAAAGCCTTTACCGTGACGAGCTTCATCTTTTGCCATTTCATGAACAGTGTCATGGATAGCATCCAGATTCAGAGCTTTTGCACGAGTGGCAATACGTTTCTTGTCTTCGCAAGCGCCTGACTCAGCGTTCATTCTCTTTTCGAGGTTAGTTTTGGTATCCCATACACAGTCACCCAACAGTTCAGCGAACTTAGAAGCGTGTTCTGCTTCTTCCCAAGCATAACGCTTGAAAGCTTCAGCTACTTCGGGATAACCTTCACGGTCAGCCTGACGGCTCATAGCCAAATACATACCTACTTCTGTACATTCACCCATGAAGTGGTTGTTCAGGTCTTTAATCATTTCATCATCACAACCTTTAGCTACACCGATCACGTGTTCGTCAGCAAAAGACAGAGGACCGTCTTCTGTGGTTTCTACAACTTCTACGAACTTGCTGGCAGGAGCTTTACACAACGGGCATTTCTCAGGAGCGGCATCACCTTCATATACGTAACCGCATACAGTACATCTAAATTTTTTCATTTTCTTTTTGATTTAATTGAATTAGTTATTCGTTCGTTTTATAAAAAACGTTAGTCTTCTTTACATTGTTTACAGATTCCTTTGTAATAATAATGGATTTCCTGCACTTCGTGTCCATCCATATCCGTATCTACCACTTTTTTTATTGCGTCGTCACACGGCAAGTCATAGATTCTTCCGCAACGCTTGCACAAGAAATGTGAATGTGGAGTGGTGTCGGCATCATAGCATGTGTTACGCTCATCGATGGTAAGCGTTTGTGCGGCTCCTTGTTCGCTCAAAATCTTCAGCGTGTTGTAGACTGTAGTTTTTGAGAGTGTCGGTATAGTAGGAGATAATGCCGTATAAATCTCATCTACCGTCGGATGTGTGCGGTGCTCCATAAGATATTTCATGATAGCAATACGCTGTACCGAGGGTTTAATGTTATGTCCTTGCAATCGTTCTACTACTACTTCCATATTCGTTTAATTCAAACTTGTAATAATTACATTTTTATTTCGCTTGCAAAGATAAAGACTTATTCGATTTTACCAAAAGATTTCCATTCTTTTTTCCTCCTTTTTGTTAAACAGTGTGAATTGGCTGGTAAGGTATTTCTATCCAGAACTCGGAACCTTTACCTATTTCGGAAGAAACTCCGACGGTGGCATGCATCTTTTCAGCAATCATTTGGCAAATGGATAAGCCAAGGCCGGTACCTTGTTTGAAGTTATCCAGCTTTACAAAACGTTGGAAAATAGCTTTCTGCTTTTCGGGAGAAATTCCGCAACCGGTGTCCCGCACATAGAATCGCATGTTTCCGTCTTTGGGTGGATAGTAGCCGACAGTGATACTTCCCTCTGTGGTGTACTTAATGGCATTGGAGAGATAATTGCCAAGTACTTGACTCAGACGATTCTTTTCGGTATAGACGTGGCATTTCTTCATGCCAAACTCTGCAATACATTCCACATTTGCAGGCATTCTAAAATGGAAAGCATCTTCAAGTTTACGAATACAGCCGTTGATGTCTACTTCGGTATAACAGAAGTCCAGCAAACCGGCTTCTATCCTGGACAGGTCGAGTATATCGTTAATGAGTTGTAGCAACAGGCAGTTGTTGTCTTCAATAATCCGGATATATTCATGGCTTTCAGGGGTATCAGCCGTTTCGGCAAGAATACTGGAAAAGCCCACGATAGCATTGAGCGGAGTGCGTATCTCATGACTCATATTAGCAAGAAAAGCTGATTTGAGACGGTCGGATTCTTCGGCACGTTCCTTTGCAAGAATCAGCTCCTTTTTATGCTTTTGGGAATGAATATAATAGAAGATATATAGGGTGAAGAATAAAGCGATAAATAGGATTGTCATCCAGATGTAAGTCTTATACTGCTGATAGAAAGTAGGAGGCTGGAAAAAGTAAATAGCGTCTTTCGGATATAAATTTTCTGGTATCTTGCACCATTTCAGGTCGGCAAAGTTCAGATAGGTATGTGCAACTCCGCCATTCTGGTAAGGAATGGAAGAGGCTGTTTCTCCCGATAGGATGCGACTGATTGTGGACATTACCGTATCCGTGAAGTCACGGATAGAGATATAATGTCCGCCAGCATAGAGATTTTCTTGCAGGTTTAAGTCAGCTAATGTAAATACGGGAACTTCCAGGAAGCTGGGGAGTATCTTTTTGAGATGGTCCGACAGATAGTAATTCTTGTTATTTCCATATTGCCGGAGCCATGCGTAATAGATGACGCCGGTGGTTTGCTTGTAACTGGTAAGTGTATCCAGTAATTCTTCTGTACTTATTTGCTCTGAAGATAAAAGTTCCAGTTTTAGATCAGGAAAATCTTTTTGCATCACCGCACTCACGGCTTGGCGGGTAACTGTGCTGATATAGCGGTTGTCGGAAATAAAAGCAATCCGGTTGACTTCCGGCTGAAGCTGTTTGATGAGTGTCAGAGTTTCCTTGATGTAATAAGGTTGTTTCAGTACGGTGATATTGTAGTTTTTGTTAAATTCTTCGATAGGGATACTGTTTGCTTCTGTCAAAGGAGTTTTTGCCAATAATGTTTGCAGAGTAGAGGGAACTCGTCCGCGTGAATAGCAAAGTATGACAGGGATATTTTTCCAGGGGCCGTCGAAAATGGGCGCACTGACCAACCAGCCCGGATCTCCTACGATTATGACAACTTTAGGTGGTGTAGGAAATGTTTGCAGAAGATTATCTTGGGCTTGTTTGACTTCTTCTGCATTGGTAAGCACCGGGACTGCCAGGAAGTATTCATGTAATTCGATATTTCCTTCATAAGGGAAGCGTTTTTGAAGTTCGTTCCGGAAACCGTGAATCCATGCTTCTTCTGCATTGACAGAACTGAGGAATAATATATACTCTTTTTCTTTAGCGGAAACTGACAGGCACCCGATTAGGAGTATCAGGGAAAGTAACCATTTATGGACTGTATTAGGAGCTCTCATGAGTTTTGTATGGCGTGCTTTAAAAATGTTGCTAAAAGTACAAATAATCTTGGATATCTGGGGTGAATGAAGTGATTATTTTGTGTTTATGGATAAATAACCGTATTTTTGCCGCCATATTTTTAAATGACATCCTTATGAATTACGGATATGTAAAGGTAGCGGCGGCTGTGCCCCGTGTGAAGGTAGCGGACTGTAAGTTCAATGCCAGGGAAATTGAAAAGGAAATAATCATAGCCGAGGGGAAAGGTGTGCAGATCATTGCTTTTCCGGAGTTGTGTGTGACGGGATATACATGCGGTGATTTGTTTGCCCAGCAATTATTGCTTGAAGAAGCGGAAATGGGGTTGATACAGATTGTAAGTAATACAAGGCAGTTGGATATCATAGCCATACTTGGCATGCCGATAGCGATGAACGGAGTATTGCTGAATGCCGCAGTCGTAATTCAAAAAGGAAAGGTGTTGGGAGTAGTGCCCAAGACTTACCTCCCCAACTACAAGGAATTTTATGAGAAACGCTGGTTTACATCCGCTGTGGATGTAAGTGAAAGGAGCGTGCGCCTTTGCGGGCAGGTGGTTCCAATGGGAACTGACTTATTGTTCGAAACTGCGGATACGACGTTCGGTATTGAAATTTGTGAGGATTTATGGGCACCTATTCCGCCCAGTTCTTCACTGGCATTGCAAGGTGCGGAAATTCTGTTTAATCTGTCGGCGGATAATGAAGGGATTGGTAAGCACAACTATTTGTGTTCTTTGATCAGCCAGCAGTCGGCTCGTTGCATTGCCGGTTATGTTTTCTGTTCGTGTGGGTTCGGTGAGTCTACTACGGATGTGGTGTTTGCAGGGAACGGACTGATTTTCGAAAATGGCAGCCTGATAGCTCGCAGCAAGCGTTTCTCTTTCGAGGGACAGGTGATTATCAGTGAAATAGATGTGGAACATTTGCGCACGGAACGTCGAGTTAATACAACTTTTTCCGCTTGTCGGGCGCATTGCGCACCGGGAGAGGCGGTACGTGTTTCTACAGAATATGTAAATAGCAAAGAACTGAACCTGACGCGTTGTTTTGACCCTCATCCTTTTGTGCCGCAAGGAGTTGAGTTGAACGAGCGTTGCGAGGAAATATTCTCCATACAAGTTTCCGGTTTGGCTCAGCGTCTGGTACACACTGCTGCCAAGAGTGCGGTAGTCGGCATTTCCGGTGGGTTGGATTCTACATTGGCATTACTGGTGTGTGTCAAAACCTTCGATAAATTGGGATGGTCTCGTAAAGATATTATCGGTGTAACAATGCCGGGGTTTGGAACAACAGACCGCACGTATACGAATGCTCTGGATTTGATGAATTCTTTAGGAATCACCGTTCGTGAGGTCAGCATCAAGGAAGCCTGTATTCAGCATTTCAAAGATATAGACCATGATATCGATGTGCATGATGTAGTTTATGAAAATGCTCAGGCACGCGAGCGTACGCAGATACTGATGGATATTGCCAACCAGACTTGGGGAATGGTAATTGGTACGGGCGATCTTTCGGAACTGGCATTGGGCTGGGCTACTTATAATGGAGATCATATGTCCATGTATGGTGTGAATGGAAGTGTGCCTAAGACTTTGGTTAAGTATCTGGTGAAATGGGTAGCCGAGAATGATATGGACGAAGCTTCACGCATGACGCTGCTGGATATTGTGGATACTCCGATTAGTCCTGAATTGATTCCGGCAGATGAAAACGGCAATATCAAGCAGATAACGGAAGATCTGGTAGGTCCTTATGAGCTGCATGATTTCTTTCTGTATTATTTCCTCCGTTGTGGTTTCCGTCCTTCCAAGATATTCTTCCTTGCAGTGCGTACATTTAAGGACGTGTATGATGAAGAGACAATCAAGAAATGGTTGCAGACATTCTTCCGCCGCTTCTTCAATCAACAATTTAAGCGCTCTTGTCTGCCGGACGGACCTAAAGTAGGTAGTATTTCCATCAGTCCGCGCGGGGATTGGCGTATGCCAAGCGATGCATCATCAGAGATGTGGCTTCGGGAAGTAGAGAGCCTTGCTTGATACTATTAGTTTCAAGGCATGAAACTAATAGTTTCTCGGTGTGAAACCAGTAGTTTCACCGGATGAAACTAGCAGTTCCAAGCAATGAAACTGACAGTTCCAAGGCATGAAACTAAGAATGGAAAAGAATAAAACCGGAAGTTTCGCACAGGGAACTTCCGGTTTTATTGTATAAGCTTGTTTGAGAGGAACTTATCTCTGATTCGAAGTCCGGTAGTATTTACGGTAGATAGATTTAAACTCATCACTGTTCCGAAAAGTCTGAAGCCAGCTGTTAAGGCTGTCCAATAGAACAGGTGATTGTTTGCTGACTCCCCAGGAATAGAACTGGGTAAAACTGATATCGGTATTGATATCTATCTGTGGAATACTGTCCGTTACGGCACGGGCGATACTTTCATCGCATACGGCATAATCTATATCCCCATGAGCTACAAGTGATATCAGCTGTTCCGAACCGTATTTATCTATTTCCTTAATATATATAGTGTCACCAATTTCGTTTCCCAGATTACGAATACGGAGGATGGAAGGTGATCCTTTCACTACGTGCAGGGTTTTGCCTGCCAGGTCTAACTGACTTTTAACGAATAAAGAGTCAGTGGGAGATGTGGCTTTGCGTTGTACGAGAACCTGTTTATTAAGTACAATCGGAGTAGTAAGGAGCAAAGAGTCTTTCAGTTCACTGGTGGCGAGAATACCATAAGCGATAACATCGAACTCGCCTGTTGCAAGTCCTTCCAGCCGTTTGTCAAAACTCATTTCGGGAGTGATGGCAGCCTTCCAGCCATGGTCACGGGCAAACGCTTCTATCAGTTCATAATGAAAGCCCGATAAGGTATCTCCGTCAACATAGAAGCTGATGGAGTTATATTCTGTGGCAGCGCGGATTATTTTCTCAGCTGCGATTTCTGCATAGTCACGCGGATGCCCTTGCTGCTTCTCCTTCTTTAAAAAGAAGGTAGCAATGAAAGCGGCTATTATACCCATAGCTGCATATTTCAGTATTCTGGCTTTCGGGATTCTCATGTGGAAAGAGTTTTAATCGTAGAAGTTCCATGAAACACCTATCTTTAGCAGGCTCGGGTTGATGGGGTAATGCGGTACGAGGAAAGAGTTACGTGTACCCATGCCTTGATTTACGTGAGAGTACATAGCGAATAGCCGTGTACGCTTCAGTTGCAGGTTTGCATAAATGTTCACTATAGGATAACCACCTATCTCTACCTGATCGTTTTCCGGTTGCAGGTGGAATTGCTGAACGGCAGGCGTATAGGCCGGTGCATTATATTTGGTGAAATAGCGCACATCGGCTCCCAATTGCACCGTAAGAACTTTCTTCGCTAACTTGGTCAGGATGTATAAATTGGAGTATAGTGAAAGTTGTGGCAATGGGAGAATTGTTTCATTGCTTGACTTTTGCCAGGTTACTTCGTTATCCAAATGGAAAATACCTGCACGGAAGTTCTGTTTCAGAGTTGCTGAAAGTATTTGTATATTACCGCTATACTGCTCGGGTACAGCTTTCTGGTTGAAATAAGTATAGTTCTTGACGTTTTCTACACCGGCACGAAGATTAGTACCCCAGCGGTCAATGTTTAATTCGCCTTCTACACGGGTACGGAATTCTTTCTCCATATTATCATTGTCCCAGAAGAAATGGTTGGAGTGATAATGCCGCATATAGAAAGATGGGAGTGTATTCGTCACAAAACCTCGTGCGATAAGGTTTACTGTATCTTTTCCCAATCGGAAATTCAAATCCATATTACCATGTACACGGAATTGCCCCAGCGCTTTGTCCATAATACCTATTTCACCATCTATGGAATAGTGAAGGACTTTACCTTGTCGTTTGGCAAGTTCACCGCCTACAAATATTTCTTGTTCTGTGAAGCGGTCTACCGTCATGGAATCTGCATTCATCAGGTCATAACGGCTGAACTTATGAGAGATATAAGCGGTTAATCCTGCTTTAGCATATTTGTTGAAACCTTCCAACAGGGCTATGCCAAAGATGTTCTTTATGCTGAATGCTGTGGTGGAGTCCCGACTGACACTTCCGTTTTTGTTGAAGTAAGTGTTTTCATACATACCCTCCGGTTCGCTATATGATTGGAAACGATGGCGTGAACGCTCCACTTTAAAAGTATGAATGAAACTTGTGACAGGGACGAATTCTTCAACATAATTGGTATCTTCTGCCAAGGCAGTGGCGTTGTTAAGGCTATCCAGACTCAGGCTTTTTTTCATTGCAAGCCTTTCTGCTGAAAGACTGTCGGTGCCTAAACTGTCAGCACCTAAACGATCCATACCTAAACTGTCTGTAATGGCAGTGTCGGGAATCATGGCAGTAGATGCTGCCGTGGGAGCAAAGTTCTGTTTAACGCTATTGTTTTGGGCTACTTCTTTCAATACTCTCCGCTTGAATCCTAACCGATAGCGTTGCGTAAGGTAAATATAGAAGTCTTTGTTACGGTTGGAAGTTTGCTCCAGCTTCACAGGAATAGTGGTGGATTCGTATTCTTTCTTACCGTCAGCCATTGTATCGGGGCGGGTAATGTAACCGTCATTAGCTATACCGCCGTTTTCATTCATCTTCATGAAGAAGTTGTTGTAGACAGCTTGCAGTTGGTAGCGTTCGCCAATATAACTTCCGAATATGCCGGCATTGAAGTGCGAAGTAGATTGATTGGAGTAGTATCCACGTCCGTACAGGTAATCGAAATTGAAGCCAAATGCCAACCGTTTGTTTACATTGACAGAAAAATAAGATTTGAATCGCTCTTCACCGTTTACCTTATTACCCGCTTTATAATAAGTCAGATTTGTATAAGGAACATTACTGTTGGTGAAGAATACCTGATCGGGACGAACAAAGAAACTGGAGAATGGCGTCATAAAAATAGTCGGTTCGGTGCTTTCACGATCAAAGAATATACGTGAAAGACGGGGAGAGCCGAGGTTACCCAGGAAATTATATTGTCCCGTCATACCGTCTACCAGGTTTGTATTCTGGAAATTCAAGGAAAGAGTGTCGGCAGGAACGATGGTCCGGTTACCCAGAGTCTCGCTTAATTGCCACATATAGAGTTTAGGCGGAATACTTTGAACGTCAGTGCTGGTATCCAGGCTATCTGGTTGTGTTGACGGGTCAACCTGATTCCCATAGCGGTCACGATTATCCAATGTATTGAGTGGCCGCTGTGCCTGTGCTGCCAGCAATCCCAATACGAATAGAAGTATATATGTCAGTAGAATGCGTCTCATAATTAGGCGCAAAGATACAATAAAAAATTATTCGCTTGCGGAATTCAGCCTTTTTTGCCTATTTTTACAAACGTACTTTTTATTTCTTTGATATAAATATGGTAACTTATAAAATAAGCCCTTGCAAAAAGAAACTATTGCAAGGGCTTATTGATTTATCGTAAGAGTCAATGGAATTATACCTCTTTAATCAATTCCATTCCTTTTTTAATCGCTTCTTCATTCATCGGTATCAAGTGATGATGACGTTCGGGCAAGGTCTTCTTCAAGCCTCTGAGTACGCTATCCAGCGTAACCATCGGTTTCAGTTTCAGCAATCCACCCAGTACGATCATGTTGAATGCTTTGGCATTATTCATTTCATTGGCTGCATCCATTGCGTCGATGCGATACACTTTGATATCCTTACGCGTCGGCGGGTTGATGATACCATATCCGTCGTAAATCAGGATACCGCCCGTCTTTACCTTACTTTCGAATTTCTCCAGTGAGGGCTGGTTCAGAATAATGGCAGCGTCATACTTGCTCAGAATAGGAGAGGAGATTTTCTCATCGCTTACAATCACCGTAACGTTGGCTGTACCACCACGTTGTTCCGGTCCGTAAGCGGGCATCCAGCTCACTTCCTTATCTTCCATCAGTCCCGAGTATGCCAAAATCTTTCCCATAGACAATACGCCTTGTCCACCGAAGCCTGCTATAATGATTTCTTCTTTCATTGTTCTTTTCTTTTAGTTGACGAGGTTGCAGTTGACAAGTTGACGAGGAAGCATCTCCTCCTTGTTAACTTGTTCCCTCGTTTCCTTGTTAACTGATTTATCTGTCTTTCAAGTCACCCAGCGGATAGAACGGGAACATGTGCTCTTCCATCCATTTGT